>Ga0180732_1000842_pt1 | contig 22162 bp, 16 predicted proteins | sample KR11_01MetaG_FD_148674 | JGI IMG/M metagenome (GOLD analysis project Ga0180732, IMG submission 148674) | Groundwater microbial communities from the Olkiluoto Island deep subsurface site, Finland - KR11_0.1 MetaG | ecosystem: Environmental > Aquatic > Deep subsurface > Groundwater | place... | reverse complement strand
GATTCTCTTAATAACTTCCAGTGCTGAGTTAGATGTAGGAACAGGGCAAGCTGGCATTTCATTAAAGTATATTTTTGCCCACTTGATGTTAGATGCTCCCAAGTTGTAGGTACTATCAGACCAGGGCAGTACATAAAGTCCTTTAGGATATAGATAGATGTTCTTATTTGTAGGTGCAAGCACTACTACATTACCACCAGAGTTATAGACCATTCCACCAGCAGTTAGTTGTACTCCATTGACATAAACATCTCGCCATCTAAGGGTAGAATCTCCTAAGTCCTTTGAATCTGTTTCACCAGGTACTATATTGTCCCAGGCAGTAATTATGCCCCCACCTATCTGAATTCCATCACCAGTATAAGAAATACCTATTCCAATACTTAGATTCTTCCCTGACACAGCGCTGATTGATAAACCATAAGGAGTACCATATAAATAACCCTCAGTTGTAGCACCATATTTAAGAATAAGAGTTTGACCATCTATGATAATCCCAGTAGCATCAAGAACTACAGCCCCAGCACCTGCGTAAATCTTGCCATCTGCTCCAACATAACACTGAATTGTCCCTGCCTTCGTAGCTCTAGTAGTAAAAGCATTGGCAGTCCCGTAAATGTTTATGCCGTGAGTGGCATCTATTTCCACTCCACTTTCATCATACCAACCGCCACTTACAACTGTTCCCGATGTAAGTTTAATGTGTCCTGAAGATATATCAGTAAGAAGTAATTTACCGTATGTTACACCCTCATCTATATTATCCAGTGTCCCTACGGTCTCTGATAATAGGATGTGTCCTGCACTAATATCGGTAAGAAGTATTCTGCCGTAGGTCGTGCCATCGGTAATCGCATCAAGTGTTGTGGCTGTCCAATCGCCTGCCACATAAGCCCCCGATGCCCTTGCGGTCGTGCATCGTTTAACTGTAGTGGCATCTAACCACAAGTCGCCCACATCGTAAGGCGTTGTCGGGGTCGCTGTGAATACTCTGCGCTTTACACTGGGGTCATACCCTGTTTTGAAAGTATTAACCTCGGATATGTAGAGATTACCTGCTGAAATCTGAGTGGCTAGAACCTTACTGTAAATGCCATCAATTACCTCATCCTGATATACTTTATACTTTCGGGTGACTGACTCATTAAATATGCCCCAAAGTTCAAGAAGACCGTCTGCCACCGCTTGTATGCTTAGTTCACCTTCTGATATTGACGGAGGTTGCGTACCAGCCAGACCAGTCGAAATTAAATCACCAAACCTGAACTCAAAATTAAATAGACTGGCGGCACGGGATGAATTGTAGTTTCGGATTAAATACCCGATATTCCCTGTCCTTGTATCGTTTGCCCTGGAATCGGTTATCTTAACGTAGTCGAATATTTCTTGACCTACATTCATCGGAGCTAGTCCATGCCCTTGCTCGGCTGATGTTTGTAAATTTTGAATCATAGCAGTAGCTATGGCTGTACACTGTGCATTACTAGTAGGACGGACATAATGGAATTCTTCTATGTATCTTCCTAAAGAGGCGTAAGAATCGGCATCAGTGGCATATCCTGTGTAACTTCCCTGGACTGGATATGAACTGACTGTAATCTTGTTGGGTATGACCAGACGTTTGCGAACACTCTTATCAAAGAAGTTATGGTTAGCGGCAGCGATTTCATCATTATACTCATAATTGATGGACTTGCTCCATGTCTCAAACATGAAGTCGCCATTTTGATAAAGATAAGACCAAGAACTTCCTGAGTTGGAACTATAACTTGTCAATCCACCAGTATAAGTAGCAACTGTATCAATTCGCCAATATAAAGAAGAAGAAACAGTCCTGACGACTATGGTATACTTAGTGCTGGCAGTTAGGGTATAACCATCGCCAAAGGTTATTTCATACCATAATCCCGCTGTATCAGTGGTAAGAGTATCGCCACTGATAGTACCAGAGCAAAGGTCAGCACCAGTAGGACGCCCATAAGCGTCTGACGCCCTGATACTCACAGTTACCGTTCCGGGGGTTCCCGCCCTGTAAAGAAGTAACTTAACAGAAGTGATTAGTTGTTCAGTTGTGGGAGTGAAACTTTGTGCGAACCACAAAACAGAACCAACCTCCGCAACATCATCATCGCCAGTAATATAGTTTTCCTGCTTAGAGGATAGGCGAAAAACATGAATTGTGGCTACGCCGTTGGTATTCTCTATCCTAGCCTTGCACCCTGTATAGGCAAGGGCTTTTTTGAAGGCGGATAGTCTGGACTCGTTAAACCCAACTGTGAAATAGTCGGCTGGAATATAAGTATCTATCAGGGCATCTTCGCTATCGAATACAATCGCCCATGACTTGCAATGAGAGAAACAGGACATAGTAGCATTGGCTATTGCGGTTAGAATGGTCTTGGGTGTATCTACATTAGTGGAGTCTGGATTATAGGCAACTGAGGCATGGTCTTCACCCATCATATTAAACACACCAGCTAGACTAAGAGAGGTAAAAAGCATACCAGAAGCTAATGAGTCTGTCTTTTGGGCTATTACTTCGAGTGGTGCACTCGGCGAGTACTCATCACTGGCATATCCGTCTAGTTCCCATGATAGAGTAGCGCCGTCTAGTTGCGTAACGCCAAGCGAGGTCTGCCATGTGGGTTCGGAAGCACCAGAAGTTCCAGCTACCACACATTTGTATTGGTATCCGTTAGACGTAGTGGGAACGATGATAGTGCCGTATGTGTAAGTGCCTGCTGCCCAGACAGAACGACTAACTGAGGTATGGAATCCGTGAGAGATTACACCTTGATAACCCTGAAGACCAAGAGAGGTAAGACCGCCTTCCGAGTTATCAATAACTACCTGTGCTACTTGAGACCATTCTTCCTCAGAATGGGATAGGTTCTTTATACAGGCATCTGTTTCTGTACTGTATGCCCTGGTTGTCGAACCCGTCTTATAAAGGACAACCTTAAGGATGTTATCCCCAACGTCCTTTTGCGCCGTAGTGAGTGTGCTTGTTAGACTTCTGATAATAACACCCCCTACTCCCTAGTGTACGTTTGTTTAGTTACAGGTTTCTTAAGACTTTTGAGTTCAGCCAGTACCTTGTATAGTTTTCTTTCGTACCGTTCATAGACCCCTTGCCCGCCCTTAGCGATAGAGTTAGCGAACTTACTCATAGCTGCTTCCGAAGCAGCAAGGTCAACCACCAATCTTTCAAGCCTGTTATCAAGACTGGATACCAAAAGTCTAACTACGGTATCATTGGCAACAGCACTTTCAAGGCAGGGGAATATAGCAAGGGTGATATGGTTAGTACTGAAAGTAGCATCGGCTGTAAGAATATATGTTCCCCTTGTACTACCTAAAGTAATATCAGAGCCAGCCTTGATTGTTCCCGTGATAGTCCCACCATCGTAATCAAGATATATTGACGTAGTACCCGCAGCATAACCCGCTGCAAGGTCAATATACATCGTTACGATTGACTGCTGTGTTACCTGATGCCTTCGTTTAATCCAGACAAGAGCATCCACATCGGAATCGGTGTCAGCACTATCGGGTACAGTGTAATCCATAAGGATAGTTAGAATATCACCTTCAACTATAAAGTTCCTCTTTGTGCCAGCAGGATATTCTACTGCCAATACGCCATGATTCGGTTCTACATAATCAACAATATCGGACAGGTTGATTTGCTTTGAGTTCCAACATCCCGAATTGAAGATTTCGTAATCTTCCCCGTTCGCCATTATGTCCTTACTGAGATTAAGTTGCGTACCACTATTTGACCCACTAGACAGGACTATTGCATACTTGGAGTCGGTAGTTAAACCCCTGTGCATCCAGGTTGCCGTGCCATCGGTATTCGTACCATCTATCGTAGTTACCCATGTCGGTTCGGTTGTACTCGTAGTTCCCGCCGTACTGCAAATATAGGTGTGTCCATTGCGTGAAGTCGGGTTAATCCTTGTCCCCTTAACGTAAGCGGTACTAGCAGCCCAATCAGAGGGTGTGTCAGTGGTTATATTATGAACTATCTTGCCCACATCGGTTGTTGGTACGAACTGGTCTAAGGTAGTGTCCATTAGCCATGTGTTTAGATAGGAAGAGGTTGTGCCAGTCCTCGATTCCAGTTTGTACTTGTAAAGGATAATACGTGGAAGATAATCCGAGACTTCACGTATTGCATCCTCTAACTGTATGGCAAGTTCACCCGTAGCGGCAGTTTGAGACCATTTCGTGCCTGCCGTGTCTTGCAATTCTTGGGCAATCTCGGTTATAAGTGTTGCCGCAGTCTTAGCCATTTATATCTCCTGTTCCTCTCCGCAAGGAGGATGATTCAAACCTTCGTCATGGTGGCAAATTCGATAGACCGCCCTTGTTGTCATTTCCTCATTGGGTTGTCCTGCATTTATATTGACGGATAGAGCCTTGAGTCCCCTTACCATATCCCGAAAGGCAATCTTTTTTGCTACTGGGATTGCATCATAAGTAGTTTGGGGGATTGCAAGGTCTAAATTTAATCTTACTACTGCCATACTTCACACTCCTAAAAGACTTCTGGTCTGAGCATAATCATTGGCTACTTGGGCAGCAGTCCAAGCGGTTGTGGGATTCAAGAATGAAAGTGCCTGTCTACCCGCTAACCATCCTGTAAAATTGGGAGGGTCTGCTTCTCGGACACCTAGTAATAGGTTTCTTGTACCAGTTACATCTCTAACTGTTTGCCCAGTTGCCGTTGCTGCTACAGCATTGACATATATGGTCAGTGTAGTAGTTACTCTTGTTCCTATAATACGATACCAACCAGCTGCAGCCATAGTTGCAGTTGAGCTTACTTGGGATGTTCCAGCAGCACTTTGAGTAAAGAAGTTGACTACATCTGTCGCATTTTTTCTGAGCCAGTAGAACTCTGTTGAAGTATCATTACCCTTTGCCATGAAAACTTGTATTGCACCAATGGCATTAACGTAAGCCCAACAACCAATGGTAAAGTCGCCTGTCCCTACTCTGATACCAGCATTATCGGTAATGGTTACTTTGTCATTGCCATCAAAACTCAGTACCCACAGTCCAGAAGGTAGCCGTACCCAAGTTGCCCCAGTGATTGCGCCATTATTAGTACCCGCTCTGTCCCATATTGTAGCACCTTGCCCTGGAAGTCCAGGAAAGTAAAGTACAGTACCAGTAGGGCAAGGGGGATACTCATAATTATTTATCGTAATACCATGAGCCATTCCCCCGTTAATTCTGACAGGAGTGCTCCACACCTTGCTTCCGCTTATCTGCAAGGATGGAGTAACCTTACACTCTAAAGGCACACCATTTAGGACTACCTTAGACATCGAATACCGTCCTAACGGATACTGTGATACCGTAATCCGTACCATCGGCATTTGCCCAATCAACATCTATCACATCATCAGCCATAAAGGGGCCAGATTCTTTAACAACCAGATTAGTAACTGCGTTTGCAACCATAGCGATGGTGAGTAGGTTGGTATCGTAAAGAGCATCCGCACCAGCGTCAACATTTATAGTGAGGTTCGCTGCGGTAGTAGCAACAGCAGCAAGATGAAGCATAACTGACAAATCCTTGAACGGAGTCTGAGGAGCAAAGGCAACCGCAATCGCTCCAGAAGTAGCTGTCGCCCTAATTCTCTTAAATCTTCCCGAACCGCCAGAATCAGGTTTCAAGGGGATTAGTTGACCGTTTATCTTGATGTCGGCTACCCAAGCATCCTTAAACTCGTTATCCCCAGTCTGCCATCCATACTCAAAGGAGATGCGATAGATTGTCCAAGTTGAGAACATAGCATCTGATTGATATTGTGCCCAAGTATAGTAATTGGGTGGGCCTTCTGTGGTACAGACATCGTTTCCGCTTTCGCCTTCTCCGTAGAAATAAAACTGCGCTACTGATGTACTAAGCACATGTGCGTTCCAGCCAGCAGCTTTTATGAGAGTCGCTATATCGGCTTGTTGAGTTATCTCAGCCCTCTTATCAAAGTCGGTCGGGTCGTGTACCCAGATAACCATATTGATGCCAAAAGTCTCTGCCTCAGTCATATAGTATGACCACATAGCAGCAGACAAATCCGTGACCTTCATCTCATTAACTGGTATTTCTACCCTTGCATAGTCGTCCCAGCCTGATTGCACACCGCCGTATAGATTAGCTAACCAGCCAGTAGCACTCTTTTGGTCAAGAGGAGATACCCCAGTTTTAGCCCAAGAAGCAGAGCCATTATTCCGTGCAACCAGTGAAGGCTCACCAAACATAGGAACTCCGCTATTGACAACACGTTGATTACCCATGTTATCAAACTGGGGTGAAACATAATCACCATCTGTCCCCGCAAGAGAAACTGGTGCATCTTTTCTGACACCAAGAGACATGATTCCCTTGTCACCACTGGCATGAGCAGCATCTTCCGCCTTTTCTAGCGCAGTTCCAGACGCATCTACAAGTCTAGCTTTAATAGCATCTGCTGTGTCGTCAGTAATACTATCGCCTGTAATTGTGGTAAGTGAGACATTCTCATCTTGAATTACCCAGTTTGTACCATCATAGGTAATCCATTTAACAAGTAAATCTGTGGCAATAGTGTAGACGTAACAAGTAGAGCCTGTGGTTACGCCTGCTGTTGCGGCGGTTGGTTTAGTGTCTGTAGAAAGACACATATATTTGTGCTGTTGATGATTTAATTCTATAACTGCCATTATAACCTCCTTTTTCGGTTAACGACAGAATTATTATTTACCGATTCTTGTTGACTTCTTCTTTAATTGCTTTCCTGTTGCTTTCCGTGTTTGCTCCATGCAGATAGCGACACATTGTTCTTGCGACCTGCCACCCTCGTCCATAAGTTGGCTGATACAAGAACTTATTGCTGCCTTTGTTGATTCAGGAGAACTATCTTTTGTGAGACTCTCTGCTTTTGTTGGCATTATCCCCCTCCTGCTTTCCTCAAAAACTTCTCGGCTTGCTCAGGAGTCATATTAGCAATCTCTAAGGCATATCTTTCCCTTAATGGGTCATTCCTTTCTTCACAGAACTTTAAGTGAAGTCGGAAACCCCTACTATCTCTTTCCTTACCGCAATGCGGACACGTTTTAGTCATACTTCTTCGCATTGGCTCTGATTCGTTCCCTTGCTTCTTGCTTATCGTAAACCACCGATGAAAACCCCTCACCATCGCTGGCAATGTTGGATGTCTTGTGGAAGTTATCAAGTATCTTGAATCTGGAAAGTGATATTTTTCTATCTGCCTTAACTCTACAATCAGGACATTGAACCGAATCTCTGTCTTTGACTGCCCTTAGTTCCTCAAAGAGATTATTGCAAACTGGACATCTGTATTCGTATAGAGGCATATAAACTCCTAATGGAAGAGGGGGGTAAGATTGATTCCTACCCTCCTCTGTCTTTATTTATGGCATTATTTGTAAGTAGACCATTGGAGCGTTAGCTGAACCACTGCTACTTTGGTCAAGAGCAATACCAGCAATTTGGAAACCACTCTCTAGAGTCTCATCATTACTAGACTCAACACTACCATTACCTACAAAGACAATAGTGCGGTCTCTTACGGAGTCACAGGTAGCACTATTGCTGGTAATCCAGCACACACCCCAAGTCTGAACCCAGAAGTAATAGCCAGATGATGTGTCAACAGCAGGAATACCTATGAAGGTTACATAGTCCCCACCAGAACCATCAGCCTTTACACAGTAGAATGGACACTCCATCAACTCAATATTTGTGGTAGCAGCTGTAACAACTGTTAGCAGGGGCATATCAAGTTTGATGGTAAGTGTTCCACCAGCCGTTGCAAGAGCTGGATGACTTACAATGTATCTCATCTGGGGATGCTGTGCTGAACCATTGCCAATGACTACATAGCCTCCAGCTAGTTCATTAGCTGACAGAACACCAGTAGTAAGTACACCAATTTCAGTGTCAATGGTTACAGAGACATAAGAACTACCAACTGCACCAGCAGCCAGTGTTTCACCTGGGTATGCAAGAGCCTGTGCAGCAGCAGTAGCTTGGGTAGGGGCTACAGCATTGGTATTGGTTGCCTTGGGCTTATAGCAGCCCCATTCAGTATTTACCGTACCACTAGCATAGCAGTAACGATATACCCTGTCTCCATTGACAAACTTAGTGCCAAGCGGATACTTCTGTGTGGAATCCGCAGCCCAAGTAGTAGGAATAGTCAGGTTAGAGATTTCCTGTCCTGACATTCCCGGGGGAAGTACAATGTATCTTCCATCGTGAGCAATTAGTTTATGACTATTAGTTTTCATTTACCTTTCACCTCCATTACTCGGTATGGGATTCAATTATAGTCCGCATCCCTCTGGACTTTATTTGGGATTTTCTTATTTCAGGTTGACCCCAAACCCTATAGGATTTTATTTTACGGTCTACCCTCAACCCTATTTAATTTTTTAACCTATGATTTGACCAGCTTCGTAGATACTGTGTATAACTGCGGTAGCCTTAGAACTACCCTGCGCTAGAGCGACATAGGCAACTAACCTAAGTCCGCCTGCATCATAGTCCTCAAGGTCTTCTAGTTCAGTTAGTTTGAATAGATTAACCCCACCAGTTTCTCCACCAGTTACCAGACTTAGACCGCCATCCATGATTGAACCAAAACGGATAGCCCAAATGCTGATGAACCCGGATGCGCTGGTAGCCTTATTAACGGTATTATCTGTCTCACCGTAACTTCCACCAAGATAGTCCGAAATGACAACTGGGACTCCATCAAAGTAGTCTATCCTGCTACCAAATTGGTCTACCCCATAAGTGGGGCCACGCCCACCACCAGTGTTAGAAAGAACAAGACCCTTCTCAAAGGCTGTAGCACTCAAGATATTTCTTGATGTCCTAGTCATCAATAGAATGCTTGGTTTAGGTCTAACCTTGTCTACTAATTCTCTCAGGACTTTCATTGTTACAGCAGTAGTGCTACCACCCATATCCATAATCTGGGCAGAAGTACCAGTACCCCAAGCTCCTGCAGTACCAGTAGCAACATCGGCATCCAGAAGATGACCAAACCCATCGAACTCGGCGGAATCACTGTCTACGTTGCCATAGATAAGTTTGTCCTCAATGGTTCGCATAACACCCTTGCGGAGTGCGTTCAGGATTACAGTTCGGTAATCATTGGGATTCCGATATGTCTTCATCATGAAATTATCCAGTACATCCTGACGTATCGAAATCTTCAGGGATACTTCCTTCTGTGTGAAGTTTGTATCAGCAGTCCAGGGTACTTGCTCATGGATGTCATAGAAAGCGGCGGAGGGCAAGGTGCTTTCCCTGTTATACTGAAGAGTCTTAGAGTCTATTGTCGTAACAGGTAGTCTCTGTAAAAGTTGACCTTCCTCATATACCTCTTGTACAACACCTGCAAGCAACTCAGACTGTACAAGTTTCTGAGCCTCAGCGAGTGATTCAAAATGTCCAACTATTGCCATACGATTTTCCTCCTAATTTATCCTTGAGGGTGTAGAGTATCAAACCCCTTCCTCATTTTATCCACTCCTCTTGCGGGAGAACCCGCACTACCACTTCCACCACCAGAATCAGATTTCAACGGAGGTTTAACCCCAATCTTAGGCAGTTCTTTCGCAATTTCCTCTATCGCCTCAGCAGACCCATCCGTGAATTTAACTATTCCTAGTAAGCGTTCAGCATCCACACCTAGACGAGAGGCAATCTCACGGGCTTTACGCTCCTGCGTGGATTTACTCTCACTCGCCTCATAGCCCTTCAACTTCTCGCTTTTATCATTCAGTTCGGTTCGTGCTGTGGTAAGTTCAGATTCTAATTGCCTACGCTTTTGCCTTTCCCTGATAGCACTTATACCATCAGGATTGTCTTTAACAGCCTCCAGTTCACGTTCCTCTTGCTCTTTAAGCATTTGGGTTATGCGCCCTTCGGCTGCTTGTGCTGCCTTCACCGCATTATCGGCAGATGTTCTAAGTCTACCAACATCGGCTAAGGCATCACTCTTGGCTTTGCGTACCTGTTCCGCCACCTGTTCACTTGTAAACATCGAAGTTCCCGTTGCAGTACCAGAAGTTGTTACGTCCTGTTTCTGCTCTGTTCCGTCCTGTGTACCCATTGTTTCTTTCCTCCATTTATTTATTAAACTACATAAGAGAAGTTAATTAACTTCCCTAATACATTATAACACACTTCGTTTTCCTACTTAATTCTATGTAGTTCCTCTCCCTCGGCTCGTAACCTCTCCATTTCTATCTGGAACTTACCAGTAGGAGTTTCCTGCTCCATACGCTTTTGTTCGGTGATTGGGACTGTAACCTTTTTAGTTAGAAGTAACCACGCTTCCAAATCAGGATTATTAAACCTGAAGTCCTGCCTTCTTTTTGTGGATGCTTCGTTCTGATAGAGTAAATACTTGTCATATACTTTTCTTGTAGGTACTTTAGTAAAATCCTTGCGCTCTTTGAATATACCCATTGAAAGTAGAGTCTGGTAAAGGTCTATGTGGTCTATCAAATACCAGTCATCTTCATAAGTACCTTTTTCGTTTACCGCCACTTTGTATCCCACATAGTTATCAATTTGGTTTTCAGGCAAAAGTAATCCATAAGCATCCCGTTTAAGTTCCGCTAAACCAAACTCATTATACCTGTCATTGGTAAATCGTAGGGTTTTACGAGCAAGTTCCCTTGCATCTTCATTTTCTATAAAATCATCGGATAGTCTGTCTGCATAGTTATCAAGTAGGTCAAACTTATCCGCATACTTGTCGTAGATGTCGTCATACTGCACGGCAGGTACTTTAGTGGGTAGATTGGCTAGTTTACCCATCGCCACCATCGCATTAGTAAAATCCGTATTCTCTACAAGGAATCGTTCTTGACGTTTGCCCTTAGTGGGAAGTTCGTAATAAGAAACATAGTTCTCCACCTGGTTTCTATCAAACGTTACGCCAGTATTGGGATTTGTCAGGTCAAGGGCATCCCTACGTCTATTATCCTTGCGGTATTCCTCATGGGAAACCATGTACTCATCCCGTAGTCTGGCTTGCTCTTTGGGCAAGTCATTTTGAATTGCATTGTATTCCTCGTCCTCTTTGGTATATTTAACGTCAATACGCCAGATGGGGATTCTGGATTCGTCTATCGGTTGAAGTGCATTATCTTCCCAGATAGTTTCGTCAGTCCTAAACTTATCATATTCAGGATTGTCAACACGATAAAGCATGGACTCAGCACTGGAAGAACCAATACCCTCTGTATCCTGTATCTTCCCATAGTCAACATGATTCTTGATGATGGCATCGGGAGTGGGAACTTTATCAGTACCCTTCTCGATAGCCTCGATTCGTCTGGTATCGTCAATATATGCAGGAGTTTTGAGATTCTTAACTGCCTCCGCCCTTTTCTTTTCATCTGGAATATAGTCAGGTGATTCCCTATCACTTAAATTGTTTATCTTCTCGTACAGTTCTCTATATTTCGGTTGAGTCTTTATTTCCAGGGAGGCAATCGGGGTATCGGGTAAAGTCCATGCGGGATTCCATTCTACTAACCCTTTATTCTTAGCTAATATCAGTTTGACTTCCCAACTACTATCACCCCATTTTTCTTTAGCAACCATAAGTTCAAAATATGGTTTGGCTAAATTCTCTGGTGGTAGGACTCTTTCTGAAAGCGCATCATTGGGTATATCTCCACTCTCTATTAACCCAATCGCAATGTCGTATGCCTTCTGGGTAAGCAATTTAGAATTACCCCACAAGGCTAGTATCGCATTGGATTCAGGATTATCGGTTAGCCACTTTACCTTCGGATTCTCTTTTAGTTCGGGATATTCTTCCAGAAATGCCTTTTTGTCTATGGCAGTATCATATCGGTCAAGCAATTCATTCTGCCTTCGTGTTAGTCCCGCTTTCGTTATGGCACGGTCTATCTGATAAAGTGGAGTATTGGGTAAGGTGGTAATATCAGCGAGTATCTTATTGTTTTTCTCCAGTAACTTCTTAAGTGGGCTTTCGCCTTTTGCCTGTGCTAGTTCGGGAGCAATATCAGTCATTTTGATAACATCTTCGTTAAGAGGAGAACCCGTAGAAACCCCCAATTTGCCCTCTATCTCGTTTACAGTGACTTCTAATATACCAACCTCATTAGATGGGTTGCGTAACAGTTCCAATGCCCTCTTAGCGAGGTCTGTCTTTATTACATCAAGAGAGTCTATCAGTTCCCGCTTCTGGTCAGGTGTCATAGTTGTAGATTTATAGACTTTATCCTGCAACTTACGGATGTCTGATAATTCGCTGGTTACTTGCCTTAAATACCTTGCAGATGCCGAATAGTATGTATCGGTCTCGTTATCATAAGCAAAGAGTAATTCAGGGTGTTGGGCTTTCAATTTTTCAAACTCGGTACTATTTTTATCAGCAATATACCCCTTGAGCGATTTCTCTAGTGCGGTATATGAGTCAAGTTCATCGTAGAACTTGCTCACCGATTCACTACTACCACCAATGGGATTCCTTACGACAAATGCCTTAACCACAGGTAAATCGGCTAGTGTTGCAGATGGTTCAATCTTAGAAGCAACAACACCCGTACCTCGCAGGACTTTATCAATCGCTTCTGTGGCATATCGCCCTAACCCACCAGTCCAGCCTTGAATGATGTTATCAATTTTCATCGGAGAATACTTCAGAAATTTCCCCATTGCCTTCGCTATCTCAGATGTGTACTCTGTGTATTGTAATTCTGGCGGTAGGTCAACCATACTGGGAGAGACAACGGGGATACTACGAAAGAAACTGTGATTGGTGATATTCTCAATAATTGGTTCAATACCAGTTGGCAACCAACCTGGCATACCCGATTCAAATAAGTTAGATGCAAACTCCCTTATCATTTTGGGGTCTTTAGTACTAAGATAATCAAGTAATCTCTCTGGTGCTGACCCGAAAAGAATACCGAGTTCAAAAGGTTTGGGAATACGCCAGATATGCTTGTCGGTCATAACAATCCAGAATAAATCCTTCTGCCACTGAGGGATTTCCTTCCAGCGTGGGTCATCGTGATTAACAGTCCAAAGTAGAATAGACGGTAGAGTTATAAAGGCAAGTACCTTTAATGACGTTCTTATAGGATGTTCCTTAAAGGCAGAAAACATCTTGTCGGAACCCCGAATGTTAGAGTTAAAGAAGGCTATAATCTGATTGACCGCTTTTGCCTGAGTACCCGCCTTAGCAAAGTCCAATGTGACTTCCCTTGAATCAAATCCCGCCGCCAGGGGCGTTACTCCCTGTTTAATCCCCTTTGCAAATTCTCCAAGTCGGGTTGCCTTTTCACCCAGTTCACTAAGTATCTGAAGTAACTGAAGTGGATGTTTCACATAATCAGTGAACTTCTTGCCCTCAACTACTTCCTTGAATGTTTTGCCCATATAATCTCTATCGAGACTGACCAACATAGCGTGTTCAGCACCAGACATTTTGTATAGCCGATAGGTGGCATCTTTCCGTACAATACTGGCAACACCCCTTAGAAAATCCACACCAGGTATGAACCCATGATTGGAATATATCATTGCAGACATGGCATCACGTAAGGGATTGCGTATGGCAAAGTCCGGACTCAAAGTTGCACCAGCACGCAACCATTTGGCGGGTGTACTGAGTATCTTCCAGAGTATTCCCATATTGGCGGTATCCATTGCTGTGAGTGCAGTATTAAGGTCTGGGTCTACCTTGAAGAACTGCTTTTTACCGTCAATCAGAACTGTCGCAACATTCTCTTTTGTGAACATGGACGGGCGGAAGATATCAAACACACCTTCGGCGTCCGCATCGGACAATCCTGTAACATCAATGCCCAATTCTTTGGCGGTAACATTGGCTACCTTCGCCATAGGCGTTTTTATCGGTTCAAACATACCCTGTAACTCAGGATTGGCATTTACCAGTCGTGCCATCATTACGCCTATTTGGTTTCTATCGGCAGCACTTATAAAGGCGTATGTATTCTTTACTATACTTTCGAGTGGATTTATTATATCTCTCTCAGAACCCTTAATACGTTTAATCGGGGATGCAATATCAACCATCTTTTTGCCCATATATCCCTTACCTTGTAGTTCCTCAAGAACACGGTAGAAGGGTACATAGGACATATATTTGGTGTCTAGTGTTTTTCGTAATTCAGGACTGATTAAACCCGACTCTTGAATATAATCAAGAAGGTCGGACTGATATTTTTGTATCTTTTCTGATAGTTCAGGGAAGTTCGGATATTTAGTTTCTAATTCTGTTATGGCTTTATTTGCGACATCAACTGTTATACCTGTCTCTATACCTAAATTGTTTAGTTCCTTAGCACGTAGGGATGTCAGGTAGGTGCTGAAATCACGCCAAGTTTGCGGGTCTTTGACCGCTTCAAGTATCGAAGTAAGACTAACTCCCTTATAATTGGGAACCGCCTTCCCTTTCTCCATCTTCCAGAACTTGCGACCAAATGTGCCGTCTTCAATAAACGACGTGGCTTTACTAGTAACACCTTCAAGCATACGAGCTTGAATATAGGGGTTTTCCTCTAATGAAATGTCTATTCCGAGTTTCTTGGCTAGAGCAACAAACTTATCAATCGGGTATAGTTTATCAATCCACTGGGACATTGCCCTATGATAACCACGAAGGAATCGTTCTTTGAGACTTACCTTATCAGGTTCAAACGAAATATGGTTAGCTACCTCTTGGGCATTAGGCATATCAGGTGGTAACTCTGATGTTACGGTTGGTGCAGTAGGCAGAGGTGGAGGTGGTTCTCGCCCCTTCGATTCAGCATATTCAGCTACAAACTTCTCTTGATTGGCTATAATTTTTTCTAACTCTTTAGTTGTCTCCAATTCCTCAGTAGTCGGTGGTGCAGGTGGCACTTCTGCCTGTGCAGTAGTTTCTACCACAGGGGTGGGAGGGGTTACTAATTGTGGTGGTTTTTTACCTTGCAATATTTTCTTTGCTTCTTTGGCTTTATCCCATAGTTGGTTACTTTGTTGCTCGCTTAGATTGTTCTTTCTAGCCCAAAAGTAAAAATCATCAGCAGTTGGAAATCTCCATTGAATTTCCTCTGGTGTTACTTGCTCCACTTTCTGAGCAGGTGTTACGGCTGGGGGAGTGATTTCGGCTTTGGGGATTGCTGGGATTATTTCTATTTCCCTACTCGCAAGGGCATTAAACAATGCTAACCGTTCTTTAAGTGTAATATCCGCCCAGCTTTTTGAACCTATTTTACTTTCTAGTTTTGCCATCCCAGCAAGTTTTACCCTATCAGATATTGGGATATTGTCCCACCCACTAGCAAACTCACTAAGGGGAGGAAAGGTAGTTCGTAGGTTCTTTATTGGTATCTCTAATACTGGTTTGACTCCTCCCATTTTACCTTCAGCTGCTAACCAGTCGGCTTTTCGTATTACATAGAGAGAACCAGCTTTTCTACTTACGGAAGGTTCTGCATATCGCATTGCCTCACGCAACTCTGGAACGGCATCACCTTTAAGGATATTACCCTTTATACCAGAAGTCCCCCCGTGATATACAAATTCACCAGTATTTCTCCCTGTGATTAACTCTCTTTTAACAACGTTTAATACATTTTCACTGGTAACCTCTGGGGTAACAGGTTTACCCTGAACTGGTTGAATGGGTGCAGTGGGGGAAACTTGCTCTGCTCGCCGTGCCCGTTCTGCTTTAAGAAGATTTATTCCTGCTATTTTTTTCTTCCTCTGAATCTCAGTTATCTGAGCATCTACTGTATCAGATTCCTTAGAATTAACACCAAATTCTTTATCTACTTTCTCCGATTGTTTAACCAGTACTTTACGTTCACTTTCTAAGTCTTTCAGTTCATCTGCGTATAATATAACATCTTTTTGGGCAGGGGTCATAGCCTCTTTCCCCGCCTGTGGTACTGCCTTTTCGGGTACTGCCTGTTCTTTGGCATATTGCGCCTGTAACTTAGCAAGTTCAACTGGGTTTTCCACCTGAAATTGAGCCAGGGTATTGGAAGCTAATTTTCTAGGCAGTCCTGCACGCTCGGCTAAACTCCCTTTATCCCAAGTGGAAATCTTATCCCAATCTTTAACTAAGGATGGAGTAGGTACTTGGATACCCTTTTCGGGTATTATCTTACCTTCAGCAAACTGTGTTTCTTTAATTGCACCAGTCTTTTGACCTGCCTTGTAAAATTCTTCTGCTACTACTGTCAGACCTTGCTTAACTTTATCTTCAAAGGTTCTGTATAGCGGATGACTTTCGCCAATCTCGGTTTTGAGCGATGCGATTGCTTTCTCAATACCAACTTTACTTGATATGATTGTCTGTCCAGCACCAGCCATTATAGTTGTTAAAAGCCACGTCTGCTTTGCTATTTCCTTGAATGCCTCAATCCAGTTTATCCTGCCTTCCCTTAACCCTGCTTCTACTTCAATGTCAGATTGCCCCTTCTGGGTTATAGTCTCGGTAAGTAATTCTTCACCATACAAACCAACCAATTTCTTGATGATTCCAACGGCGATACTCGAACCAGCCACCTTAGTCAATGGTGCTGTTAGGATACTTACAAAACCAAGATTGCTTATAGCTTCTGGTACTGCTTCCCATAGACCATACGCCATTGCCTTGCCCTCAAAATCCTTTTTAAGTTGGTTTTCTTCTGCAAGGGTTAATCCCCGCCCCGTTTTTGCTCTTTTTTCGCTATCCTTAAATTCAAGATATTGCTGCGTTATCTGATAATGTGTCATATTGTAAGCTATCGCTCCTGACGCAGCCGTTCCCAACGTATAAGCAGCAATCCTAGCTCCAGGCAAGGGGATTAAAGCAGTGGGTACACCTACGGCAAGACCAACACCCATTGAAGTTAAGGAATAACCTATGTTCTCAGAAACTTGTGCCAAGTCAGTCAGTTTGATTGGCAACCATGTATTCTTATATTTTTCGGCAACTTTATTAGCCGCTTTAATATTGCCCGCCTGAACAGCACTAATAAACTTATCAGCCCAATCCCTATCTACAACACTAGCGCCGCTAGGTTGTAACGCCTGTAACACAGAAGCACCTATGTTACCAGGCAATCTAGCCAAACTCCCACCTAATACTTCAGCTATATCAACACCAGTTTGTGCCATTTCCCCAATGGTTTGTGCGCCAACACCGATAATAGTTTTCCCAGTCGCTTGCCGATATGCTTTGGTAGCTTCAGCTAAGTGAATATCTGCCTGTCGTATTATTGCCTCACCACCAGATACACCTTCGTACTTAGCCCTATTGAAAGTACCCCCAAGATAACTAGGGAGGTCGGTGTAACCCTTCTCCTTAAAGTAGTCAAACCTGAACTCACCAAGAGATTTTATACCACCAGTAGTGGTGGGTTCAACTTGGGGTACTACATGTTGTGGGAATAGAGAACTTATTTGTTCCTCTGTTTTATCGGGGTATATACCCCTTACCACTCTATCTGTATCATAGTTCCTACCTTGACTTATGACTGATTGTAGCAAGGTAGGAATTTCCGCCTCTGTGACTGATTCTACGTCCTTACCAGTTAACTTTTTGAAACTGGTGTAGAAGTCATCTACCGTCTGGAATCCGTAATCTGGCTCATAGGGTTTAGTAATATCTGGTTGCGCCGATAGTTCGGCATACTCGAACTTGGATAGTATCTTACCTTCGGGAGTTATAACTTCGTAATTGTCTAGTTCGCCCAAGTCATTGTATTTTAGATTGGTGAACTCAATATTGTCAGGGGATACGAAACTCTTAGCTTCGTCCTCAGATATTTTAAGAGACCAACCTTCGTCTAAGTCATACCCCAGATTCTTGGCTTCAGGTGGTCTGAGAATAGTTGTCCCCTTCTTGGGTTTAGTCCATAAAGACGGTAAAGTCATCTAATCTCCTATACTACGGGTAACTGTTTCTTAGCCATCCTCTGTAATCGCTGCATGGGAGTTTCACCTACCGGGTTAGGTGATTTAATCTGCTTTATCTGTCCCCTTACCTCCTCCATTCTCTTGTCGAAGTCTTTTAATGTAAACCTGGGCATTGTCTTCCTCCCTAAAATCCAAAGATTCCGCTAAACCATAGAAGTATTAAGAACACCCATATTAAAAAGACTGCTATCTTAGTCCATTCGGGTATTCTCTTGTAGAGTATTCTTCTCATTCCTGTTCCTCAGTTGGTTGCCTTGTCTGTCTACCTTGACCTCCACCCCATAAGTTAACCATCTGCTTCGGTTCTTGCGGTGTTTCAGGTTTCGCCCCTTCTACCGTACCACCTAGTAATTGCTCTAATCTAACACCAGCCTCATCGGTTATTAGTTTAGCCTCTTCATCCTCGTCCAACTCTATCAGGTCGTTTACTATCCTGCGTAACTTGATTAACGGACTGAGTCTTCCTGCCTCTTCCCAGTTTAACCATCTTTCATCGCCATCGGGGTCTTCCCTCTGCATTATCTCACGCCTCTTTGCCCTATCAGGTACTAAATTACCTAATGCAGCCGATAGTGAGGCTAAACCCGCTTCACTGGATAAAGATTTAACTGTGTATCCGTAACTTATCTCATATTGCCCCCTTAATTTGCCAGTATCGAAACTCCTTTGATGCCCTGGAGTTCCTATCTCTACACTACCACCTATCTGTATTACCTGGTTGGTAAACATCTGCGCTAATCCCTGCTTCATTGCTGCCTTAGTCTTTAGTCTGGGAATGTAGATAATCTCCTTCCCCTCTTTTGCCTGAATCAACGCTATTCCAGACGCTGGCGGAGTACCTAGTATCCCTAACTCAGTAGCCGATAACCCGCCTTCATCCATGTTCCTGTTCATAATGTTTAATGCCATTGTCGCAGCCCTTGTAGCATCCCCTAAATCAACAGGTACTATCCCCCCACCTATATCAACCGAGGTGATTGACCCCGGAGCTAATGCGTCTTCATACTCTGGCGGTTCAGCATTTGTCCCTTCTTTACTGGCATACTGGGCAGCACGTTTGATACTCTGGAAGTTAAGAGTCTGTAAAATACTGACTAACCTGTTTAACTCAGGTACGGCTTCCCTGATAAGAAAATAAATAGACTCGTTCCGCTCTGCAATGGCATCGCTAAGCATTGACCCAACCGATACAGTCCTGATAACCACAGGGACATAAGGTTCACCCATTACATCCTTGAAGTTGTGTTCTTGCTCGTATACCTTTTGACCGGCAAGCCATATCTCGTTGTGGTCGGTATCCCATACGTCTACAACCTCCGCCTCTTTACCAGTGATAATAACAAACTTGTTATCTTTCGCCCATGCCTCAGACTCTATGTCTGCCTTTTTCCTATTGAACTTGTAACCGAAAGAAGCCCACTTTAACCCCTCTACTCCTATTGCATAGTTCGTGTACCTGTAATCCCAGGGTGTAATATCAGTGGTAAGTTTTCCGTCTACTAACTGGAATAAACACCTGGCTACTGCTCCCCCTCTCATACAAGTTTGCTCGTCTGTATAGGGATTTAAGTCATACCTCCCTTGTAACTGTAATCTGGCATCTGCCGCAGCGAAGGCAAGTCTCTGGAAGTCCTTGATGTAGTCGGTATCCATCTTCTTGTCTTCAGTCTCGACTATTATCTGCTCGATAACATTACCTATTGCCGCTATAACATGAGTAGCTAAGACTTTTGGCTTATTGAGTGTTACATTGATTACACCATGAATCAATGCCTTGTTTGCGTCTCTCATAACATACGCTTCGAGATTGCGTAACTTTACATCGGCATCCATTCGCTTGAATAGAGCGTCTCTCTCCTCAGCGTCATTCTTAACTAACTCATAATAAGTTTCCATTCGTTCTCCTATAACCTGAAAGAGTGTTTTGAGCGAGGCTTGTTACCACTTGCAGATGTGGCAAACCCGAATCTCTCTGTTATCCCTAACGTGCCATACCTGCCGGCATCTACCGCATGGTCATTGAACTTAATCGGCTCTTCCAGTACTACACCATTCTTGTCTTTCTTCCGGGCATAACCCTTAACCTCTTTGATTGTGTTTACACTTCTGGGAGTGATATAGATTGTTTGTCTCTTACATACATCAATACCCATCTTCACGTCTTTATTTGCAGGGTATATGTTCCATCCTGCCCGGTGTATTTCTTCAATCCTGTCTGGTTCGGCTGAATCAGCATAGACATCAGCTTTATCTTCATGTGTCATACGCTCTATGATGTCTGCATTGGTAAGTCCAGACTGGTATAAACACTCATCCCAATAGAGCTTGCCTTGTGATATTACCACCTTGAGCAATGCAGCAGGGTTCGTAAACCCGTAGTCCTGACCATAGCACCAGGCAGACCATTTAGACTTGTCGGGTAACTCCGCTATCTGCCAGTTGGAGTAGATAACGTTCTCTAATCTGCCCCATTCACCTAAGACATATATCCGGTAGTAATTAGGGTCTTGATTCTGCAAGTCCTCAAGTAGTTTAGCATAGTCCTTTGGACAAAAGGCATTGTCCTTGTACGTGCTGTGGTGTACTATAACGGACTTGTCCTTATCAATCAGTTCCGTTTTTATCCAGTGCATTTCATCAATGGGGTTATGGGACAGTATCATAAAGTTGTGCATCCCCACCGGTGCCGGATGCCTTAACCTCAACATCTGCTGCCTGTAGTCTGCTAACTCAAACTCGGTTGCCTCTTCGTCCCAGATGATGTTGAAGTTAGCTGACTTGATTTTCTCACGTCCTGATTCCCCTTCACCCAACGAGAAGAATAGCATATAGTTCCCATTGTGCTCGTAAGAGTTCTCAGTCTTGTTGTGTTCTCTCTCCGAATAGATGCCGTACTCTTTGAGTAGCCCTATAATTAACGCCATGCCACTTGTGCGATGAGAAGGGAACGTCTTACGCCCTACACCGATACGAAGCCCTGTATGCTCTGTAAGAAGCTGTATTAGCAGTTGTGCTATACTATGACTCTTTGAACTACCAGCACCACCTACCTCAACGATTGTAGATAGCCCTGTAAGCCCCTGTACTGTGCGATATAACTTGTCGAAGACCGGCGTAACCTTAACTTTTAGTTCAGCCACCATCTACCAACTCATAAAGTATCCGCAAGGGGTTATCGGTTTTACTCCCCAAGTCAATACCTTGACTGGGTCTAGCATGTAAGTATGATAACATTAACTCCGTCGCCTTAGTATCTCCTCGTGTTGCCTTGCTTACCAATGCAGCCGCTACCAACTGCTCATTGGTACTTATCCCGTTTGGTGATAGTTTTGCTAATTCCTCTTTGATGCAGTCAAGCAGACAATCAGCCTTATGCGGACGCCCGGGGGATGCATCATTCCGTAGATTCGCACGACTGTTAGGACTCATTCCCCTAGTGTTGCCGCTCTTATTCAATTTGGTTTCTATTTTTATTTGATTAACCTCTACCATACTACCCCTAGTGTTTTTGGTTGGTCGTACCACAACCTGTAGTGGTTACGACTTATTAAAGACCCTTAAGAACAATATAGCATCTACCCATTCTTTTTGATTTGCTTCTTTAAATTACAATTAGCACAAAGAACTTGATAGCCTACGGGATAATTATTTCTTTTAATCCATTGGTAAAAACAAGAGCCTAATCCTGCCAACTTTCTCTCATTTGCCCCATTATCATTGACATGGTCTAAACAAAGGACATCTATATCTGTAATACCACAATGGGCACATTTTATAATACCCTCTAGACAATAGTGACTGAATACATCACTTTTCCTTTTTTGGGTACAGCGTTGCCATAGAGTTTTCCCTGGATTATCTTCTCTCCATTTCTTTAAACTTTCTACCCTATTTTTTGTATCTCCGCTTCGCCTGGACTCGTAACGTTCTTTGGCATCATCTAAGTAGTATTGCCTATGGTCTAAATAATATTGGTGGCTATACTCTTTATCGTAATGATAGTGTCTACTTGTCATTTCTCTCCTTATTGAAAACTACCAGAAATAAGCAAGCATCTACCATGTAAAGCAGTTCGAGTAGGGCAAAGACGCCAATCGCCTGAGAGAAGTGTCCAGCAGAGCGCAGGTCGTCCAGCCAGAGCACGCAAGGCAGAAACAAACCTTGCGCCAA
>Ga0180732_1000841_pt1 | contig 22200 bp, 15 predicted proteins | sample KR11_01MetaG_FD_148674 | JGI IMG/M metagenome (GOLD analysis project Ga0180732, IMG submission 148674) | Groundwater microbial communities from the Olkiluoto Island deep subsurface site, Finland - KR11_0.1 MetaG | ecosystem: Environmental > Aquatic > Deep subsurface > Groundwater | place... | reverse complement strand
GAGCTCGTCTTCCAGCCGGACGGTCTTCCCCACGAGATCTGATGTGTCTATATACCCAGGTTTTAAATTTGCTGAGATGTAAACCGTGGGTGCGTGATACGACTCCACAAGTTCATGGGCATAGGAATCACACTTTAGCTGCGTATCGAAGTCCACCTTCGGGATGGTGTCTGCTCTGAGACCGAACAGGTTTATTGATCTCCCGGCTACGCCGTACATGAACTCCTCAACCGTGATCGTGCAACCCCAGAAGCCGGTTATGTTTAAGCCGGTGTTCGGTGACACGTTCATTGATATCGAATAGTAGCGGTTATCCGTGGCGTGATTTATCGCCTGCCCGGCTGGTGCCCTGAGATAGAAACGCTCTTCCAGCAATTCATCCGGACCCTCTGGCAGCCACGAGAACCCACGCAATTTTACACTTCCGGTCTTATCGCATGCCGTCGGGTTCGAGATCGTGACCTTCAGGTAATTTCTCTTTGTCGGCTGGATCGTGGGGTTGACGTAAAAGTCGTTTGACGTGATTCTTGTGGTGTCCAGCAGTGGCGTATCTCCGAGCGTCTGGGTCTTTAAGTTCCCCTTGCCTTTGATTACCACATGATTCAGCAGCTTCCTGTAGTCCTTCCCTATTCCCTTCGGCGGCTGGAGTTTCCAGTCCGGGAGTGTCCTTGTGCCTTTGCCTTCTATCCGGACGGCATTTCCTGCCCCGCCGCCCAGCCCCGTTATATTGGTGACATCTTTTACAAGTGTACCCCCCTGCTCCAGTGAAACAGGGAAATATGTGCCTTTCGGTGTATCCTTCGGGATCATTATGGTGGCTGTATTTGGGTTGAGTCCATCCTGGTCAGTGTAAGTGATAGTTAATGTGAGATTCGAGCTGGTTATGTCCGTGAGCGTTTTCGCCCAGAGCATCAGGCCGTAAGGATGAGTGAAAAGGTCCGAGAATCCCGCACCCACCTCAAAGTCTCCAAATGCGATCGTGTCGATCGAAACCATCTGCGGGATGATGTAGATATAATTGTCGTCCTGCAAACTGTCCACCTTGATAGTCCATTGTCCAGTACGGGATACTTCCAGGATATCCATTAGCTTTGTTAATTCAGTAAATGCATCCCAGACCGTGTTTGTAAAGGTCGGAGAAATCAATTCCTCTGAGAAAAACGATGGATAATACGGCAGCCCACTGGGGTCATATTTATAGGTCTGCTTCTTCACAACCCCGGCAGAATTTGCAATCCTGCAGAGGTCTGCAAGTATGAAGTCTATGGATCGATCGACATAACTCTCAGTGCCGCCTGCCGACTCTGTAATATATATTGCCTCAAGTTCCTTGCGCCAATCGTAAACGTCAGTCGTCAGCGACCTGTACTTGTTGCTGCCGCGCCGATAATCCGGTGCACGCAAATAACCATCGAACAGCTTCTTCTTCCCATCATAGAATCTGATACCACGGGCTTTTTCGAGCGCAGGGTCTGGCGTATTCCTGACTGAGGTTATCCGCAGCACATCGCCTTCGAATAACGACCTGGTTATCTCTATTGACGCACCTTTTGGGTGCAGAACCTCATATGTACCAGTGCCGAAGCCGTCGGGGCTCTTTACATAGCCTTCAAATCTTGGTGTCACACAGGCATTAATATTACCCTGCGTGGTAATAATACTATTGTATCACTATAGTAATACATAATATTGAGAGGTTGCGAAACATATCTCAGTGGTGTTGTGAGGTTCAGAAAGTGGGCAATTGGGACTGAATCTCATTTTAAACTCTTCTTGAAATAATCGCAAAGTTTACAATTGGTATCCATCAAGTTTGCAACTATTCGCCTTAATGCTCATAGAGTTTGCAAATATCCACTTTATAAACAGTTGAATATAGTTTAAAATTTATGTTATAATTAGTGTGGATTACGTTCATAGAGAATGTTAAAGAGGCTGATTCGCCTGTCTGCTATTAAAATAATGAGTTTGCCTTCAGAGTTCGTAGATCAAGCATATGTGTATGTACTCTTATGTTTAGCATAAGAGAAACTATATTAATATTGATTAGATGTATAAATAGGAGATCAAGCTTTGACTTTATTAGATTGGATTGTAACAAAAATATGGTGGTCAGTATTGAAAGGATTAAGTACGGTCGGATTGGACTGGGCTAGGAAAAAATTAATGAACAAAATCGAAAAAGAAATTGAAGTAGATAATAAAGGAGAACTTAATTTTCTTACCGATACATCGTTTCCTGCTGCTTGGTTAAAATTTAAAGTAATCAGCAAGGCTGAAGTTGATTTAACCCCTAAGCATATTATTGCATGGGCGATCTGGAACGGTGCCGCAATCGATAAAATATGCTGGTCGAAGCAAGAAAATATTTTTGAAAGAGAGCAATCCAGTGCTGTAAGAGTCTTAAATGGTAGTACAACTTACCATAGCATCCCTAAGTTACCTATAAAAGAAAATCGTTATTTTGGATTATATTATCCTCTCCCAACACATGTGGATTTTGGAAAACATGGTTTGGGTTTGCATGGAATTATAGAGTTTGATTACAGTTTTGGTACTACGGTTGTTAAAGAGTTTGAGGTCAACTTCAAAATTTCAGAAGATAAATGGAAAGAAGCTCTTGATATATGGACGGATAGCTTAAAAGGCAAAAGAACAATTATAAGTTCAATAGCAAATTTAAAATGAGTGGTAAATGATAAAAGTAGAATGGAGCTCATCATAATATGAAAGAAACAGAAGGCCCAGAATACAGTGAAATGAAAAAACTTCTTGATGATGAAGAGCTAAATAAGATTGCAGAGCCTATATTCTCGTACCTTAAAGCTACACTATCAATCAGAAACAAGAATATAGATTTCACAGTCGATTTAACGAATTCTGCTGATTATACAAGTCATGAACCACGATATGTCTATCCATGGGGTTTTTCTCAGATATTATTGAATTGTCCAGAGATCAAATTTTCAGACTTAGATTATTTCATGAGGGCATTCTCCCCATATTTTCTTATTAAAAACGTGGAGAAATCATATAGATATACCAGTACGAGAGGAAATACTTCGACTAATACTGCGACGGAAAAATGGATAGTGGCATCCGAAAATAGTTCATTTGTAAAGTTACTCCAACATTGGGATTCTAAGACCCCCTCTCAAATAAAATTCCCTGAAACTGTTACAATTCTTGAAGCTATGCGATGGTATTTTTGTCTTAATCTACTCGAACAGTCGAAGGAACATTCACAAATGATTGAGATTGAAAAAGTAATATCGAAAGTAACTGTAAAAAACCAGATTCCAGGGGAATTCATGGATTTTGAAAAAATGTTCTCTTCAAGAGATACTAATATTTTCAATCAAATTCAGCCCGCAGAAGGCGAACGAATTATATATGTACTTGGGAAATGTGAACTTTCTAATTCACCCTCTGATTCATTCTCTTACAGATGTGATGGAATTCATTCGCTATTGCTTGATCCAGTCTTTGCTACTCAACTAAAGAAAAATGTAACTGTATCTGCTGATGACATTAAGTTCTCAATCATATCCGATTATGCAAAATATGTAAAAGAAGACCCATCTAATGCATTGTCACGAAAAAGAGCTATAGCATCTTTTAAGTCGCAAATTGGCAAAGAGGGAACTTCTGCAATCATACCCAGTAATCTGGACAAACAAGAGAAGGATCTCTTGGAAAGTGAAGGATGGATAAAAATTCTTCCGAATGGCATGATTATTCTTGCCAAAGGGAAAACAATTAGAGAAATAGACGAAGCGCTTTCTGAGTTGGAGAAGGAACTTGAAAAAAAACCCGAGCTTTGGTGGAATAGAGTTATCGAAATAAGAGCCAAAAAAGAAATATCGAATGATAAAAAATCGCCCGATGAGACGGTGATCGATGAAAAAAAGATAAAAGAAAAGGAACCATCTAAGATCAACCAACCACAAGAAGTACTTCCTGAATTCGAGCCCATCACTGGAACTTTGGAACCGATTAATATAACAAAAGTTGTTGAATTACCAATAACAGGTATTACAGGAGTAAAATTTAATATAGGTTGGAAATGTGATAAAAAAATTGAACAAAATATTCGTGGATGGGACGAATGTATTTCTCACTTAACTATAGATAATTCTATCCAATGGTGGCCAGGAAATAATGATTATGTTGTTAATTTGAATATCGCCATTGCTGGAGATATGGGAACTGGGAAAACACAATTGACAAAGAAGTTAGTTTATAACACAATTGATAATAAGGAAAACAATTATCAAAAACAACCTGTTGGATTTATCATTTTTGATTATAAAGGGGATTATTCTTCAGATAAAGACGAGGTATTTGTTAAAAAAACTAATGCAATTATACTTGATTCTGATAAAGAGCCATTTCCAATAAATATTTTAAAATTAAATCCAAAAGGTGGTAAAAAACAAGTTATCAAAAGAATTAATTCCCTTTGGAATATTCTTCAAAAAATCTATACAAATTTAGGTCCAAAGCAGAAAGAACTATTAAAAAAAGCTATTAAAAATGCTTACGAAAAGAAAGGAATCATTGATGATGAAATAGAAACATATTGTAATAAACCGCCAACGATATATGATGTATTTGACGAATATAAGGAAATATCTGACGCAGATAGTTTATATAGTATTTTAAGTGATATTATTGATAACAAATTATTTTTAACTGAATCTAAAGACTGTATTGATATTAATGATCTTTTTTCGAAAACCTATATTATACGATTGGATTCTTTAGGAAATCAAATCGCATTAAAAGATTTAATTGTGACATTCTTTTTAGATATTATTTATGATAAAATGATAACAATGCCAGATGGACATTTATATGGAGAAAATAAGCAATATCGAGAAATTAGAACTTTTATTTTAGTGGACGAGGCGGATAACCTCTTACAGAAAGAATTTGAATTTTTTAAAAATATTTTGAAAGAGGGAAGATCTCGTGGATTTGGGATAATTCTATCTACACAATATTTATCACATTATAAGACACAAAATATTAATTACGCTGAATATTTTAGAACGTGGTTTATTCATCAAATTCCAAATGTTGATAAAAATGAGCTAAAGAAAATTGGGTTTGATGATTTATCTGAACAAATCAAAACGTTACCAAAGTTCCATTCATTTTTTAAAGGTGATTTAGATACAGGATACAAAACGATTAGAATTAAAGATGAACCATTTTTTAAACAAAAATAAAAGGAAGTGCCCAATACCCAAACGGAAACGATCAATGACGGAGGTAATATAACGTCCCTCCCGAAGTGTATTATTACGGTTTCTCACAAGTGTTATTGCTCAGTCCGTCGCCATCCCTTCACTCAACGTCTCCTGGACAATCTCCCGGACCGCCTCCCTGAACTCCGGGTCATTATAGTTGAATTCCGTAACCTGTCTGGGCTCCTGGGTTATCTGCTGGTCAGAATACCATGCGGGCGGCTCTCCCGCACCTATCACTGGTTCCGGTTCAGACACCGAACCCTCCACAACCTCCCGGAGCTCGCTAATATTCCTGGGCCCGATGTAGTTCTTGCCCGATATCCCCTCCCATCCCGCCCCTGTTATGAGTGGATTGGCTATTTGCGCCAGCTCCTCATATCTTGCATCCCTTGTGATCAATATGCGGTTCTTGACCGCTTCCGGAGTCCCGGGCATGAAACCCACAACCGGACCATAGCTCTTCATTGCCGCATAATACGCGGTGATCTTCTTAAGGTCGACCAGCTTCTCGATATCTTCCGATTCTGCAAGTTCTGATCCCTTGCCGTAGCGAACCGCATACTTGTCATAACCGCCAATGTCCATTGGCTGGAACCTGGACATATCCGTGCCCTGCACCGGCAGTTCAAACTCCTTCCCCTGCTCTGCATCCCGCAGCCCGGATACCTTCTCATACAGCACCCTGTACTCAACCAGCACTGCCTCAATGACCTTTATCTGCGCTTCTGACGCTGGATCGCTGTATCCTTTTGCCCTGGCGTCCTCTACTTTCTTCTTCTCTCCCCTGAGATCCTTCTCTGCGCTCGTTATTGCCGCCCTGACAGTGTTCAACTGCCGGTTGTACATCTTGATGTTCGCTGCTTTCCTGATATCGTACCTTCTCTTTTCCTTCTGAGCCTCATTCTCAGGACGATCGCGATTATCCAGGGTTCGCGTGTTGATCTCCTCCACGCCTGCAGAATACTCTGCCTCATACCTGCCCCACGCCTCTTCCCGTTGAAGTTCACGTTCCAGAAGGTTCTCAATATATAACTGCGCGCTCAGCCACTCCAGGTTCTCTTCCCGCGTCTGCGTGATGAAATTCCACGGCAGGGCCGCTCCGCCGAGTTCCGCGGGGTAGAAATGCCCACCCTGAAGCTGCTCAAACTCACCCGATATGCCTGACTGCGCGCTTGCCCAGTTGTCTCTCTGCATCAGCGCTAACCGCTGCCTTTTCTTCCATTTTGCCGCCTTATGACGTCTTAAACGCTACAGGATGTTTGAATGTCAGCGTGAATGTCTCCATTGCAACGTCACCCGCGGCAACATTGTCGTTCATCTCATTTACCCTGGCTTCCTTGTATATACGGAAGCTTACCGGGTTGGTATTCATGTACTTCTTGGCGATGACCATGTAGGAGTCGTTCTTGGCATTATCATTGAGCTTCTTCATCAAGTCGTGGTTTGTTGCCTGCGCGAACGCTATGTTCAGTGCGCCGACTCTCTGCACCACATCCACGGTCACAGCATCGTTGCCGAGCTCTGCTATCTCTATGGTCTTTGTTGAGACCTGCATCTGGATTGCCTGCTGCACGCTATATGCGCCGTTCCTGGTTTTTGGCATATATATCTGCACTACCTGGCATGCAGTGCATGCCGGAATAGTTACCTCGGCGGGGGTTTGCTCCCGATACTATGATATCTGTTGACGCGAGCTCTATGTTATCGACAAAGACCCTGGTATATTCCGGATCCGTCTCCCCGGCTTTGCTCATCATTGTGAATGCTGTCTGCGCTGCGGTTGCAATGAACTCTTTAAATTTTGCGTCATAGGTCTCTATGACGACATTCTTGCCTTTAGTTACCTGTACCATATCTTGGAGTCTCCTTTCAAAGAGCGTACACTCTTTTTTAATGAGATGCGGGGATTGTATTTAAGAAGTAACTTACTATTGTATTGTCGGAGTAATGTCACGAACTTCGGATTGGAAATCCAAAGGCATCTGGAGGATGCTCATAAAAAGTATTTCAGTCGGGTTAAGTTGTGTTCAATGTTTCTTTTCAGACGCAAAAATGGAAAAAAAACCTCATTTTAATATTGATACTGATTCAATTGATAATCAAATATAATGCTCTAATTCTCCAATTGAAGGCACAATAATTGTGGGATAAATTTCGTCTAACTTGGCTTGTTTTGCAATTGAAGCAAACATTTTTTCACACACAACGATATCACAATATGGTATTGATATTGTGAGTGAATATACATCATTTAAGTCATTTTTTTTAATAGGTCTATTAAAATTTTTTTCACTCCAATATGACAAATTGAATAGAATATAAAAACTTGGAATTTCTTTCATGAAATTCATCCAATCCTCTTCAGTCCATGTTTCTAAAAAAACAGACTCCTCCGAAATACCTATTTCATCACAAATTTTCATTGCCCTTGGAGAGACTACCCCCGCATAATTTTTTAGTAGAATTACTTTATATCTTAATTTTTTATCTATCACTTTATTATATTCGGATCTTATTTTCTCTATTTCATTAATTAAGTTAGAATAATCTTTTTCATTAATTTTATTAAAAATTTCATGATGTTTAAAAATCCAACTAAGAGCATCTGGACTATTTAACCACTCAACCATCTGATGTTTTAAATCACTCATCTGCTTTATTTGTTCTTTGTTTAAACTTCTAGGGAATTCAATATCTGGTTTGCTTCCTAACATACCTGAAATGCCTTTTCTAATAACAAAATCCCTAAGGTTGATTGTGGGATATCCAATTCTTTTGTATATTGCCTGCCTAATTTCAGTCTCTATTCTGTTATTATTGAAAGGTATAATCGTATAACCTTTAGAAACTTTTAGCATAAATTCGATTAATCTTTCACGTCTTTCATTATCTTGTATATGATGTGTTTCAATTAGATGAACCGCTGAAAGAGGAAAAATTAATTCGCTGGAATCCGATTTTTTTAAGATTGTCTCACATACTTTACTAATATCTGTATCATTTTTAACGCCATAATAAATCTGAGAAAGATATATCCAAATATTTTGATCCAGATAAACTATTTTTTGAAGCATGTTTGATAATAATAGAATTGATTATTTAACGATTTTCTTTTGCATATTTGCGCATATTCGAGATTTTAATAAGGTAAACTTGAATTCCTATCGCCTTATCAGAGCATAAAATACCCATCGCTTTCAGTCACCTATACCCCGTATTAAGATAAAATTCCAAGTTTATTTTTTTACTGAAAGGTTGACCGGATGGGCACATTATATCAGCTCTTCAAAATCTGAACTGATGCCTTCTCTATCTAGCAGGCAAGTTTTTGCAGTTCCATCTTTTATAATTTTCAGCAATGCTCTTAATTGTTGAGGACCTTGTGGAATTATTTCTATATTTCCATTTTCAACGTTATATGCTATTTTTTTTGCTTTTAGTGCTCTTTTTATTGTATTATCATCAGCCGACGTCAATTCTGTTTTTAATTTTGAAACGCATTCTTTTAATCGAACAAAATTAGCAATATTATAACAATTTCTTTGAACTGCTGCTGTTGCTTTTGCATTGCTCCAATCTATAAAATCCAGACCCTTTTTAAGTACATCATATGCATTTTTATAGCTTTCGAGATATTCATATAAATCTTCAAATTTCTTACTATTTGTAATAAAAAAGAAGGAATGTGGATATATGTTAAGCTCACCATTTTCAGTCCTCGCATTAAATTCATTGGTTCTACCATCATCAATTTTTAGGTTTACCTTGGTTTTTTTATCGTTAAGACTTATAGAAAGAAAATTTTTTTCTGTATATACTTTTATTGTATTATCTGAATCAATTTTTTCAATTTTTGCTGTTCCTATCCAATCAAGACCAAAATACTGTTTTAGAAATTCTATGAGTCGAAAGTTATCGTTTCCATGAATTTTGTTCCAGCTAAACAAACATGAATTATCGACAAATGCAGTTATATCAAAGTTATCATCAAGTAGCAAATAGTCTTTATTATTTAAGAATTTGATTCTTTGCCTATCATCCCAAAAATTAATAGAATATTGATTTTTCTTTACATAGTAAGTTTGGCTTATAGATTTTAGAAGAATTATTTTTTTGTCCCCAGATTCATTTAAATTAATCTCTATTATAAAAAATACATTTTCAAATTTATTTGTTTTTAAAAAGTCAATAATGTCTTTTGTTTCAACAGCATCTGATATGCGATTTGTTCTTTTTAAATCAGTTTCATTCATTATCTTATAGAACCAACCGCCATCATCATCACTATTATTTAAATCCTTAATATTAAATCCTCCCTCCATATAATCAAATACTATTTGACGATAACTTTTTAATATTTTAATCAGTTCTAATTGGCTTTCCTCTGAGGATATGCTTAAATTTTTAGTTTTCCATATACCTCCTTTTTTTTCCTTGCCATATAAGGTGACTAACGGTTCAATCATTCCAATTGAAATTATATAGTGATACAATTCTTTCTCTAATTTCCCAATATCTTCTCTTGACAATTCAAATCCTCCTTATAATAAAGGTATTTTCCTCAATTTTATCTACAATAGTTTTACTGGCTATTGAAGCTAGATTCAATTTTCTATCAGATAACAAAACGCCTTCAAATTCAATTCCTAATTCTTCATACTGAAAGTTTATTTTATTTATAGAATACCCAGATAATACTAACATCGGATTTATTACAACTAGATTCGTATTAATATAAAATATTAATATAAAAGCTATTAATGTGAGCATAGAAAGAAGTTTGACCCAATTATTTGCCGAAATGTATAATGAAAAAGAATCAGTTCCAAATAAAGGAATGACCATTGTAATCAGGTAAGAAATTATTTCTTGACTTCCGCTTGAGACAGATTTAATAGATATAGTAGTCTTGCTTTTTGTCGAACCAAATTCATAATTTTTCCTAAAAGATAGGATAGAAAACAATGAGATCAAAATAAAAATTATATAAATAATTATTATTACAACTATTGGAATTTTTGATTCATCGGGTTTTAGGTTTAAATAATTATTAATTTCGCCCAAGAATAGAATTACAAAAAGTAGAAAATATGAAGAGAAAAATAACATTATTTTGCCGATTATTTTCATAGTATCAATTATATTTTAAAATTCAATGTACTATAAATAACTTATTATTGTTAGTGATCGTTTCAATTTGTGTTGGCAAATAAAAATTAAATGATGAAATTGTATAAAGGTAACTACAATTTACCATAACCCCGGACTTGAAGGATACAGGGCTTGTTAGCGTTTTTTGCCTTTATAGCTTTTCCCACAATTTTCAAAGCGAAGAAAGCAAGATTTATCATCAATTTCAAAGCAATATACCTTACGGAATATTTTGGGGTATGGGTTGGGAGTTAAAATTTTTGCCAGATAATAACCTTAGTAATAAGCATCATTCCACATTACCTCGATTGTACAGTTATGGCTCGAACCTGAATCATCGCTGTAAACAAACGTATTCTTCCCGGCATCCGCCTCCGGCACTGTGCCGCTTATGTTGCCCGACCTGCTGCCGTTTATTGATACCGCGCCATCCTTCGATACGATCATGATATCGCCCGGATTAAGTGTTCCGTACCACTCCATCCTGTCCGCTCCGTTGCTTATCGCTGGATTTATGATAGTGTCGATAGCGGTCAGCGTCCATTCGGGCATTGTTGGAGAACCCTAACTCCTTTGGCGTATAAGACACACCATTATTCCAGGTCTTTGTTATTACATGCTTTACCAGGTCATCTGCATTGTTGAATACGGGCATTTGTTAGAAGGTATTGTCATGTTCGTATATTAAATTTGACTTACTATTGTAATACAATAGTAATAGTTATATATGATTAACAAATATAACACAGTATGGAGAATCAAGGAACTGAAGACATAGAACTGATAGGCTTGCGGAATGTGAATGCCGAGCTGTACAATAGATTCCGTGTGCGTTGTGCTGAAAAGAAGATCAACTATGGGACTGGATTCGAACAGGCAATAAACGCATGGCTTATTGCTTCATCTGGTGATGATCTGCTATCCCAGCTGCCTTTTGATACAATTAATCCCAGCGTGATAAACGAATTCCGTTCGCGGTGTAAACGCCATGGGTTTGACATTCTCTCTGGCATCGCCGACGCAATGGTCGTCTGGATACGTAACTATGCCTACACCGACCCATATCCTTCCGAGGACAACGGCAAGGTTGGCAAAAAGAAACGGAAGGCGTAGTATGGGTGATATGAATGAACGACGAACAGTGCACCTGGAAGAACTTATCGATGCCGCGAAATGCGCTGCCAGCCGGCGCTGATCCGGTGAGACATGTCCCGGCACGGACCGATGCTCACGACTACCATCACCCGCGCCGCATTTGCTGAGAAGATGAAGCAGGTTAAGGAAGAAGGACATTTCATCGAATACAAGCACTTTAACGATTATTGGAGTGATAGGATTGAAGAGGTGAAGGTAATCTTAAATAGCTGTTAGGGTGTATCAGAAAATGGTGAATTATGGAGATTAAAGCAAAATGGAAAGGTGCTTTTGTGGGTGGAATATGCGGGTTTCTTATGGCTGCCCTCATTTTTTGGGGTTTTTTAATAAGTGGATACTATGGCATTAAAGAAATGGGTTAGGTTCACTCTCTTTTTAAGTGCATATTCCCCGTTATTTGCACTATTAGTTTTGAGAATTTTATCAGATAATTATAAAGTCATAACCGAATGGAATCTGTTTTCTTTTGGGATATCATTAATTTTTATTGTGATAATATTTTCAAATTTTATTTTATATTATTTATTGCGAAAATCTAAAAAAGATGACAATTACAAACACATAACGATTAAACATAAGGAGAATTTAAATCATGTTTATTTAGAATATTTGATCACATACATTATTCCATTTTTAAACATTAATTATTCTAATATAAAAGATATATTTTTATTGTTCCTATTACTTATGGTAGTTTGTTTTATGTATCTTAAATCAAATTTAATATATGTGAACCCGATGATAAATTTATTCGGTTACAATCTTTTCAAGATAGATGACCCATTTCAAAACGAATACATGCTTCTTACAAAACAAAATAAACTATTACTTGATGTTTCAATTAAAGCGGTCTCCATACATGAAAATATTATAATGGAGTGTAATGAAGATGATTGATGCAAAATCTATAATTGACCTGATGTTGGCACACGTTCAAGAAAAAGAAGTTCAGATAGAGATGTACTTTATTAAAAAAACAAATAGCCGTATGCCAGAAAAAAAGAATAGGGTATTTTCTGTTAGCATAGCAGGCGATGTAAGAATGAAATTTGCCAAAACTATAGTATCACAGCTAAATACTATTAAAATTCAAGATTTGAAGTTTAAAGATTTCTTTGCAAGTGACTTGATGCCCGAACACGAACACATAGCTGTTATTGAAAGTCTTCTTCTAATTCCAACATTTAGATATATTGAAATGCAGATGGAACAACATACAAACCTGAATCAAATTAAAACCTTCGAAGGAGGATCAATAGAAGGACTTCATAGTTATGCTATTGAATTCAAGAGTGTAAATAATAAAGTCATATATTTCCGTAAATACACCAAGGGGAGTGTCATCTCTTCAAAAAATACTTTATTTAGTTTTAATGACGGCATATTCAATCGTGTATATGGTGATGTATGTAAATTTGATGATTTTATTGATTGCATTTATTACAAATTAGATAATATTCATGAAATTATGTATATTTTGAGTAGGAACGACTTCGAATCGATTTTCGCTTTATTAGATCTTTATATAATTGAATCTAAGAAGGTATTTGAAAAGCTTACATCATTTAAAAATTTTGAAATACAAAAAGATCTCCGTGATCAAATACTTGATAAACCTGCATTCTTAAAGAGAATAGCTCACCTTTCACTCCAGGGTGTTTTTGATAAGATTGATATCAATAGAATATCGAAAATAAAAGAAATGGTTCCTTCTCTAAAGTTTGAAGTTAAAAATAATAAAATTGTAATTAGCGACAAAGATTGTTTTAAAGATTTTCTGGACGTATGCGAGAAAAATATCCTCAAGGACCTAGTGGATGACCAAGAATTTTTCAGAACGAGAAATAAGGAACCTTTGAAATGACCACTAATTCATCAATTCTTCCACTTGTGGCATAAGGGTTATTTGTATCAGACGGAGGATAATCGTGTGCGGCAGTAGCGTGGACAGACAGCGCGAAGTGCTGTCCAAAAAAGAGTGGATGTGTGGGGTTATTATTTTTTAACGCGTTCTTCGAGTGATTTATCTTTTATACTATGTTCTCCCAGATATTGAATCAACGATTCGAAGGAGATGGCTGGCCAGAACAATCATTTCGACCGCTTCCGTTGGTTCTGTGATCGGAGCATGTCGATGACTTTGAGGATTCTTGTACAAGCCTATTGCTCCAGCAAATAAATGCGACAAAGCCAGCTGTTCAGCAACTGGAAGGGAGGAATTTGTTAAAGGCCCGGTTGATTCGTGAAAGGCCTTGCGCATCAGATCTACCCCGATATCTGTTAAAGCAAAGCCTCCTGCATTGCGAACAGCAACCTCGACTTCCTTAAATGCTTGGAACACGGCAGTGTCATATTCGCCTCGTAGGAAAGCTGCAAAAACTTTCTGAGCAATCAATGGATGAAGCATGTGCCTTGGCAACAGATCAGCTCTGCGATATGCTTGCAAATCAGAAGCACCCCTTAGACGAAACCCTCTTCTAGTAATGAAGACCCATTCTCCTCCTGATCTTGGTTTAGGAGCTATAAGGCCTTCGCCTTCAAGCCAAACCCAAGCTTCCATGAGTGCTTGACTGATTCTTTCGTGATATTCGGAAGGATAGTCACTCACAGTATGGCGCTGGCCAAAGTTATTGCGATTTAATTGGCCTTGTTCACTCGCAGAAAGTGAATTGAGATGCTCAAGTACAATACCGGCAAGTTCTTCTGGTTCAAGCGCAAGCAACGCCTCTGGATTGGGAATCATCGAGATTATAGAGATGCTCATATATTACTTCTTCGTGCCAACATCAACGTTCTCGGTATAAAAGAAGTTTTGCCATCATAACAATTATTTACCGGGAAATAATCTATAAAAAAAGGTGCACGGCATTGAGTGCGGTCGTGGTCACGTCAAAAGTTGAATGTTCACATGATACCTTCCTTTTCCATGTACTCCAGCAGCAATAAAAAATTGACTAAATTGGAACTGTGAACAAACTCGAAAAGGGGTAATTTTCTATTCTTCACAATACAGCTGATACCCACACCCCTCACAAGCCTTCTCATCCTTCGTCCTCTCAAATCCATGTTCATAGTCATGCGCGATCTTCTTCGCGATCTCGATCATATCCTCAATAGCATCCTCATCAAGCCCCTCCATCCTTGAGCTACCCGCACACTCATACTTCCCGCCAGTCAGTTCAAATGTCCTGGGATTGGGACGTGCAAGCAATTCCAGTGTGAGTCTTTTCACCTTGTATTTTGGATAAACATGCTCAATCCCGCGGGCATACAGTAAAAGCTGTCTTGAACGTTCAACAGGTCCGGGTTCATATTTTCCTGCTTTGTAGTCGATGATCTCGATCTCGTTCTTAGTCCCCGGGATCAGATCCACCCGGTCAATGAATCCTTTGAAATTGAAGCCGCCAAGCGGTACAGTGAACCGCTGCTCAACCATCAGGTTATTCGCAATTGTATCCTTATTACGCTCCCAGAATACATCCAGTGCTCCAGTTGCAGCTTCTATATCTACACCCTTAAATTCAGGCTCTTTGGCGACAGTATCTCTTATCTCATACAGCCGATCCTTTGAGGTAATTTTCTCACTCACCGCTTTTTCAAGCACCTTATGAACAAAATTTCCGCGTCTCATGGCTCCAGTAGAATCTTCAGAATCCCGTGTGGGCATCCTGAGAAGCTCTGCAAGTTCATACTGACGCGGACACTGCTCATAGGAACTTATTGAGGAATAGCTGAAAGTCATGCTTGAGGGATTGAATTTCAACCCGTTCTTATTTTCTTTAATTTTACCCAGAATATTCTCAGCATCCAGCGCAGGATTTATTTTTTCCCAGTTGGAATTGAAAACTTCCTTAAAATCGGGCGTCGTCCCAACTTTCAAAGTCTGATATAGCAGCATGTTCTTCATACATTCAGTAAAATCCCCCGAATCAAGCGACTCAATGAGAAGCCTTTTGCGAACGGCTTTTTCTCGCTCAAGTGCGCTGTCTTTTACCATCTCCCTGACTTTCGTATCAGTATCGCAGAAATAGCTGAGGTCTCCAAATGTGATATTTCCTCCTGTTCTCCAGTTATCATATCCAATATCCTGAAGGAACTCAGACGGCTCTCTTTCATCGTCAGCATATTTTATTGCCAGTGTCAGGAAAAGATGTTCTTTTGCCCTGGTAAGCGCCACATACGCAAGCCGTCTCTCTTCTTCCTTTTTGATCTCTTTCTTGCGCTCTCTGACTGCTTTCTCAATATCTTTGACTGATTTATCCTCAAAGATATCCCTGTACTGTTCCATCAGCTCTGGAGGTATGAGTGGCTCTGCGCCTCCTCGATAGAGGGGGAACTTATCTTTGGCAAGATTTGTGACAAATACAACCTTGAACTCCAGTCCTTTTGCCGAATGTATCGTCATGAGATTTATGGCATCCTCATCCGCTATTCTTGCAGGCGACGGGTTTCCGTCCATCTCATCAAGAATCTCAAGATAATCTATGAACAAACTCAGATCTTTTCCATGGAACTCCTCAAAATTACTGGCTAATTCATGAAGCTGCCTGAGATTCAAAAGTGCTTCCCTGCTGCGCTTTGTGTCAGTATGAGAGAACTGCCTTGAGAGACCTGACAGGTCATATACCTCAAAAATCAGGTCTGATACATCAAGGTTCTTCTTACCGCAAAGCGAATCTATCCTATTTTTTACATTGCTTATGGTCTCAAGACCGCTCCTGGAAAGTCTAAGTTCTTCAATGTGATGATATATAGCTTCCTGGAACGTGACCCATTTCTTCTTGAGGTATTCTCCTATCCTGATGGAATCTTCCTGGCTCAGGGCATTATTGTAATGGAATATCCTCCACCACGCTTCTGTCCCGCGGGCTGTAGGATGAGAGATATTATTGATGATATACAGGTAAGCAAGAGCAGTCTTTATTTCAGGCTGTTTCAGGAAATCGGTATCGTCTTTGACCCGGAAGGGAAGACCCCTGTTCTCAAGAGCATGTCTTACCTTTCTTCCCTGGGCATGAGTCCTGTATAACACAGCGATATCTATTGGAGAAATACCCTGTGCCAGATATTCCTCAATCTTTTCAACTATAGCTCTTGCTTCTTCATTATCATCTTCTGTTTCAATGATACTGACATTCTCCCCTTCAATATCTTTGTGATTCTTGATGAGCAGGCATTCTTTCTTTTTATCATCTCCATAGTTCTTTTCGATAAGAGTATGGGCGACTCTGAGTATCTTGTTGGTTGACCTGAAACTGACATCCAGTGACACTATCGCCGGATTGAATTGCTCCTTGAATACCTCGATATTATTAGTGTACGCTCCACGGAATGCGTATATGGTCTGGTTGGGATCTGCCACTACTGTTATGTTCTTATTCGCTGCTGTGAGTTTTTTGATAAGCTCGAACTGAACGTAATTCGTATCCTGGAATTCATCAATGATGATATAGCGGAATGTGTCGTTCAATTCCTGCGTGCCATACACATCGAGATACCAGAGGGCGATCTTATTCAGGTCGCCGTAATCCAGTGCGCCTATAGCTGATTTCTTTTCTTCGTATTTCTCCCAGGCTGATATGAAGTTTGAATATTTCAGGTATTCTTCATAGAGGTCTATGAATTCAGAGTATCTTTTCTTCTCTGCCTGTTTTGCCTTCTTATCTTCTTTGTCTTTGAATTCCTGAAGATGGAAGGTATTGAGTTTGAATTTGGATTCGCGATACAGTTCCTTCCACTTGCTCTCATCTTTTGCGATATCATGAACCTGTTTTTTAAGCGTTTCCAGAAATTCTTTGAATTTATCTATTGAGATATTCAGGTCTTTGGCTTTTCCTATCGTGTTTGCATACAGGCTGGCTGTATATGCATCGACTTTGAGTTCCCTGAATATGAAAATAGCAGAATCCATCTCCTCGAATATCTTGAAGTCACCGGGAACTTTGCATCTTTCAGCATGATCCTTGATAAGCTCGGCGCAGAATGAGTGAAAGGTCTTAACGATCACTTCCTTTCCCTGAAGGAGTTTCTCGACCTTTTCGCGCATGTTCCTTGCGGCTTCCTTTGAGAAGGTGAGCGCGAGTATCTGGGATGGGTCGATGTTTTCTTTTTCGAGCATGTACGCGATCTTTGCAGTGATGGTCGTGGTCTTGCCTGTGCCTGCGCCTGCGAGGATCAGTTGGGGGGCTTGGGTGTGTTTGATGGCTTCATGTTGGCGGGGTTTTAGGGAGGAGAGGAGGGAGTTTAATGTAATAGTATCACCGTTTAAATTTTAATTAAATATCACCAGTTTCATGTTTATCACCTGATCCAATTATTCTCCTTCCAAATCGTGAAAATTTAGTTCTTAATCCCATCAAAGAAGGACAATCTAATATAACATCCTTGTCATTATGGTTCGAAACTTTCAATAATTTTTTCTTTACACCATCTTCATTTTCATCTACATCTTCATATAAGATATAACTTTTAAGCCAGAGCTTGTAGTTTCCAAATGAAAATTCAATCATATTATTGGGCTCATATATTGGATCCTTTGTGCCTTCTTTATCCATTCGTGCTATTGTCAAAACCAAACCAACTCTATAGTTGTGTTCCTTCCAATAATCGCTATTATCTTCCAAATCCTTGATGTCATCCTGACTATAGTTGTAAAATTTTTCCCTACACACTTGGGTATAATTTTGTTCAGTAGGATGCGTATGAACATCTCCTAAAAATTCGTAATATGGCCAAAATGATGTCATAAGATCTCTTTTCAATTCCAATGCTGAATCATTATAGTTACAAGAGCTTCTCTCCCTCTCTGCTGATGTGTCTATAGAAATTAATTCAACAGAATAAAGGGTACCATTATTTTTAGGAAGATCGATCTCATGTCCCCAAAGCAGTCCATAAGTTTCTAAACATGTCTTTGCTCTATTCTTACCTGGATGAAAAACACTATAAGCTTCCATTGCATTAAGAATTAATTGAATTGATGCATCTTCGGAAATACGAATATAATAAGTTCTGTCTAATACCATAAATCTCCTTATTATTCTATTGTATTATCAACGAATGCGCCAGTACATCCTTTATACTCTGAACTGGAGTCAATTTAATTTTGCCCAGAATATATGATGGTAAACCCTGAGCCTCCTTAAGGTTGTCTTCTGGTAAAAGAACCTCTTTGATACCCGCATCATACGCTGCCCGTACTTTCTCAATAACCCCTCCTACAGGAAGGACCCTTCCCATTATTGTAATCTCCCCCGTCATTGCCAGATCATTTCGAACAGGAACCCCTTTCAATGCAGAGACTATACCGGTTACAATAGTAACGCCCGCAGAAGGTCCCTCTTTTGGTATGCCCATGAAAGTAGCTAAAACTGCGACATCGAAATTCTCACGCCATTCAGAAGTGATACCGAGGTCTTGGTGATTTGCTTTAATGTATTGGGCAGCAGCTTCAATACTTTCTTTCATTACTCTTTGAATAGAGCCAAGTGGAACAATCCGTCCATTCCCCTTTGTTGCTTGCATCTCAAACCGAAGGATACAGCCATGATCTCCTGCGACTGCCAAACCGATAACTTCTCCAATAGATGGTTCACTGGGCAAAGTTACTTTCTGTACGCGGTCAGCATCAGGAAGTGTAGGTGTTATCTGTTTACCTGATGGGAGTAGGCGAACCCCAAGTTTAATTCGTTCATATTCGCCTGGAGCCATCAAATGGAGTTGCTCACGTACACGCTGACGGAGTTCACAAGCAATTAGAAGTAATTCTTCGAGCTCATTATCCGCAATCTGACCATTGGGATATAGGAGCTTAAGAAATCCTGAGGTCATCTTCATTATTGCGCGTTGGTCACGGCCTGATACACCCTGTTCAGTATTCGCAGCATTGATAAGTTCAAACCTGGATCTTAGTGCGCCCAGAGGATCGATTCGGCGTAATTCGTGCATAATCTCACAAAAATAATCAGTAATGAATCCATAGTCTTTAGCATAGCTATCTGGACTTAATTTTGGAATTTCCCATCCGGGCATATAGCCATGAACACGATCTAGAAAAGCAATAACTTGCAAGAAATCTGGGAGAGGCTCAAAGAGGTGATAGTATTTTTCATGTGGCAGACCGCCCTGGACATCAAGATTTCCAACGAGAACGAGGCTTGCAAAAGCCAGAATTTCTTTTTTACCACGGCTAAACTTCGCATCCTGCATATACGCTTGCATAATACTCACAAACGACTTTGGATCAGTGAAGTCAGTGTTTGCAATTTCGTCAAAAACTACTACATCCCGTGTTCCTACCATTCCAATCTTGCCAGTGTTGAGGTTAATAAACAGTTGTGCAGGAGTAGCCTTACCGCCAGACAAAACATGTGCGTAGTAAGAAATATTCCTGTACAAATATGTCTTACCTGTCTCGCGAGGTCCAAGTTCAATAAGGTTAACATTGGTTTCCACCAGGGGGATAGAACGACACAGATAAACAAGTTTCTGCCGGTGTGTTAACTTTTTTGGGTCAAGACCACACGAGTTTATGAGGATATCGATCCACTCATCTGTAGTAAATTTGGAGCGTTTCTCGATGTACTCATATACATCGATCACACTGACCTGAAAAGGTGTAAATTTGGTTATCTTGAAGGGTCGAATTTTCTTGTTATGAATTTCAGTCTCATCATATGTGAGTTCAATTGTACCCCACATTCCACCAGATAGCAACATTGGGTATTGTCTTACGATACTCTCTGGAATATTGGCAAAGTTCTCGTTAATAGCTCCTATAGTAGCCCAGTATTTGTCTTCTGTTTCTACAAGTCGTGCTTCTAAATTACCAATAACACTATGGTGACGGTTCTCTCGAATGAAATGCCTTATTTTTTCGGCTTCAGCGCCATGCACGAAATTTTCTTTCAGGCGTCGAACAACCATACCCATATCTTCATGGAACTTTTCCTCAGAGCAGTAATTATCGATAAGGTACTCAAGAACATATCGTGGAAACTCATCCACACCAGTATTGATCGTGTGAGCTTTATTGACGACCTTTCCTTTGAAAATCTCTTTGAGTTTTGTATTCATCTTCTATGCCCTCATCCTGTTAATTCAGATTGTTTTCGATCTTTGGCAATTTTAGACTCGATCTTTCTCGCCAGCATTCGCACACAAACCTGATAATCTTCATCTACATTTACCATATTTTCATCCGATAAACTATTAAGATTTAGCCCACCTTTCTCATACAGAAGCTTGCCTTCGATGAACATACCTGAGCGTTTACAGTGTCGGATCCATTCCATTAATGTTGCATCATTTGGTCTATCATGCTCTGGTATCGGAACTCCTTGTTCTATATACGCAATGTAACGCTTGATTCGACGGTTAATACCTCTGGAGCGCCCATCAGTTTTTAATTTCTCTTCTTCTTTAGAAATCGGTAAGCGATAGGTTCCAGATTCAGTTTTAAAGAAGTAATCAAGAAGCCACTCAGCGAGCGGACTGCGCGGCTTGTCCTTAATCGTAAAAATATAATACTCAAAGACATCGCTATAGTGAACACCCTCCGCTGTTGGATCCTTTTTGAGGTGATTCTCAATGAAAACATGAATCGTATTTGCAGCAGCATCTTCTTTAGCCGACTCTGCGGTATCCACGGCAGACAATGCGCTTTCTTTGAGGAACCATCTCTTCTCTTTACCCATGGTAAATACTGGTTCTGCGACTTGGGAAAGCAGTTCTTCAAAGTTATGCGCTTCCATGCTTCCTGCACGTACCATCCGACTAACCAGATCGTCGTATATCCTATCTTTTGTTGAACCAGGATTTATATCAAGATAGTCATGGATTATGGTGCGTACCTTCTCGTTGAAGGTGCTATCATCTTCGTTACCGGTGATTATTATTTGTGATGCTACTTCACCAGACGACGGTTTACGGAAATTGATGACTAGATCTCTTTTGTTGACTTTGTCAGCTGTCAATTGGTTAAAAGATTTTTGTTGCGTGTCAATAAAAAGTGCTGAGTCTGATTTATCGACTAAGAAACCTACTTCAGCCATGATATCTTGTATTAGTGCCCATGTACCTTCAGAGGTATCATGATAACAGAGCGAAATCCATCTACTTGGTTTTAAAACACGGTAACACTCGGCCATTGACTGCTGCATCATGATGGTCCAATCAACTTCTGTTTTGCCTCGAACATCATTAACAATGATTTCTTCATCATGCCAGTGTGTATCTAAACCAAGCCAAGCTTCCCATATAAAGTTCAACTCCCCATACTGAACATTGTCTCCATAGGGCGGATCCGTAAAAATGTAATCAATCGAACCTGTATTGATTTCCCCCATGCAAGTAGCAGACTGTGTAGAAATCATTATGGCGGATCCAAAATTGCAGTTATTCAACTTAATATAACCATGGTATAGATTATCCATTTTTCCTGCTATCCATTTACTGAAGTTGTATTCTCTACTAATTTGGGGAATGTAATAGGTTCCACGCATGAGTTGGTTTGGAAATCTTGGATCTTCTGAATAACCTTGCATTCGTGACATTGCCAAGAGAATACCATTTATCCCAAATTTTACAATATCGCCAGCCTTCTTATCGCTGAGTTGATTCGCTGCCGAAATATAAGCTG
>Ga0180732_1000840_pt1 | contig 22255 bp, 30 predicted proteins | sample KR11_01MetaG_FD_148674 | JGI IMG/M metagenome (GOLD analysis project Ga0180732, IMG submission 148674) | Groundwater microbial communities from the Olkiluoto Island deep subsurface site, Finland - KR11_0.1 MetaG | ecosystem: Environmental > Aquatic > Deep subsurface > Groundwater | place... | reverse complement strand
CCAGATTGGACTCTTGAAAGAGATACAGGAAGACAATGATTTTATACTTTGCGGTTTGAGTTCCAATTTAGAATATCTTCTAAATAATGGGATTCAACCGAAGTATATCATCACTATTGATGCAGATGAATCACAGGGAGAATTTTTTGATACGATTGATATGGATAAAACAAAAAATATTACCCTGATAGCTAATCTTTTTGCCTATCCGCCTATGTTGAAAAAATGGAAAGGGCCTCTTTATTTTTTAGCATTGGGAACGACAGATAAGAAATTTGCAAATAAAATGGAGAAATGGTATGGCCCTTCAAATGGCATAGGAAGTGAATTTCCTTCGATTATGGCTCAATTCAATATTATCACAGCATTAGCTTATCTTGTTTTTGAATGTAAAATCATCCTATTTGTAGGACACGAATTGTCATTCAAAGATGAAGATTCAAAGTATTATGTTGACCGTACTGATTCAAGGGATGAGGAAAAAAGATTCCCTCATGGAGATATTTACGGAAACATTGTACATACGACCCCTGGATTGCTTGCTGTGAAATATTCTCTGGAAGCGTTTCTGGAACTTTTATTCAAGGCTGGTTGGTTCTTTAACTGCACCGAGGCGGGCATTTTTGGCATTACAAAAAGATTTCCAGATTTGCACGTGCCTTGGATTCAACAATTAACCTTAAAAAATGGGATAGCCCAGGCAAGGCATATTATGAGAACAGGAGAACCTTTCTATACTTACGAGAAAGATAGGATTGTTACTGTACCTAATGTGTTGAGCAGGGTATCCCTAATGAGATAGGAGGATATTATGAGTGACTTCGGGGAATTATGCCCACTTTTTAATACAGGGGTTTTTAGTGAAATCACTTTCCCTAATGTTAGAATGAGTGATGTTTCATCATGTGCTAATGCTTTGTTTGCTACTTATGCTGCTATGGCTTCAGGTTCAGGATACTTTACTTTTGGTAGAACCGTAGTTGTTTCAGGAGCTTGGTTGAGGAAAGTAGTGGCGGGTGATGGAGCAATGATTTTTAATCTCAACCATCATTCAAGTATAAATTCAGTAGGCACAAGTTTTGGAAGTCTAACTGTATCAGTTAGTGTTACCGGTATGGGTGTTCTTTGTGGATATGTACCTATGACTGTCACAGGAATGACATTCACATCTGCGGAAATTTTGGGACTTTCTCCGGCTACCGTTACAGTCTCTGGTACGGCAGTTGATCTTATTATCAGATACAAAGAGAAATAATGCAGGTAGTGGCATTTATACCAGCACGAAAAGGTAGCAAGGGCTTGCCAGGGAAGAACAAGAAACTCTTCGCTGGTAAGCCTCTTGTTCAGTGGTCTATTGAACAGGCCGCGGCTGCCAAACTATTTGATCACATTATCGTGTCTTCGGATGACCCTGATGTGCTTCAGATAGCCCACGACTGCAAGAAACTAAAGGTAGTGCCTGTTGAGAGACATCCTGAACTTGCTGGAGATAATGCCAACATGGATGATGTTCTCTATGATTTCTTTGGGAGGGAAAAGAATAAATGTAAGTATATCTGTTTATTGCCACCAACATCGCCACTCCGTTCTCCAGAAGATATTAAGAAAATGTATAAGTTTATTCAGATGGAGAAATATTGGACAGTGATAAGTGTGAAATGGTCTGATTTTATAGGATGGGTAGAGAAACCAACTAATCATGGTCCTTTACCAACCTATAATGTTGTAACACGACCCAATAGGCAGACAAGAAATGACTTCTTCCTGGAGAATGGTTCTATTTACTGGTTCAAACATAAGATATTTATTCCATATGGTCACATGATAGCAAATCCAGAAAGAGTGAAACTATATGAAATGCCCTTGGAACGAAGTTTTGAAATAGACACCTCTTTGGATTTCTTTATTGCAGAAAAAATATATGAATATACATCAATGGAAAAAACAAATTAAAGACTTTAATTCTCGATTTAAAAAAAATACGGAAACACACATTCAATGGACTGAAAATATGCAAGAAAATTTCCCAAGATTCAATAAATCACAGAGTATTTGGAATCTTGAATGGAAATATTATAAAGAAAACGAAAAGGCAATAGTTTTAGTAGGAGCTTCTCCCCGCCTTTCCGAAGATGTCAATAAATTAAAAGAACTTGACGACAATTTTCGCATTATATGTGCAAATAGTTCTTTGAAATTCTTATTACGTCATGGCATTAAACCAGATTATTGTATTTGTATTGATAGTGATCATGTTGATATACCACAACATTTGGATATTGACCGTGATGATATAACTCTTCTTGCAAGTACAGTTGTTTGGGGTAAAGTTTTGGATAACTGGAAGGGTCCCATATATTATCTACCTTATTATTCGGATGATAAGGAACTTAAACTGAAAGTTAGACGAAAATTGGGGAAAGCAGTTCCAAGTGGTGGTAATTCTATAACAGGAGCACTTTATATCGCTTCAATAATCTTTGGTTCTAAAACAATTATCTTTGTTGGGAATGAATATTGTTTTGACAAGGTCAAAGATTATTATGCTGATAAAGAAACCGCTAAACAAGAAAAGATGTTTACCAGATATCCAATTATTGATATAAATGGTAAACAAAGATGGATACAACCAGCGCATTATATTTATGCAATATGGACTGAAAAAATATGTGGTGATCTTTCGCCTCCCGGGTATTTTATAGATACCAGTTTCGGGGTTTTAGGGAAGGACAATAGTGTAATCCATGTTATGGAATTATCCGAAGCAATTAAGAAAGTAAAGAAGGCTTTTATTGATGCTAAACGTCTCAATGAAACCAAATCTGAGATAGGACGATTGAAAATTTTACAAGAGTTACGGCCAAAAGATGAGCCTAGTCAGGTGTACCGTTACAACGTGTCAGAACATCGCGAACGGATATTGCAGCTTGCCAGAAGTTGAACTGGTCTGGATGGCCGCATTGGATTTGGGAGCGAATGTCCCTACAAGAGTATTCTTGAGGTGTACTGATTTAACATTACCAGAGAAACCGAAGGAAGAGAATGTCTAACGTCCTTTTAATTTCTTACGATAATGAGAGCTATATTCCCTTGTTCCCACAGAATATCTTCTATCTTATGGGAGCATTGAAGAAGAAGGGGCATACTGTAGGGGTCTGGTATCAAGATTGCCACCATGAACCGGATTCAGGATTAAATCAGATCCTTGACCAGAATTTCTTTAATGTAGTAGGAATTGGTGCGGTTGCAGGTTATTACCCATACCGTAAACTGAAAAGCCTTTCTAAAGTTATCAATTCCCACAAGAATAGAAAGAAGATTCATTATGTTCTCGGAGGTCACGGGCCTGCGGGTGCCCCTGAGTTCTTTCTGAAGAAGATGGGAGCCAATGCGGTAGTAGTGGGGGAAGGTGAACAGGCCATTTGTGAGGTGGTAGAGAAGGGTCTGAAGGGGATTGTGAGAGCAGGGAACGTGAACGGAGATTACCCCTCTCTTGATTGCTACCAGTCCTTCCCAATGGATATTTATAGGCTTAATAGGTGTCCTACCAGCGATAGGACAGAGTTCTGTATGCCTATCCTGTCATCAAGAGGATGCAAATGGAAGTGTTCATTCTGTTATCGGATGAGAGAGGGATTCCATGAACGGGAGATTCCCGCAATCATGGAAGAGATTAAATTTCTTCACAAGAACTATCAGATAAGCCACTTTGACTTTGAGGATGAGTTATTGATGGCATCTGAGAAAAGAACGGAGGAGATATGCGAATCGTTGTTACGCTTGCCTTTTACGATAAAATGGGATTGCAACGGCAGGCTCAATTTTTCCACAATGGAAACTTTGAGACTTATGAAGGAATCGGGTTGCAAATATGTGAATTATGGGATCGAGTCTTTAAACCAGAAAATCCTAAATCAGATGGGAAAAGGATTAACCCTGGATCAAATAAAAAGCGGAGTGTCAAGAACCTTGGAAGCAGGTCTTAGTCCGGGTCTAAACCTTCTCTGGGGATTCCCTGGAGACACAGAAGCCAATCTTAAGGATGAAGTAGTATTTCTAAAGAAATATGATCCTTGTGATGAATTGCGGACTATTAGGCCAGTTACTTCATACCCAGGATGTAAGTTGTTTGATGAGGCGGTAGAAAAGGGTTTAGTAAAAGATGCCGAAGAGTTTTATGAGACTAAACACAAAAATTCAGATTTAATTAGTATAAACTTCATGGATATTCCTATCCATGAAGCTCATCCAATGTTGCATAGTGCCAACTCTCAATTAATCGAAAATTATTATAAGAAAAAAATGGGTAAAACAATAGGACAATCATATAAACTTTATAATGGAGATACATCATTCCGGGGGTTTAGGGCAGTATGAGACAAGTTTGGTGGAATGGCAATATTATACCCGAATCTGAAGCAAGAATAAGTATCTATGATTCTGCCTTTATGTTTGGGGATACTGTGTTTGAGATGACCAGAAGTTTTAATAAGGAGCATTTCAAACTTGATGACCATATGGAGAGACTTATTAAGTCAGCCAAGGTGCTTCGTATTCCACTTGATATGTCTATTTCTGAATTAAAAACCATCTGCAATCAAATTACAGAAGCAAACAAAGATGAATTTGCAGACGATGATGAATATAGGCTGATGATTGATGTTACCAGGGGGTTCTTACCCCGATACGAACAAATAGGTTTACTGGGTACAAATCTCATCGTCAGCATCTTTCCACTCAAATGGGCGACAAAGGGATTGGGTAAATACTTTGATACTGGAATAAACTGTTTCACGCCATCACAGAGACAAATTCCTGCACAACTGCTTGACCCCAAGATTAAGCACAGAAGTAGGATGCACTTCAGGATGGCACTTAACGAAGGGGAATGGCCTTTACTTCTTGATCCAGATGGATTCATCTCTGAAGGCCCAGGGTATAACTTCTTTATTGTCAAACAGGGTTTAGTTACATCCACAGAACCACGTAATATTCTTAGGGGCATTAGCAGGGAGTATATCTACGAAATATACGACTTTGTGGAAGAGAACATAGAACCTTACGATGTCTATGAGGCAGATGAAGCCTTTATAACCGGAACTCCATTTTGTATGCTTCCAGTAACAAATTTGAATGGGATACAGATAGGGGATGGAAAACCTGGGATGATGTATGGTGCATTACTTGATATGTGGTCTAAAAATGTAGGAGTAGACATTAGAAAGCAGATACAGGATTGGGATAATGAAAAATAAATCATTAAAGAAACAATACAAATTAATAAAACAAAATAAACTCAAAAAAAAAGATAGAAATAAGGATTCAGAATATACTATGGTTGTGGATATGTTAGATGGGACATTATGCAAAAGTTGGAAAGTATGGTCGGAGAATAGTTGGTGAATGGATTAGGATTTATAAATGTCGAACTTACTTCTCGTTGCAACAAATCATGTTGGATGTGTGGAAGAAGAAAACTTGAAAGAGAACATCCAGAATTATGTGATTGGGGAGACATGGAATTTGACATGGTTGAGAAAATCGCCGATCAAGTTCCTGAAGGGATTATTGTTCAATTTCATAATTCTGGCGATCCTCTTCTGTATCCTTATCTTGGTCATGCCCTTTCTCTTTTTAGGGGTAATATTAGATGCTTCAACACCAACGGGAAATTACTCGTTGAGAAGTTTGATGAAATAATAGGAAATCTTGAAACTTTAACAATCTCGGTAATACAGGATGATGCAGAAAGTGACGAACAATACGCAACCGTCTGTGATTTTATTAGAAAAAAGGGGATTCGCAAACCTTCTCTGGTATTTAGACTTCTTGGAAGAGTGGATCAGGCAGAACGATGGTATGGACTGCCTGGAATCGTTGCAACAAGAATATTACACGACCCAGATGGATCAAGGAATTATGAGAAAAGGGTTACTATTCCAGAAATCGGGATATGCTTAGATTTACTCACCCATCTTGCAATTAATAGGCATGGAGAAGTAAGTGTGTGCGTAAGATTTGACCCAGAGAAACATGGGGTGATAGGTAATTTGAATAGCAAAACATTGGATGAAATTTGGAATGGTAGGGTAAGAAAACATTATATAGATTCCCATTTGGGAGGGTTGAGGCATACTTTAAATCTTTGTAAAAAATGCGATTATTGGGGAATTCCTCGTGGCGATTGAAGTAGGTGGAATAAACGAAGAAAGACTTTATCTGAATGATCTGAAATTTGATTGTCTTGATGATATTGTCATTGTTAAAAAGACAGATATGCCAGATATTGAAAACACCATTGCCAGACACAAGGGAAGATATCATTTTGTGGCTTCCTTTTGTAGACCTGGAATGAGAGTTCTGGATTTTCCTTGCGGGAGTGGATATGGAGCAGAAATATTAGGTACTCAGAAGGTGATTTATCATGGCGTGGATAGTGATGAAACCACCATTAACTATGCCGAGTTTTACTATGGGAAGTATGGCATCTTTGAAATGGGCAATCTGAAACGACCCAAACTGGAAGATGGAGAATATGATTTGATTGCCTGCATTGAGGGATTTGAACATATTGAATTAAAGTATCAGGAGAGATTAGTAGAAAGTTTCTATAATGCTTTGGTGGATGGTGGAACTCTAATCATTACATCACCTGAAAAGACAGAGGAAATTCCTAATCCTTACCATCTCCATGAACTAATCAAAGATGAGTTTGAAACACTCTTAAAAACTTGTTTTAAAGATGTTCAGTTACTTTGTCTAAAAGATATAAACCATAAGGACAAAAAGACTAATTTCATGTGGGGAATTTGTAGGAAGGAGGACTGATGAGTGCTGAAACAATAAAATATGGACATCTTACAAAGGAGATGGAGAAAGATGTCGAGGGATTAAGGAATACAAAGGTTGATAATTGTTATACCTGTCCTTTATGTGGGATTGGACATCCAGATGGTTATTCTTGCAAAGATGATCCAAATTCTACATATAATTGGAGAAAGAGAAGGGAAAATTAATGGTAGAGGTTATACTGGAGCAGGGGATAAATAAAGATAGTTGACATTGTGTTCTTTCTATGTTATCCTTAAAGAAAAAGGGAGGATAATATGGGAAGAAAATCAAACGAACAAGTTGATAGGAAATTATGTGCCTGTGGATGTGGAAATTATGTAATTATAAAAAGATGGCATTTAACTCCTTCTCATACTATTCCAAAATTTTTACATGGACATGGTAGGTGTAAGGAAGATAAGTTAGACCCAGAGAAGAAAATAGGGGAAAAATTATGTGCTTGTGGATGTGGGGAAAATGTAATTATAAGAAAACGTCATCTATTTCCAAGTCATTCTATTCCGAATTTTATTTATGGACATAAGAATTTTTTCCATATTGGAAATAAATGGGGTTGGAAAAGTGGAGAGATAAGACAAAATGGTTATATTGTTGTTTATTCCCCAGACCATCCAAATGCTAATTCTCAAGGTAAAGGTTATGTTAAACGGTCACGGTTAGTGATGGAAAAGATTCTTGGAAGATATTTAGCAAGGGATGAAGTAGTTCATCATATTAATGGCATTAGAAATGATGATAGGCCAGAGAATTTAGTTATCACAACATGTTCCAAACATCAATGGACTTATCATAAGAGAGTCCCGAATCGTAATCCTAAAAATGGACGATTCGTAAAAGGAGGTGATGTCATATGCCCAACAGCTCAATCGAAGTGATTTTAGAGCAGGGCATTTGACGATCAATCACGGGGGCGATTTGTGTATAGCCAAGAAACTAATTGACGTAGCTTCTGCCGCAGGATGTCATTACATTAAATTTCAGAAGAGAACGATAAGTTTGGTATATTCAAAGGAAGAACTCGATAAGCCAAGAGAATCCCAATGGGGAATCACAGTAAGGGAACAGAAAGAAGGATTGGAATTTAATAAATATGATTACTATGAATTGGCATTCTATTGCAAACAGAAGGGGATTAAGTGGTTCGCAAGTTCGTGGGATGTTTTAAGTTTGGATATGATGGTAGATTTCAATATTCCATTTATCAAGATTCCATCGGCACTGATTACCAATAGGGAATTACTTGAAGCCTGTAAGATATATACTATTCCGGTTATTCTTTCTTCTGGTATGAGTACATTGGAAATGGTGGATGAGGCGATAGATATACTTGGCAAGGATAGGGTTCATTGTATTATGGCTTGCACATCAACTTATCCTACTAAACCAGAAGAGAGTAATGTAAAATGTATTACAACCCTGAAAGAACGGTATCCTTGGACAAAGATCGGGTTCTCCAATCATTATCCAGGTCTTATGTCTATGATAATGGCCTATGTGTTAGGGGCAGAAATGTTAGAGTTTCATGGGACTTTAGATAGGAGTATGTTAGGTTCAGATCAGGCTTCTTCTATCGAACCAAAGGGAGTATTTGAGTTGATGGAAAGATTGAGGTTAATAGAGAAGATGCAGGGGGATGGGATTAAGAAAATTTTTGAGTCTGAGAAACTAATTATGCAGAAATTGAGAAGATAGAATGAAAAAAAGAGATCGCATATTTAATAAATATATTATTAAAATAAGAAGAAGAAAATTTGTTGCCAATAGAATATTAACCCAAGGTGGAACCTATTTAAAAACTGAAAACGGTAAGTATGTTATTAAATCAGGGAGTTAAAAAATGAAAAAAATATTTTTATCCATTTTATTCCTTTTGATGATTTGTGTAAATGTATCAAGTCAGACAGCCATAACAAGTATGACAGAGGACACATCTCCAACTTCCGATGATCTATTGTATAGTATTAACAACCCTGCTGGAGTACCAGGTGATAGGAAGGTTCAGATTGGCAATTTGCCAAAAGCCTGGGGAACGACATCAACAGAACTTGGTTATACAAGTGGTGTGACTTCTTCTATTCAGAACCAACTTAATAATCTGGGAAACGTAGCCACCGATGTAATCTGGGATGCTGCTGGAGATCTTATTCAGGGGACGGGGGCTAATACTGGAGCGAAACTATCAGCAGGGACAGCGGGGAAACTTCTAAGGGCTGCTGGGGCAGGGGTAGCGGTGGATTGGTCAGGTTACATTATTGCTCTTCCTACTACCTCTGGGCAACTCCTAAAAGCCGATGGGACTAACTGGACGGCATCTTCTTTAATAACAGCAATCACCATCGGAGGTTTCACAGCTTCCTATGGGGTTGAGAGTAATGCGAGTGGTAACCTTATATCAGTTCAACCCACTGGAACAGGGTTAACGGTTAGACAAAACTCTCCGACCCTTGTTACTCCCTCACTCGGAGCAGCGACAGCTACCTCCCTTCTTGCCACAGGGATAGTGGATGGAACAGCTCCAGTCGTAATTACGGCAACCTCGGCTGACTACCAACTTGGAGCTACCTACAAAAGTGGATATACGTTTATTAATCCCACAAGTTCAAGTGCTTCCAATAGTGCTATCCTTCCTGCTGTAGCAGCAGGATATCAATACTGTGTTGGTAATTATGCTGCAAAAACAGGAGTCCTTACGGTATCTACCAAAACGGGAAGTGGAGTTCAATATATTGACCTTGATGGGGTGCTTACTGCTAATACAGGACACATTCAGGCAACCGCAGTGGCAGGGAACTTTGCTTGTTTTGTAGGTATGTCATCGAGTGTGTGGAAAGCTATCCCAACGAAGGGGACATGGACGAAAGATTGATGAAACAGATTACTCTTATTGAGTTCATATCCGTTCTGGTAGTGCTGATTATGCTTTTTGGGCTTGGTTATTGTGTGTATTGGATTACAGATATGAAGTATCAGGCGTTAGTCACCAATAAACTTACAGAGAACGAAAAGTGGAGAAACGACTTGACAGGTTTTCTAAATTATAATGTGCAGATTGGTAGATTAGTTGTTCCAACTGCAACCCCTCCAAAACAAGGAGAACCAAAGAAATGAAAAAACTTATCTTTCTCTTACTTTTACTATTAATAGCCACTCCCTGTTTTGGTCAGGATATGGCGAGAATGTCATTGGGAATAATTGGGGGAGGAGTGACTACGGCTGGTGGCGGTTATTATTACCCTAATAATATTACTGATTTTCCCAATACAAGTGGAAATATAGGCAGTGTTATAGTGGTTGGGAATAAAATATCTCCTGGAGCATCTGTTACTATTACCAAACTTGGATTCTATATAGGAGATTCTCAATCTGCAACAGAATGTTCGGTAGGTATATTTGAAGATCTTCTCTCAGCTAATAAACTCGCTGGTTGCCATTTTAGTCCTGCCACCAGTACATGGGGAGAATGCATTGTAAGTTATACAATAGATTCAGGTACGTCATACGTATTATGGGGTGGATGCAATAGTGATTATAAAATCCGGAACGCAACTGGAGTATGGAATGCATACTATAGCGATATTGGTGCTTACGTCCAAGATATGCCAGCAAGTCTGTTCAGAACGGCAGATTCAGATGGATATGAAGGCTTTAGGATGGGTTACTGACATGAAAAAACTCATTGCCAGTAAAGGAGTTAAACATGAAGTGGTATAGATTAATTTATTTCTTCTTGTTAATCCCTTCTCTCTGTTTTGGAGGAGTAATCTTTCAAGACGACTTCGATACATGGACAGACGGAGATAATAATACCACCTCAGTAAAGGTGACGGGTTGGGGTTGGAATGTTACCAGCGATGATTCAAGAACAGTTGGTGGAATTACTCATCATGCTTCCGAAATTAGTTCTGGGGGTCGAACAGGAAATTCTTTCAAGTGTTGGAGAAATGGTACTTCCTGGGTTGCGGACGAAGCTGAAAGAAATGCTTATTGGTCAGTTTTAAGCTATGCCCTTCCTTTTAGTACTTACAGGGAATTGTATATACGTTTTTATATGAAAGTCCCAACAGATATGGATGCTAATGCAGAATATTATTATGTTAAATTTAGTTGGCCCCCCCAAGTTGATGCTGGTGGACCAGGGATTGATTTCTATAGTGGTGCACATGTATTTGATGCATTGTGGTTTTTGGTTAGTTCTATTGTTCCTGGGGATCAAGGAGGTGGATGGACAAAATTATTTGATGTACAAAGAGATGGACAATGGCATTGTTATGAATATCGCCTGAAATTAAATAGCAATACGGGAGTTCGTGATGGAATAGTACAATCTTGGTTAGATGGGGTTGCTACAGGATATACCCGAACTGATTTAGATTATAATGCCAGTTCAAGTACCTATTTTGTGGGTGGTGAAAACAATCGAATGGATGTAGGTTTTGGCAACTGTGCCGCTACCTTAACCACTTGGCAGACTGGATGGAGAGCACTTGAGATTGATGATTATGTAGTGAGTACAGATTATATTGGGCCTATAGGTAGTAAGACATTAACATTAGGTACAGGCTCCCAATCCATCACAATAGGTGGAGGGAGTCAGTCGTTAACGTGGTAAAAAAAGAAAAAGGAGGAAAATATGTATCCGATTCAATGTTATGCAGGATTTCCTGTACCGATATGTGCAGGAGCGGGAAAGTTTGAGATTGCTGGTTTTAGTGCAACCGTAGAAACACCTGCCGAATCTTCTCAGATTGCTTTCTTCGATGATAGTCAAATAAAGAATGGAGATGCTTTTGGAAAATTGGTAGCTATCGCTGATATTTATAATACAAAAACCTTATTAATTGATATAAAAGGTATAGCAGCGGTAGATGCAAGTTTAACTTATGAGTTCACTGAACCAATAAAAACAAGACACGGAATCTCTATCGCTTCTGATAATATTAAAGGGGGATCAATTTGCTTGTATAGGAGATAAAAAATGCCAACGATAAGTTCTAATGTCGTAACTCAACAGACCGGACAATTTTCCGGTTACACGTTGGATGATTTAAGGGCATTGGTTCTTAGGGGGCTGCGAGTATCGGATACTACAAGGTATTCTCCGACAAACGGAACAGCAGATTATGATTGGATAGATGATGCCTTAAATAGAGGACAAGAAGACTTTGTTAGACGAACCCACTGTCTAAGAACTTATGCCATTGTTGAACTGAAAGCCAACTATCGCACTTACCGCCTTCCTTGGAACTTCCTTGACTTTATGAGTTGCTACTACTATGACTCTACTCTTGATAACGGTTATCGGGAATTGGAGATAACTACCGCAGAAGAACTCAATGCCGATGTGGAAGGGTGGAGGACTGCTACGGGAGAACCAGAGAAGATTTATGTAGACCGTATCTATGGCAACAACTGGATGTTTGGAACATACCCTATCCCTGATGCAGATGGTGATACGATTACCTTCGATTCAGATTATGGGACTATTACCCAGTGGGTATGTCCTCTTTATACCTATAATCAGGAGTATGGGGTCGTTATCAGGATGACAGGGACAGATGAATACTTCCTGAATACGGATGCGGGAGTTGTAGGTAAAGTTGGGGAGATGAACAAGAACCTCTGGTTTGAATATTATCGTCTACCAGAGAAACTCATAGATACCACCACTAACCTTGGACAACAGGGAGTCCAGTATCCAGAAATTCAGAGGGAATACCAGAAGGCATTATCCTATTATGCCATAGGTGATTTACTCTCCAATAACCCAGAAGATAGTGTAGAATATAAACGTTCCACAATATTCCAGAAGCAGTTTGAGATGGAGATAAAGACTTATATAGATAGGCGTAAAAGACCCTCTTCTGGGATGAATCTTCGGGCTGAGTCCTTTGTCTGGAACTGGATGAAAAATATGCCTTTTTATCAAGAGATGAAATAATGGCTACCTATACAGATATAGGAAGAGAATTTTTTCCTCCGATAGGAGAACCTCAGAGAGTAAAAGATTTATGGGGAAATGTTATTGCACCACAAGACCCAAATAGAACTTATATTGGGCCTAATGTTGATTGGGGGACTCTCGCAAAGGCATTAATAGGTACGATAGGTTTGGTGAGTCAGCCAGACTTGACAATGCCGCTTCAGATAAAAGCTTTTCATGGTAGTCCATATAAATTTGGCAAATTTATTAATCAAGCCATAGGCACAGGAGAAGGGGCACAGGCGTTTGGGTATGGACATTATTTAACAGAGAGTCCTGAAATAGCGGAAGCCTATGCCCAAAGACTTGGGAGACCCAAGGGTATAAATCCCTCCGATTTGGCTGGTAGGGTTATGGAAGTTGCCAAAGATAAAACTCTTGCGATAAAGGAATTATATGGTAGAAAGGGTGTCGATCCCACATTTAATTCTCGTATAGATGAGGCCGTTAAACATATAAGAAATGATACATATACACGCCCAATAGTCTACGAAACCACCATCCATAAGGGGAAGCAACCGAATGAATATACGTTTTTGGAGTGGGATAAACCAGTATCACCGGACATTGTAAAAAAGATTAGACAACGACTTGAAGAATTAGGTGAATTTCAACCTATAATGTTTGCAACTGGAGAAGGCCGAAGTTTTTTTAATGATTTAAAAGCAATATTGGGCCAAGAAAAAACATCTAAGATATTAAATGAAATTGGTGTCTCAGGCATCAAATATCCCACGGGTTCATTGAGTGGAATGAAGGGAACAGGGAAATATAACTACGTGGTGTTTAACCCCGAAGATATTACCATAGAAGGAATTAAATAATGGGACAGGTAGAATCCTTTAGTTTTGACAAGGGAATTAACAGGAAGAAATCAAGGTTGCTTCTTGAGCCAGGGGAAGTTTATTCCTGTAGTGGCTTCGGATTTGCCAATGATGGGGTGTTAACGGCAAGGACAGCCAAGACAAGGGGAATAGCCATAGATACGGCTACCACAAGTAGAATTAATGGCATTCACCGCTATGGAGACTCCATCTATGGCAGTTCTAAGTCCTTATGCTACGGGACTGCCTCTACATTCACAGGGGCGGGCATAACTCAACCTACCTTTAATTATCTCTATTACAGGGCTTATGGTGGCAGTTCCTATGCCAATATAGACCTATTGCACAACAATACAAGGCCGAGATTCGCTGATTATGAGAATTTTATCCTTACCGTAGATGGGAACACCAACAGGGCATATTATCAGGAGAAGGATTATAAATGGGGAGTGGATAATCCCGTAACTGCTCCTGCGGTAGTTCTTAATAATGGTTTAACTGGCACTACCGGAACCTACTCCTGTTACTATACCTTCTATGTCACTTTTCCTAATGGCAAGGTAGTAGAAACTGGCCCTTCTCCTGTGGGAACAGTAGTTACTGATAATGATGGTATCCAATGGTCAGGAATTGCCACCTGTCCTTACGAAGGGTCAGGATTAATTATCCATCGGAGGCTTTATAGAACTGTATCAGGGATACCTTACCTTGTGGATATTCTCACCAACAATATCACGACTACTTATACGGATACCGTAACAGATGTAGCACTTCAAGCAGCCACTATTTTGGGGACAGAAGGATACACAATCCCCCCCATTGGAGCTACCGATATATGCGTTTATCTCCAGAGAATATTTTATATCAAAAGTAGCAGTTTAGGATGGTCTGAACCATATCAACCCTTTAATTTTATAGATACCAGTGATGTGGTGGTAACGAAAGACAATGAACCTCTTGTATCTCTGGTAGATTGGGGAGATCAACTTTATCTTGTTTCTGCTTCTAAATGGTATCGATTGCAGGGAACAGATCCCGATACATGGGCTATCAAAAGAACCTTTGCGGATAATGGGGTTATCAACAAGGATACTCTTAAAAAGACCAAGTTCGGAATACTTGGACTATGGTATGATGGAATCTACAATTTTGATGGCACGGTAACAAGAAATATTACGGACAAGAAGTTGGGTAGAGAGTTTTTTATCAATCTTGATAAAACCGTATGTTATGCAGAGTTTGATGGCACAAGATATTATTTCTACTATGCTTCCTCTGGAACAACGGTGGATAGTTGTTTCGTTATAGACTTTGCCTATGCCCCTGATTATCGAATTTATCAGGACGATTTTGTAGCTCATGCTCATGAATACTACAAGGAAACAGGAGTTAATTATACGGCCAAGAATGGGTATGATTATACAGATGAGGGAACAGAGACAATAGTAACCTCTGTGGTTACAGGAGATAAGGTATTTGGGGCAATCACCAAGAGAAAGTGCTTGGATTACCTCTATTACGATACAGATACAAATGGCAAGAACTTAACGGTAAATATTGTAGCAGATGGGGTAACGGTTGATTCCATAATCATCAATAATTCTTCCAGAGAAAGAAATAGAAGCAGAAAATTGAAGGCAAAAGAAGGATACAGGTTCAGTCTTGAGTTGAGTTGTCCCGATTCACAAGGTCTTGACATCTATGCACCGTGGATATTGGAAGCCACGCCAGTAGGAGAATGATATGAATATTTACAGACAATTAGCAGAAAACGTATATAATCCAAAAGTATCCTCTGGGGCTGATATTCAGAGAATGTTAGACCTGATGGATAAGTTTCAGAGTAATGCCCCTATGTCTAATATTAGTTACGCTATGGGAAATACTCCACAACCTAATTATGGACAAGGAGTGGGAGGGTATGAGGGTGGAGAAGGATATGGTCAACCAGGTAGTTATGCATTAGCTGATAATCCCCATGGGTTGGCTCTAATGGGTTACGGGTTTGGACTTCCAAATGCTGCCATGTCAGCTCTATTTGGGAAAGAAGGATTGCAGGCAGCTCAAGGTGCTTTTCCTTCCCCTCAAACCACAGTTGGGAAAGGATTAACGGGGTTTGGGATTCCTATGGGTGGTAATTATCTTGGTTTCCCTGGTTGGGCTGTAAATATGGCTACCAGAGGAGTTCTAAATCCTCTTGCCGCTGCAATAGAAGGATTACTTGGATATGGAAAGAGTCCTGGATATACATCTTCTCCACAGAGTAATTATGGCCCTTCATCTGGTTATTCTCCTGGCCCTACTGGTTTTGATCCTTCTGCGGGTATGAATACAGGTTCGGGTTACGCTGCTCCTGGTGGTTTTGACCCTTCCGGTGGATTTGATTCGGGAGGTTTAGGTGGTTTTGGATTTGGAGGATTTGGAGGCGATGGTGGATTCGGAGGATGGGATTAATGAAAAAGTTACTCATAATCCTTTTGATGTTATTCTGCATATCCTGTTCTCATATGCAAAAAGTAATGGATTATGAAGTTGAACGTCCTTTTTATTATAACTCCGAAATAGCAATAGAGGATACGGTTTGGACTTTTCAATTACTACTCGATATTTTAAGATGGAAATAATATGGCACAGTTACCTTTTCCATTAACGGCGACAGACATAGATGACCTGAAATTTCAACTCTGGGAAATTCTGCGTCAGGTCTATGAAGAGAAGATAGGTGGGGCAGAATTAGGAGATGTGTTCTCTATCCCTGGTGATGTCCTAACCCTTGTTCTTGCCAGTCCAAGTGGGTTAACAAAGACGGGGAATGAATTAGCAATAGAACCTCTTTCCACTGGTGGTATGCAGATTGCCACAACTGGATTATCCATCAAGATTGTTAGCACAGGGGGACTTGAGACAAATGCAAGTGGATTAGGGATTAAATTAGATGGGGCTTCTCTGACACTCTCGGCTGCAGGATTAAAAACAACTGTGGCAGGAACAACTCCTGCAGTAAGTGTAACCAATGAAACCACTTTCGGAATTGCTCCGGTGATTGGGATTTTATTGAGTTTTGCAAGAGAAGATCATACTCATGGAACTCCTACTGATCCAGTTCCAACCCATGCTGCACTTACTACCGGAATTCATGGAATAGGAACAGGAACAATAGCTAAAACAACAGATGTTTATTGTAGGAGTATGCTTTTAATGGGGGCATAAATGGCCGAAACTAATAAAGTATTAGGACAATCCGATCCTTTGGCAACTACTCTAACGAATATTTATACGGTTCCAGGGGCAACGAGTACAATTGTTAGTTCAATCATGGTCTGCAATAGAAGTGCCATAGCAACAGCTTTTAGAATTTCCGTGGCGGTTGCGGGAGCAGCAGATTCCACAAAACAATATCTTTATTATGATATTGCCATTACTGGGAATAATAGTTTTTCTGCCATTTTGGGATTGACCTTAGCGACAACCGATGTTGTCAGAGTTTATGCAACTTTAGCAACCCTTTCCTTCAATATTTTTGGAGTGGAGATAATATAATGAGTCATAGTTTTGTAAATAATGATGGTTTAATTAATCCTACTGATAAGTATAAAATCACAGACATAGATTCCACCGAGGGAAATTCATACTTCGGATATGTGGATATAGATGGCAAATGGTACATTATGAATCTAACTGCGTCAACTGCCAGATATAAAAAAGGTGATAGTGCTTATACGTATGCTTGGGATCATCGTGGAGATCCTGGTTATGATTATTTCTATAATACATTTTAAGGAGGTGAGAAAATGTCTATAATTCACACAACTAAAGGAGACATGGACGAGACTTTATTGGAGAAAAAGGATGGTAGTGTTGATAACGATAATGAATTTACCACGTGGGTTGAGTATTGGCTTGATGGTGAACTTGTCCATCGTTCTGCCCATGTTACTTTCAAGAAAAATGTTTTTACAAATACACAAATAGGAGGATTCTAAGATGGCAAACACTCAAGCGATGTGCACAAGTTTTAAAGTCCAGATACTGAACGGGATTCACGCATTGGGAACCTCCGTGGTTCGTGCGGGCACTACTCCTGATTCATTTAAGGCGGCACTCTATCACACTACGGCTACCATAGATGCGACTGCCACGGTTTACACGGTAACTGGTGAAATAGTTGATGCCAGTTATGCAGCAGGTGGCGTTGACCTTACGGGTTCTCCAGACTGGATTGCACCAGGGAGTTCGGGCACAACGGCATTTTCAACACCGACCGCTAACATCGTTTATACCGCGTTAACGGAGACAACTGCCTTTAATTGTGTGTTGATTTATAACTCAACGCAGGGCAATAAGGCGGTTAGCGTCCATACATTCGGAGACCAGACCATTACTGCTGGGACTCTGACGCTTACAATGCCGACGAATGATCAGACGACTGGCTTGCTTCGGATTGCATAAGAAGCTATGCAATTTGGTAATTATTCATAGGGGATAAACTATGCCCGAACCAACTCATACAGTTCACAAAGTTCCTTTTGTAAGGACTGGTTCTTGCAATCGTTGTGGAATTTGTTGTGTTGATGAGAAATGTTCTCATTACCAAGTCATTAACAAATTACCAACCTGCATGATTTATAATAAACGGGCAGAGGTTTGTAAAAAGTGTAGCATATTGGAAGATGAAACACACAAAGTGTGTATTGATTTTCCAGACCATCCCTGGCTCAAAGTAATCAGAAATGGGGAGTGTTCGTACAAGTTTGAAGAAATAAAAACAGGCGGTATAAGCAAATTTGATGAGTTAGAAGTAGTATGGGGAAGATAACGTTATGGCAATAACCCTCGGAAATACATCAAACGCTGGTAATCCAGGTGCAGTAACAACGTATAACTGGCTTCATACTTGTGCGGCAGATACCACCTTGCTGGTTGTCGTTATCACTGGGTCGGATTCAGCAATAGCCACAGATTTTCCTGTTACTGGAGTTACCTATAATGGGGCGGCGTTAACAAAGGCCAGGGAATTTATATCTGGTTTGGGAACGGGAGTTTCAGTATGGTATAAAATAAATCCAACCACTGGAAGTGCGCTTTCCATAGCAGTAACCCACACAGGAAAAGTTACCGATACAACTGGTTATGGTGTTGATCTTAAAGGCACAAATACAAGTAGTCCATACGATAATTATATAGAAGGTAATTACGACGCGGATTTACCAGTTACCGTTAACCCAGCAGCAACTGGATCTATTGGTATTGGAGGTTTATCTTCTAACCATACTGATCCTGCAAATGTTTCTGTAACAACTGGAACTCAGATAGCAGAGATTGATTTAGGTCCTATAAGTAGTTGTGCTTATGCGTTTGAGTCTGGAGGGACGGCTACGATAGTGTGGACTCAGGGATCTGGGTATGGTGGGTCTGCGGTGGTTTGCACATTTAAAGTGGCGACTGGAGATATTTCAAAGGCTCTCACTGGTGTATATGCAACTGGTTAATATTGGAGATATAAACTAATGCCTCTCGGAACACTTATTGTTAGTATTGTCCTTGCTCTCAGTGGCGTAGCGGGGACTGGGTCAGTAGGTAATGTAACGCCTACTCAAGTCCTCTCTGGTGTCTCGTCAACTGCCTCTGTTGGAACGGTCACACCAGATAGAACGGTCACTTTAACTGGCACATCTTCTGTCACCTCTACTGGAACCGCTACACCAGATCGTATAGTCGCAGTTAGTGGGGTTATCGCAACAGGGTCTGTTGGAACAGTAACTCCCAGTATTATTTACGAAGTTGCTCTTACTGGAATTGGAGCAACTGGTGCAGTTGGAACCCTCATACCAAGTGGAACCGTTCCCTTAACTGGAGTTGCAGGAACTGCTTCCATTGGAACAGTTATTCCCAGTCCTTCTTCAATTCTAACGGGAAACGTAGTCACTGGTTCTCCTGGCACAGTCGTTCCAAGTAGTTCGGTCGCATTAATAGGGATAGAGGGAACCTCTGCGGTTGGGACTCTTCAGCCAAGCATCACTATTCCTCTGACTGGTATAGTTGGGACTGGTGCGGTTGGAACTGTCACATATTCGTCTGAAGAAGGTCTTACTCTTCCCCTCACTGGTATAGCAGGAACAGGCAATTCTGGAACAGTAATTCCAAGTGGAAGTATTGCTCTCACAGGAATTATAGGAACTGGTGGCATCGGTACTGTCGTTCCGAGCGGGGATATAGTTCTTTCAGATGTAGTGGGCACTGGGGCGGTCGGTTCTGTTACTCCTACCCAAGTACTTATTGGGATTACGGGGACATCGGCCACTGGAACTATAATTCCGAGTATGAGCAAGACGTTAAGTGGTAATTTAGTTACAGGCGAGGTTGGAACCGTCGTCTGTTCAATTGAAGGAACCGTTGCTCTTACTGGTGTAGTAAGTATAAGTGAATTAGGAACAGTTGCCCACAGTGTAAATATACCGCTCACAGGTAATGTTGCCACTGGTTCAGTAGGTTCTGTAACTTCCTCACAGGGCATTGTAGGCAACGTAGCGACTGGACAAACCGGAACCATAATTCCGACAAGTTTCATACCCATATCGGGAGCATTAGGAACGGGAACAGTTGGTATACTTGCTCCTAACATAGAAAAGACTTTAACTGGAAATGAAACAACAGGAATTGTTGGTACTATAACACCAAGTTTTGAGATCATTCCGAGTGGCATTGCTGGAATAGTATCTATTGGAACGATTGACCCAAACTACGAAATTACCCCAACCGGTATAGTGACAACCGGAGCGGTTGGAACAGTTATAGCGGTAATAGGTACTACTATTGGATTGACTGGTGTAAGTGCAGGTCAAGAAATCCCAGACCTGATTACAACAGTTAAAGGGAAGTTATTAAAAAGAGTTAGTGGTAATATTTATTTAGAGGTTTCGTAATGAGAATAGAGCGAATCAACGACTTAGCAGAGATTCTAAAATGCCTTCCTTTTGAGAGACAGATAAGAGTTAAGGGTAGGGATAGAATGCGGGAGTCTGATATGCTCCTGTTTATTCGTTCCCAGTTAGATAATCCCATGTTCGGATACTGGATGGCTTATAACGGAGATAACGAAGTAATAGGATATACCATAGCATTGTTAAATTTACTACCAGGAATACAGAGAGAGTTTATAATCAGGATGTATGCCAAAGATGCCAAGATTAGAGATGAGTTTTTTAATATTCTTGCACAGTGGGCAAAGGCAAATAGGGTGAAAGTTCAGCACACAACAGTAACTAAAAATATTAAAGCCATATCAAGGAAATTTAAGTTTATTCCTGTTTCCGTAAATATGGAGAGGAGGATTTAGATGGGAAATGCACTAAGTTGGCTCGGAACTGCCGCTACGGATGTGGGAAATTGGTATGGACAAAATCAGGGTTGGGTATCTCCTGCCTTATCCTTGGCAGGGACTATGTATGCCCAGAATCAGCAACAAGAAGCTGCCAAGAAAGCACAGAGGCAAAACGTAGCATTATGGCAACAGACTGCCTTTCCTCGACCAGAAGCAATAAGTGCGGCTGCCACAGAGAATAGAGGACAGTTGGGACAGGCTCGATTAGGGTCTTATCAGAATCTTGCCAACCAACTTGCCGCCCGTGGGTTTGGTTCTGGTTCTGGATTAGGATACAGAGGAGGGGCTGATATAGAAAGAGGATATGGGCAAGCATATGGAAATATGCTCACGGGTTTGACCAAGTTTGCCAATACTCCTACTTCTGGACTACCTGCTCAGGCTTATTATCAGCCACAGCAATCAGCAATGGGTGCGGGAACAAACTGGTTTACAAGTTATTTAGACCAATCCAGAGGATATAACGATATTATTAAATTGATTAGACAGATGCAAGGACAAGGTGGAAATACTGGTGTATCTAATAATACATCATATTGGGGGACTGGTAGTGATTACGAACCTGGCCCTTATGGTTAATAAAGGAGAATAAGATGGGACAAGAACATTATCAAGCTGGTGCTAATATGGCTTTTAAAGCATTTGGGATAGTAGACCAGATGCAACAAAGACAGATGATGCAACAGTTACAAGAGCGACAGATGGGACAGGAAGCCTTGAAGATGCAACTCATACAGGCACAGATTAAGACTGCCCAGGATACTGCGGAACAAAGAACGAAGCAAAACGCTTGGATGGATCAGCCAGCATCTAAATTCATGCAACCAGAAATGAAATCTGTTCCTGCCCCAGAATATCAACCAGGCGGGGGAATGCCCCCATTTGCTCCTGGAGCTACCATACAGCAACCTACGGGAAGGAATATCTTTAATATCCCCCCAGATGCTACTCTTGGACAATTAAATATGCTTAAACAGGCGGAAGCCTTGATACAACCGAATAAATGGGAACCTAAAACTGAAGAAGAAGCAATAAGACTGAAACAGGCAGGAATGCAACCTCAACAAGGTTCAGCAGATATTCAAGCATACAATCTTGCTAAATCTCAGGGATTCACGGGAACGTTATTGGATTTTTATGGGGCGAAGGCCAAAGAACCCACTGAACCATCCGATATTAGAACCTTTGAGATGGAAACCGGAACTCCTGCTTCCCAAA
>Ga0180732_1000839_pt1 | contig 22292 bp, 17 predicted proteins | sample KR11_01MetaG_FD_148674 | JGI IMG/M metagenome (GOLD analysis project Ga0180732, IMG submission 148674) | Groundwater microbial communities from the Olkiluoto Island deep subsurface site, Finland - KR11_0.1 MetaG | ecosystem: Environmental > Aquatic > Deep subsurface > Groundwater | place... | reverse complement strand
ACTTAAATATACTTACCCTTGAATTATCACGATCAACAACAAATATAGTGTCGGAATTGTTAATAAATATATAGGATGGCGTTGCCAGGCACCCTTCTATCCACCCCAACCTTGAAAAATTAAAAACAAACTTTCCTTTTATGTCAAATACAAGAACCCTGTTTTCATGCTGATCAACGATATAAATCAGCCCTTTATTATCAACTGCCAAACTAGTAGGGAAACTAAACTCATCCCTGCCTTTTCCTCGACTCCCGAATTCTAAAATTTTTTTGCCCGACCTGTCGTATTTTCTTGCAATCCCTTCTAATGTGCTAAGAGTATATATGTCCCCATTCTTGCCAACCTTAATGTCATTAAATCTTATTTTACTTTCTCTAATGACTTCTTTGTTAAACTTCAGATTTGAATTAAAAACAAGAATCCTATTATTAGCCCTGTCTATAATATATATGTTACCGTCGGAATCTATTGCCATTCTCCCTGGATTGAAGGTACCAGAATCAGGAACTTCCGCTAAATCTAACAAATTAAACGACTTCTGTGTTACATCAATTACAACTACATTCCTTTTTGATGGCTCAACAACAAGGAACTTCCCATCAATAGTTCTTAAAATACTGGTTGGATTCTTCAGGTCACCCTTGGGATGTAATGAAGATAGATAATTAAATTCAGAATCATATGAAAGAATACGGCAGTTTGTAGAATCCGTAACATATAACCTGTCTTTGTTTTCATCAAAAAATACCCCCCCAATGAGCCCTAATATACCGATATCCTGGTTACTATTTAACGTAGTAATTATATTAATGGCATCTTTTTTGCCATAGGCTTCAAGCGGGACTATTGAAATAAGTAAAATATAAAAAACCAAAAAAGACTTCTTAATCATTACAATTCCTTAATATTTAGTCTTACCGATTTACTTCTACTAAATATCTGAACATCTGAACCCTTGAACCTTGAACGATTATAAACATCTTAATATGAGGTATGACATTGTATGCACAATTCTTTCTTACCATCAAATTGCAGTACGAATTCATGTTTTGAAGCCATCAATGAATGGCAGGTAATACATGTGATGTCTCTCTTAGACCTTGGATCAATAGCATCAACTCCTATTGGATGCGAAAAGGTGGCATGCCTTTTATGGCAGGCCGTACATAAAGTAAACTCCTTATCCAACAAAAATAATCTGAAGTTTGAACCATGTGGATCGTGACAGCCATTGCAGTTACCCTTTTTTACCTCCGGATGTAAATGCGTTGTTTTTTTATCAGCCATCCTCCATTTTGTATCCTGATGGCAGGTAAAACAAATTTTCTTCAATGCGCCCTTTTTCATGCCGGATTGATCTGAAGCATGTGGATTATGGCAGTTGATGCAAAAAACACCATCAAAAAAATGATTATTAATTTTGTTAAAATCTTCATCTACATTTTTATGGCATTGCAAGCAGACCAGCGAGCCCTTCTTATTCAACCCCAAAGGATTTCCGGATTCCGGAGAGTTGTGACACTTTTGGCAACTGCCATCGGCAAAAGGTTTATGTTTATTCTGCCTTATTAAATTATCTTTCTTTGCCCCATGAGGATTGTGGCATGAAACACATTCAGTGCCTGATACAGGATAAGATTTATGTGCTTTTTTTGTTTCAGTGTTTTCTATTGAATGGCATGATATACAAATCTTCTTCTTATTCTTACGAAGCAGTGAAAAATCATCAGACCCGTGAGGATTATGGCATTCAAGGCATAAACCTTTTCCTGCCGGCTCGTGTTTGATTTTACCTGGGAAGATGGTTTCATCTTTGTGGCACTTGAAACAAAGTCCCTTTTCTTTTGCAATAAGAAGATTATTATTCATTGATGCATGTGGGTCATGGCATTCCAGACAATTGCCTTTTTCCACGGGATCGTGTGAAAATTTTTGTTTAACTCCCTTTCGTTCATGGCAACTTTTGCACAAACTGCCGATTTCCCTCTTCACCAGGGACTTATGTTTAGATGCATGAGGATTGTGACAACTGCCGCAATTAAAGTTCTTAAAAGGTGCATGCGCTCCTTTTAAGTTAATTTCTTTTTGCAGATCTTTATGGCATTCAAGACATTTTTTAAAGGATGTCTTTGCAGTTGCAGGGCGAACTCCGCCTGAAACAGCATAAATCAGAGCCAATAGTAAAAAAATGCAAATATAAAGAATTTTTTTCTCTTGCCGCATAAGTATTTAACTCCACCAAATTGCCCTGCGCTTATTCATGGCAGCGCTTACAGTCCCTACCCGCAAAAGGAGTGTGCATAATCGGGCGTAACAGCCCTTTATTTATAGCAGAATGCGATTCATGGCATCCACTGCAATCAGCCTTTGCGATAGGAATTCCATTATGCTTCTGAATTATTAAAGGCGCCGTTGTAACATGACATTTACTACACAGTTTAGCTCCATCCGCAACTAACAGATACTCAATTTCAGCATAATGTGGTTTATGGCATTCTAAACATTTTCCATCTTCCGCAGGAGCGTGCTTTAACTCTTCTTTGTCAAGCCTTGAAGCGACATCATTATGACAAGACAGGCAAAGATTGCCTAACGGTCTGTTTAATTGCCCCTTTATTTTGCTGCCGTGTGGATTATGGCAGAAAGTACAATCTTCCTCTTTAAAAGGCATATGCTGGTAGGCACTGCCTTTTCCGGCAACGCTGAGACGATTATGGCATCTATAACAATTTTCACCACCGACTTTTATTAAATGGAATCGATTATTACCGGCATGAGCGTTGTGGCAAGTCTGGCACTCTCCTTTTCCAAAAGGCTGGTGCACAACCTCACCTTTTACTTCATCCAACATCTGCTGGTGGCATTTGAAGCACAAATCTCGCTCTCTCTGCACCAATAAATTCTCTCCCGCAGATGAATGGGGACTATGACAAACAGAACAGCTCCCTCTTCTTATAGGTGTATGTACGCTCACACGATCAAAAAGTTTCTTTTCTTTCTGATGGCAGGTATAGCATTGCTCGATCTCCGGGTAGTTAAGCTCAAACTTGTTATCAGAAGCATGGGGGTTATGACATACTATACAGGTCTCGGCCTTAACAGGCGCATGAACATTAGATTTGATAAAATCAGAATTATTATGGCAATTATAACAAAGAGCCGTCCCTTTTGCCTTTAATATATATTTATTCCCGGATGAATGAGGGTCATGGCAGGAAGTACATTGTTTCTCCTCAATCGGCTTATGTATATGTTTTTTAGCAAAATTATCCTTTGTTTCCTTATGGCATTTATAACATATCTCACCATCCGGAAGCAACGTAACTCCTTTGTAATCGGTCGAATGGGGGCTGTGACAGTCAAGGCAATTCCCTTTACTTACAGGTGAGTGGATATGGTTTTTAACAAATGCTTTTTCTGCTTCTTTATGGCATTTATAACAGAACTCCGCACCTTTTTCTTCAATTTTTAGAGAAGCGCCAGGTGCGCCATGACAATCATTGCATTGATTTTTATCCAGCGGTTTATGAATAAAGTTCCGAAGCAATTTGTCATTATTTGATGAATGCGAGGCATGACAGGAAACACACGATGCGCCTGAGGCATCATAACCCGAATGGCCTTTGATAAAACCTTTATCTTTAAAATTGTGGCATTCAGCGCACACATTGTTAACGGAATCAAACAAAAGATTTTCATAATCTGATGAATGAGGTTTATGACAAAAAATACATTCTTTTTTAAGCTCATGCCTGGTTTTTCTCTCAAATTGTTCCTTGTTGTGACATATAAAACAAAGCTCGTAGTCTTTTTCTTTTAATAAATTTTTATTCATGGAAGCATGGGGATTATGACAACTAACACATTTTTCATCCTTAACCGGCGCATGAATGTGTTTTTTCTCCATTATCTTCATGCTGTCTGGATGACATTTATAACAAAGTTTTTTCTCATCTGTCTTAAGATAAACGCCGCCGATTATGCCATGGGGACGATGGCATGATTCGCAGGTTCCTTTTGAAACCGGAGAATGTACAACCTTATTATCCTTAAACACCGCTATTTTTTCCTGATGACATTCCACACATCTTTTTGCAAACCTCGCCGGCTTATGGGCACAGGAAACAACAGCCCATGCGGCAAGTCCCGCGATAAGCAAAAAATATAACAGCAGCCTTATATTTTTCATATACTTAAATACCTTACTCAACCCGCATCATAATTAGTTATTAGTCATAAAATTGAATATTGCCTGCCCGCCATCGCACTTGCCGTAACCAAATATGCGAAGTTCAAGTGCTTGTGCTCAGGCGAGGCGGGCGGGTCGATTGAATATTGAATATTTGAGGAATCGCTTCGCTCTGTTCTTTTAAAAAATTGATCCCTTCAATCTTCAATCTTCAATCTCATTGTATACCGTTCCCTTAATTCATTAACCGCTTTTTTATTAATATCAATCTGCGATACATCACGCAACCTATTTATATACTCTTTTAACCAATTATCAAAGTTTCTTTTTACCAAAATTTGCATTATTATATTTTTTACCTTAGGGAATTCTTCATATTCTCCGCCTCTTTTTCCTTTCAACTTAATTATCTTATACTTCCTTGATTCATGGATGATATCACTAACTCCACTAATCTCAAGGTCAATTATCGCCATTCTCATATCAGGAGATAACTGACCAAGCGGTATCCAAACATTAACTCCTGTACGCATTGTCATTGCTGACTTTTTTGAGGCTAAAAATTCAAAATCAGCACCTTCTCTTAATTCTTTTAATACCGCTTCAGCAGATTCTAAACTTGGCAACAACATTTCGCTAAACCATACTTCATAATCTTTTCTAAACTCATCTTTATGCGTTTCATAATATTCAACCATATCATTCTCAGACGGAACTGATCTTGGAAAAATTATTTTTTGTTTAAACAAATCTAATAACTGTTTCCCCTTATATTCATTAATACTTTTTCTGAATAAAGGATCATTTAAATAATTTCGCCTAAGAGCTTCCTGTTCGACTAATTCATAAGTTATCAGGCTATCAAGTATTTCTGAATTTACCTCTTTAATTTTCTCTTTATTTAAGATATCGCGCCTAAGCTTTGGCAGGTGTCCTCTTGCCTCCTCTATAAAATCACAATCATCTATCGGTTCATCGTTAACTCTTGCCATTGTAATATTATCACAATCTTTTTGACTTGGGCTCCTTGAATAAAGAAGCTCTGTATCAATCCATATATTTGCTTTGTTTTTCAACTCGGCAATATAATCATTCGATCTTTTTTCTTCTTTTTCTTTTAGCAGCTTCTTCTTAATGCTGTTTTTTACTTTTTCAAACATATCATCCGGAGCAGACCTTCTCTCTTCAAGCTTTATGATATGAAAACCACTGCTCGTTTCCACGATATCGCTGATTTCTCCTTCGCTTAAGGCAAAGGCTGCATCCTCAAAGGTTTGATCCATCTTTCCTCTTTTTATAAAACCCAGATCTCCACCCTCTTTATTAAGCCACTCGGATTTTGACTTTTCCAACTCAAAAAAATCTTCGCCCTTTCTTAAAAGATTTAAAAGTTCCTCTGCTTTTTTGCGATCTTTGGTAACTATCTGTCTTATTTTTATTTCTTCAAAATATTTTTTATAATATTCATACATATCATCTTCAGTTACTTTTATTTTATCCTGAACTTCTTCTTGCCTTAACCTAATTACAGAACGGCTTATTAAATAATTATTTGTTTTTGCCTGGAAAATCGGATCTTCATCGAGTTCAACTCTGTAAGCTTCCTGAATTATAATTCGCTCATTAATCAGTTCTTCAATAACTTTATCAATATCTATACTTCCTGCCTTGCCTTCAAGATTAGTCATTTGTTTAATTCTGTGAACAGTTACGAGTTTATCCTCAAGTGCATCAATAGTGATATTATCACCGTTGACATTTGCAATAATCGACGGGTCATCATGGTAAACCGAGTAAAGAGAACATCCTGGCACTGCAAAAGCAGCAATAACCAATATAATTAAACCAATACGTTTCTTAAAAAATTTTTTCATCTCAATAAATTTCAATATGACTCAATAATTCATGAGGTAGGGGCACGGCGCGCCGTGCCCCTACTAAGGAATTGTATCTATTAATTCTTTGACAACCTCACGGGAAAGATCAGCCAAAGATCTTATCCTGCCGATACCAAAGAATGTTTCATAATCGTCACCTCTTCTGTAGTTATCTCCTATCCATAATATGGAACAAGAATCTGCATGAATCATTCTGGCATCAACAGAAATTACAGGGATCTGAGCATTTTCTTTACCTTCACTTTCATATTTTTTAACGCATCCGATAATCACTGCATCCACATTAAGTCTTTCTCCGACAAGTTTAATATGATCAGCTCCAATCCCTTTCCTTATTATTATTCTTTCTCCTACAATGAATTTTTTTACATTACCCGGAAATTCTATTTCAAATTTTCCAGAATCATATAATTCCTCAATAAACGCTTTTGTAACAATTTCGCCTGCAGTCTTCATAGTTGATCTGTTATAAAAAGGAAGCACTGCAATCCGCTTAATCTTGTATTCCTCAAAATCATTTTTCAGAAACCTGTTTGGAGAAGGCAGGAAGAAACAGCCCGAAAGAAAGCATAAACCTAATATGAATATCGCAATACAATAACTAAAGTATTTTAGACTCCGTATGTTATATTTCTGATTTGATGAAAAATACATAATTATTAGAAATCATCGACCCATTCAGAATCTTTTTCTTTTTTTTCAGCAATCTCATCGGGTTCAAACTGCTTAACCGGCTGCCTTTCAACATTCAACATATTACCTGCGGCATCCCTGACTGTAAGTGAATAGGAAAATTTTTCTTCTTTATCATCAATACTATTATTAACTACACAACTCAGAATAGAGGGTAAATTTTGCTTTCCGTAAAACGCACCTAAACTTTCATCTTTCTTATTATATATTGCGATACTCCACTCCACAATCTCACTGATATTATTACATTTCACATCAAATGTAATAATATTTTCTTCAATTTTTCCCTGAAATATCTCAATTTCAGGCGAGCTCCTGTCTAAAATAACCATTACTTTATCAGTTGAAACCTCATGGCCGGCTTTGTCCTCAACAATCAATTGCCCCAGATATATTCCATTATTAACCTGTTTAAAATCATTATTTTCACCCCTCCAGATCAATCCTGTTGGAAGCTCCTCACCACCTTCGGCAGATCGAACAAGTTTCCCTTCTTGGTCTGTAACCTCAAATCTCCAGCTCTTCAATGAATCCGTTGATAACAACTCCGGGAAAAATGCAACATCGTCATTCACCCCATCATTATTAGGAGAAATAAATGTATTGTGGGATATAATATCAATTAAAGGAGGAGTATTATCAACAACAAGGCTTGCCATGGCATCGAAGATATACAGCGTATCAAATTCTCCGTATGCATGTAATTTCAAGATATAAGTTCCTTCAATAATGGGTGATTGGCAAGATCCGGTAAACCAATTGCCTCCGTCTGAAATAAGAGGAGTTTTTATATCCTCTACAAGGGCATATATTTGTTTAGGTTTTTCGCTAATCTCTCTGAATTCTACCATCAACCCTGCCTGGCTGTCTCCTTTTACCACCTTGGGATAAAATCTTGCCTGCACTATCTCAAAAGGGGGCATGTCCATGCCTTTTTCTTTCTTTCCTTCAAAGGTTTTAGGCAAACCCTTGAATAGATCCTTAATAGCAATTTCAACAAGCTTCTCTATGGATCTTATTTTGCCAATACCTAAGAACGTTGCAAAATCATCTCCTGAAATCGAAACCGAATTCATCCAGATTATGGACGAATCTAACGTATCAACCATCTGAACGCTAAGATCTACCTCGGGATTTTTATCGCCCGACAGTTCATTAATCGAACCCATAATTATAGCATCTACGCCCAGCACCTTTCCCAGTTCTCTGACAGTCGCGCGACTTATCGAGCCGATATTGCGAATTCTTCTTTTAATAAAAAATTGCTCTAATATATCTTTATTAATTACATGCAATTTTTCTCTCTTAAGATAATCATAGAGAGAATTATTAAAATTAAACGCTATAGAATAATTTTCACCTGAAAGATTATCAAAGGGGATAATTGCAATTGTTTTTACACCACAGATGTCTTCAGGCCAGGTTGTTTGTATGGGGAAAAACAGGAAAGTAATAAATATAAGAATATATCGCTTCATAAATTGATTAACTTTTCAACCTAAGTTGAGCGCTTTTTTGCGAAGAAATGTGCCAAAATATTGATGCAGCAAGGTTTGCGAAAAGCGTAGGCATACCAATGGATATGTCGAGACTTTTCGCAAATCCTTGATGCGCAAAAGATTGGTGCAGGTCGAGTAAAAAATCGCTCAATTTAGGTTTAACCAAAAAGCGTATCAATCATCTCCTCGACGACATCTTTACAAAGATCTTCAAGACTATCCCTGCGTATGCCAAATAATTGATCAAGAATGTTTGCACCTTTTATATTATGAGTTGCTTCCCAAAGGATAGTATAAGAGTTGACATCAACCAATTTCAGAGAAATGGAAACTTCCGGGAATGAACTCCCTGCTATATTTGAAACACCGTATTGCATGACAGAGCCAATAATCACTGCCTCTATATTAAGACGCTTTCCAGCTCTTGCCGCTAACTGCTTGTCAACAAGATTATCGGGCTTCATGCCCTCCTCTCTTAAAACCTTTGACACCTCCCCGAATTCAACAATATCAAATATGCCCCGCCTGAGTATCTCAGTTGCCACAACGTTCATCACCTTTTCGCCGGCAAATTTATCATTTGTGAGATTGATTATGGGTGCAACAGCAACTCTCTTTATGTAGCTAAAATCAACAGAAGGATTTAAATAAGTCATAGGGCCTTTGCAGCCCAAAGAGAAAAGAATAAATAAAATAACAGTAAAACAGCCGAAATATCGCAGGTTTGCGCCCCTATTAATTTTTGTTGTAATGTATTTCATAGTATCCATCTTTTTCTATGTTTCTTCTAAATTTATAGTGCGGCTATCAGCTAAGAGCTAAAAGCGCGCCTGAAAGGCGCTAACCATTAAAACTTTGCAGATAGAAAAGTTGTAAATGTATGGGTTTTAGTAAGGGTAGTATTCTCTTCCCTATCGTAGTCATACTTAAACCTGAGCATAAAAATTTTACTCATATTCCACACCAAATCAGAAGTAAATGCAGTATCTTCATTAGAATTTTCATCCAGCTTATACTGCATGTTGAACCTCAATTTTTCTGTCATTAGCCAGTTAATATCCGTTATATAATAATTTGAATCTTCAGCATCTTCAGATTGTTTGAGTTCATAGGCAAAATGCAAATAAAAGCTCCGAACCGGGCGATAGTAAACATCTGTACTTATAGTATAATTAAACGTTGATGTTTCTGTTCCATCTGCGCTCTCAGTATCTGTCCATTCTGTAATATAGTTAACTTCCGTTGTCAATGTCTTGGTAAGCTTCAAGCGAAGATCAGAATTTACAGTTTTTGATAATGTCTGTGTATCTCCAACAATGTTATCCGTATAATTAATTTGACCATCTACACTCAGGTCAACTCCTTCCCATATATTTGCAATTATATGGAGAAGCGTAGAATAAGTTTTAGATTGAGTTTCGGATTCTGTCTTATTTATCAAATGATTAAAGATAAGGTTTGTATTAAGTGTTTCAATCGGCCTGGAATCAAAATTAAGGGTAAAAGTATCTGTTGATGTATCATCGCCATCAGAATTATATTGGAGCCTTTTCTGATACTGAGCCCAGGACTTTAAATATTTATGAAGTTCAGCATCCCCCCTAATGCTTATATTATGAGCCTGTACTGTCCGCTCCGTATCAGCACCTGCATCTGTATCTGTATCTGTATTATCCAGTTCATAATCGTATGAGATTCGAGACCATTTAAATGGCCTGAGTCTTAATCCAGCATCAAAAACAAGGTCTTTTCTAGTTGTATCAGTAGAAGTGGTGACTGTTGGGGTGACATTTTCATTTTCTGTATCGGTTATAGTATAAGTGCCGGAACTTGTTATCCTGCTATCCCAAAAAGACTCTCTGAAATTTAACCTTCCCTCATTTACAGTTGTAGTATCGTCCGCGTCATTAACGTAATCGTAATCATTATCTTTAGTGTGCCTTAGTGTAAATGTCATAAACTTATAAGTATAATCACCGGTCAAATCATAATACTTGGAAAGCGAATCTGTTGTATTAGGAGAAAGGTCGTCGTAAGTTCTGTCTTCGTCATAACGAAATCTTATATTAGGATATTTTACGGAATTAGTAGAAAAGTTGGAGGTCCATGTCTCAGTTGTAAGGCGGGTTTGATCCGGGTCCATGCCAAACATGTCAAGGCCTGTTTCATTTAACAGGTATCCTGTATTAGCATTGAAGTAATTATTTGCTATGTTAAGTCGAAATTGGGGGGAAAGCCGGGTAGTTTCTGTGCCATCAGTATCGGTCATATTTATGCCGGCATTGGTGGTAAAATAGATCCTTGATGTAAGATCTTTTCTTAACACAAGGTTATAATTCTGATTTAGACTCCGTGATATATCTTTTTCGCCTTCCGTTGTTGTTGATTCTGATATGCGGGTAATATCAAGATTACCACTTATATTATCATCGGCATAAGCATCTTGAAACAAAGTCAATATCAACAGGAAAATAAGCGACCAGAATTTAATCATATATAACTACTCAGGGTTCAGGGTTCAGAGTTCAGGGTTCAGGGTTCAATATCTTCAAAACGTTCGATTTTCACCTGCCCGCAATGCTCTCGCTTGCGAGGCGGGCGGGTCGCGCTCTAACCTTGAACCGTGAACCTTGGAACCGTGAACGGTTACCAGGATTCCTATTCTGCAACAAGAACTATATCATGAGGTTTCTTGCCGACATGAACGGTTTTTATCACTCTCTCCGTCTTAATATCTATTACAGAGACATCTTCTGAAGACTTATTTGTCACATAAAGCTTCCTGCGTATAGCATCAACATCCATTCCTGCTGGTGAGCGACCTACGGCAATATTTTTTGTAATCATATCTAAACCGGTATGTAAAAAAGAAATTTCATCAAAAGCAATATTACCGGCATACACTCTGTTCGTAAGGCCGCAAACGAGACGTTCCGGCCTGGAACCCATATTTACCGTATCGATGGAATATGACGGAATATTAAGAACATATACATCGTTAACGCTTTCACTGCCTATATATAAACGGTCATCACACAACGCCAGATATTTAGGATTTGAGCTTAAGTTTATAGTACTCTCAACCACCAGTGTAGCCATGTCGATGACAGATATGGAAAGTGAATAGTAGTTTGATACATAAAGCTTCCGTCTTTCTGTATCTGCCACAATATCAATCGGCTTTTCCCCAACATTTATGCGGGCAACTGCCATATTGGATGCAACATCTATAACAGACACATTATTAGAACGGGGGTTGGTAACAAAAAGAGTATTATCATCCCAGGATAAAGCGAGCTCCTCAGGGGAATACCCTAAATTGTCAATTGTAGTGCTTACTCTGTTCACTGATGTATCAATAACGGAGATACTGTTGGATCTTGAATTAGCCACATAGATTCTTGCCCCGTCACTGCTTGCAATAATGCCCATTGGTGCTTCTCCAACAGCAATTGTTCCTACTACCGAGTCTTCCTGTTTATCAATTACCGTAACGCAGTTAGAACCTTCATTGGAAACATAAGCAAGAATGTTCTTTATTTCCAGGCCCTGCGGCTTTGCAACAAACCTTGGCTGAAAGAGATATTTATCAACAATGGATCTGTTTATATCCCAATCTACAAAAAGACATAAGCTTTCACGATAAAAAACGTTAAAATCTATATCAACCAACAATTCACCATGAATCATCTGATTATCAACTGCTTGAGGAAGAGCCAAACTATGCTTTTCATTATCACGCTCCAGGCTCGCTTCAGAAACAATCAATTTTATTTTTTTATATTTACCATCAGGAAGATAAAATTCTCTCAGTTTGATCTGGTTCCTTGAAAGCTTTATTGAATTGATACTGCGTGGTTTCAGCGGGACATCAAACCATATCCCATCTCTGTTCATGAAACTCAAACCGGAAATTACAAAGGTAATGTCCGTTGATGGTTCTTGAGAAGAAGAAAGGTAAACAAAGACCTGGCCCGCATTAGAATATGTGGGCTCATTTATTTCAGGCATTAGAGCACATGAAGCAAAAAATACAATAAGAAAAAAAACAACGATTATGCGGTGTAACTTTTTCATAGTATGGTATTCCTTTTGTTGTAAGTTCATATTGACTACTCAGGTTGTCAGGTTCACGGTTCACGGTTTTTTTAAACCTGACCTCTCCGTTATAAATTCCACAGAACCATCCATTTAAGCCTGATCTGGTCTTTATATAATACCAGTGGTACAATTCCCCACGTTTATACTCATCTAAGATTTGAAATTCTTCCCCTTCTTTCATCAACAAAATAATCCGGCTGTCTGTATTGCTTTTCTCGCGTAAGTTCATGTTGGATATAAGTATATAATATTTTTCAGATTCAGGCTCTGAAACTTCTTTTGCTACAGAGGCAGTTGGTTTTGGAGCTTTAACTTCTTCAACAGTTTCAACCTCTGCTGGTTTAGCTTTATCTTCAAGCTTTTCTTTAAACATGTTTTTCCCGCGATAGATACCGCATATCCAACCCTTGAGATCTGCTTTGCTTTTTATAAGAAGCCAGGTGTTTAAGTCATCCTGTTTATATTTATCTAAAATTTGAAATTCTTCCCCTTTTCTTAACGCCTTAATAATTCTGCTGTCTGTATTGCTTTCTTCACGCAAGTTCATATTGGATGTCAGCAAATAATACCCAGGAATTTTAGCCTCCGGAACTTTTTTGGCTATAGTTACTTCTGGTTTAGGCTCTTTAACCTTTTCAACAGAAGGAGCTTCTTTAATATTAAGAACCTGCACTCTATCATTGAATGTATCAGCAACCAGAACATTGCCTAAACTATCCACTACTATATCAGTAGGATACTGGAACCAGCCTTTTCCCCATCCCTTTCCGCCGAACTCAAATAAAAATTGACCGTTGTCTGAATAAGCGCTTGCGGTATGACGCATATAGTCTATAACGTAAATCCTTTCCCCAGCACTATCTACAGCGATACCCCTTGGTCGGCTCAGCTTGCCGGTACTGCCTCCCTTCTGTCCGAACTTAAACAGATAACGGTCTTGTGAATCATACACGTAAATACGGCCCATATCTTCGCTTAAAAGGTATATATTCCCCTGATTGTCTATATCAACATCACAAATTGTAGCCTTTTCCTCTGGCGACGTTCCTAAGCTGTCAACTGGTGTCAATAGATGAGAAAATGCTCCATCTTTATCCAAAACTACAACTCCGCGATAGGAACTACCTGTTACATAGAGATACCCCCTTTTACTTATGGCAATATTACTTGGCCCAAAACTATCTGCGCCTTCAAAACCTTCAAAATAAATATCTTTCTCCAACCCTAAGGATGCGTTAAGTATAGAGATTCTTCCCTTTTTATTTCCTTTACTCTTAGCCTGAGCAATAAAAAGATAACCTTCAGAGTCAATAGTCAGACCTACAGGTGATTCCACTCCATATGTACTGTCTATTGAAAAAAGAGGATAGAAGTCACTTGCATAAATAAGTATTCTGCTATTCCCTGAATCAACTACATATATTTCCTTTTTAACGGGCTCAACGAACACCTCGCTGGGATAAGATATTTTCAAACCTTCATAATCTTCCTGGATAATTTGAAGACAGGTGATTTTTGCAGAGGTTAATTTTTGCCTGCCCGTTGAAGAAGATAATTCGGCCTTAACGCTTCCAACTTCCTCGGCGTAAAGCAAATCTATCAAACCATATTGAAATGATGTAGTTACAGGTATTAAAATTAAAGCGATAATACCAATGATTGTTGAATATTGCCTTTTCCGCAAATTTTGTCTTTTATCCATAACAGCTTAAATTCATTGCAGATAGTCCAATCTACATACAATCAGAAGTTCATTTAAGATATATAGTTTAAACATATAAATTTGTTAATATAACACAAATTTGGCCAAAATTGTCAATGAAAATTACTTGCCATTATTTTATGGTAATGGTAGATATTTATTGAGTAGTTACCTCATTGTTTACAATTTTCAGTGAAGCTCCGTGTCGTTCCGTGGTGAACTTTTACGAAATTTTCAGGATGGCTATAAAGAGTGGCAGATATGAAAAGCTGGGAAAAAACAGTAATATTATTAAGCTATTTAAGCATAACTATTATAGGATTTATAATATTTGCAAACCATTTAATAGCTGATAATTCTGGTACAATACCCCTTTTAACAAATAATATCTGTATCAATTGCCATCCTCAGCAGCCTGCAACCATTGATGACCGAGGAGGAAAGCACAAAACTAAAGTCAATTGTATTGACTGTCACATAGAGCACCCTCCACGCGGAACCAAAACTATCCCCAAATGCAGTATATGCCACGGCAAAGCACCACACTATGAACTTGAGAATTGCAACAAATGCCATTCTGATACACATGCCCCTCTTGATTTGAAACTGGAAGGCGATATTACGGATCCATGCCTGACATGCCACCCACAGCAGGGAAATGAGCTGAAAAAGTATCCCAGCTCACATACAAACCTGGGATGCAGTGAATGCCATAAAGCCCACAGGGCAATTCCTGAATGCATGGAGTGTCATGAAAAGCACACCGAAGATATGGATTTCGAGGCATGTAAAGGCTGCCATCCCGTTCATATGCCTCTTGAAGTAACTTACATACGCGAAACTCCATCATATTATTGCGGAACCTGTCATAAAGAAGCCGCGGACTTACTTCATAAAAATACCACCAAACACCATGATCTTACATGTGTTTACTGCCACAGGGATAAACATAAAAGGATCCCGCCTTGTCTGGCATGCCACGGACATCCGCATCCGTACGATATGATAAAATATTATCCGGAATGTGCGGACTGCCACTACACTGCACATGATTTAAGGAAATAAAAAGATCGCAAGGTTCAGGGTTCAGGGTTCAGGGTTTAGGGTTTAGGGTTACAGAAAAGGTAATAAGTTGGCATATAAATTGCTTCCTAATAGTGAGTAATACTAATTAACGTTGACGTTTTTAACTCAAAATATTATGTAAAAGTTCACCACGGAACGACACGGAGATTCACTGAAAATTGTAAACAATGAGTAAGTTCAGATATCGTCAAATGAAATTATGAATAAGGACTTGAACAATATTAGAAGTTATAGTTATTTAAGAAAAGCGGGTTTTATCCTTTCCATTTTTTGGGTAGCCATAGCTTCTATCGCCTTGATTCCCTCTATTGGAATTGCTCAGCTAAATACAGAACGATGTACAGACTGTCATGTATTTCACGCCTGGCAGGATAAAGCTGAAAGAGATTCCAAGAAGCTTTATGCATCAATTCTTGAAAGAACCTGCGAGGGATGCCACGCAAGTTATGATAGTGAAACACTTATTAAGTCGGGGCTAAACATAATACCAATTGTCAAATCTGTAAAAGAACCGGAAGTTCCCCTGGCTGGTGGAAATTTTTATTATATTTCAGGCCAGACACATTTAGAAAAAGCAGGCTATTGCACCTCGTGCCACAGGGATGTCAGGCACCATGCAACAAAAGCCGGGTATCGTTTTCTTGGAGAAGATATTGAAGGTATAGGTGACCCCCAGTACGAATATGGCGATGGACATAATACATATAAAAGCGGCGACCAGTACTGTATTGCATGTCACGCCAACTTTTGCGGTCCTGAAAATCAGAGATCCAGCGCTGGATGGATCCGCCATCCCACAAACGCACAGCTCCCAATTTATGGCGAATATGCAGGATATGAAGCATACAGAAAAGACGTGCCTGTTTGTTATCCGGACCTGAAAAAGCCTGAGAGATCAACTGCGCGCGTAATGTGTATGTCATGCCATAGACCACATGGAACGCCATATCATTTTTTGCTAAGGTGGGAATATAATACCGTTATTGCTGGAGGTGGGAATAACTCAACAGGATGCTTTGCCTGTCATACTACCAAGGATACTGGCAAGTAATTGCAAATTATGAAACAAAATTTGTCAAAAAAATTCCAATTTATGTAACTTTTTTCATAAATCAGGGCTTTTGAGAATAACTGTCGGAAACTTCTCAAAGACAAAGGAAAAAATAATCAATAATTCCGCCGGAGTGCTTTGGCGGATTAATAACTAATTTTTAAGTTAGCACTCTATGCTCTATGCTCTATGCTCTCTACCCTGAGCCCTGAACCTCTAAAGTATATTATTAATATGGGAGTTAACTGGGCACATTTTTGGCATAAAACTTGCAAAGTAAATAATTGAGTAATTTTAATAAAAATTATTGACGAAATTTTTCAAGTTATATAATAATAAGCATCAACTTTTTATTTTAAGAAAGGAAGTGTGATGTTATGAATATGAAAAAGAAAAAATTATTACTAATAAGTTTGGCAATGGTGATATCCCTGCTTTTGTGGGGAGTTGGGATAGGTTACGCTGCTATTAGTGGCGTCTGTTCCAACTGTCACACAATGCATAACAGTCAAAACAACGACGGCGAAGTTGAAACTTACGCCACCGGAAGTTTGACTACTGGCGTCGACACTCCACAGAACCAGCTCCTAAAAGCAAGCTGTATTGCCTGTCATACAGGCTCAACCAGTGCGACAAACAGTCATGACGCTCCAATTGTTATTCATACAACTGACCCTGTCACTCAGGGTGCTGGTAAAACTCTGGCGGGCGGTGACTTTCGCTGGGTTGCCACCGGTCTTGGCGCAACTGACAGCAAAGGACACAACGTTGCTGGAATCAACAGTGCTGACGTAGCCATAGGCACTACACCTCCTGGCTGGGATACTACCGCAACCCCTGGTGCATTAAGCGACGGATCAATAGCTGGTGGTGCGGCATGGGGCGCTAATCAGCTTACCTGCGCCGGTATGTATGGCTGTCATGGCAGCCATGCTTATACAGATGCTGATACAGCTATTTCAGGAGCCCATCATGGCAATACAGGCGGAACATCTGCCCAGGTCAGCTCCGCCGCAATCGCAAGTTCAGTTGGCGCCAGCTATAGATTTTTAGGTGGTATTTGGGGCCTTGAAAACTCCCAGTGGAACTGGGCTGAAACCGCTTCAGTTCATAATGAATATTGTGGTGTAAATGGAAATACCAGTTATGCTAACAAAACCACTATAAGTTATTCATGCGCTCAATGTCATGGTATTTTTCACAAGACCACTGGAACTCCTTCTCCGTGGACAAGACATCCGACCGACATTACTCTGCCAAGCACCGGCGAGTATGCCAGTTATACCACATATAGTGTTGAAGCACCTGTTGCCAGAAGCACCGTTCCTGCTACTTCCAGTAGCACCGTTACCCCTTCGGGAACCACTAATGACATCGTAACGTGTATCTCCTGTCACCGGGCGCACGGCTCTCCGGAACCTGATCTTCTTAGATGGACTTATAGCGGTATGGTGGCCGGCACTGGAACAAGCGATACCGGATGCTTTACATGCCATACTACAAAGAATGCTAGTTAATAATAAATAATCATAAAAAAAATATAGGGTTCGGGGACTAATTCTCTCGAGCCCTATTTTTTTAGGTGTTTTAACGCAATTCTCAGGTTGTAAATGGCATCTGAGAAATCCGGATTTATATTAATTGCCTTCTTGAACTCTTTAACTGCCATATCAATCCAACCCTTATTAAAATAACATACCCCTAAATTGTTATGAATCTCTGCAAAATATGGCTGCCTTGTGCTATGAAGTGCTTTCTTGTATTCTGCAATTGCATTATCATACTGGCAAAGACCCTGATAGGCTATGCCAAGATTAAAATGAGCCTCTGAAAAATAGGGATTATGCTTTAAGGCGGTCTTAAGAAAAGGAATTGCCTGTAAAAAATTTTTTTCTGAAAGGCAAGCACGGCCAAGATTATTGTAAGGCCTCGCTTTATCAGATGATTTTCTTATCACATCCGACCACAGAGACAAGCCATTCTTCCAGATAAAATTCCGTTGGTAGGTGGCAAAACCATAGCTTGCCGATATGATCAAAATAACTATTATTTCAATAAGATACCTTTTCATTTATTATAACTACTCAGGTGGATAGACTGAAGACTGAAGGCTGAACTCTCCGCTCTTCGCTCTTTGCTCTTCGCTCTTTGTTAATTGTTCATTGGCGTAAGACAGGTTTTTTAGTGTTATAGGGTCATCCGGTTTTATCCATAGGGACCGCTCAAAATATTCAATAGCCTGTTCCAATAACCCCATCCTCCCATAGATTATACCGAGATTAGACAGGGCTTCAGGATAATCAGGTTTTATATTCAATGCCTTGCTGTAATAGTGTATTGCCTCCTCTGAGAGCTCTTTTTCATCACTGATTACCCCAAGATTATAATAAGCCTGAGCCATGTCAGGAGCTATTTCGACTGCTTTATTGAATCTATATAGTGCTCTGTCTGTTAATCCCTTCTTGTGTAGGGCAGAGCCAAGGCTGACCAATAGTGGTGGGCTATCAGGCGTTAATTCAAGAGCCTTTTTATAATAAAAAATTGCTATATCCAATTGACCATTTATTGTATATGCATTTCCTATAAAATGTATAGGATCAATAGAATGTGGTGCTATTTTTAAGGCATTCTGATACTGCTCAATTGCATCATTGATCCTGCTATTTTCTTCATAAATTCTTCCGATATTAAGATATGCTTTTTCTGCGCGTGGATTTAACCTTATTGTCTGCCTGAATTCTTCCATTGCTTTATCAAAATTCTTATTATTAAAAAGGGCGAGGCCAAGATTATTGTGTGTTCTATATTTATAAGAGGATTTGTTTAAACAGTCGGCCCAAAGAGTAAGATTATCTTTCCAGATAAAATTCCGCTGATACGCAGCAAAAGCAAATATAGTCACAATACTCGCTATAAATAGCAACTCAATATATCTTAGTTTACAGTTCCCTGCTTTCTGCTCCATTTTCTAATTCTTTCTATATTTATTCGAGCCTGGAAATCATGTGGGTTCAGCATTATAGCTTTGTTATATTCAATAACTGCTTCTTTAAATAATCCCTTTTTTTCATAGGCTATTCCCATATTATAATATATATTGGGGTTGTCAGGCTGCAATTCGGCCAGAGCTTTATATTCAATTAAAGCCTTTTCTGTAAATCCCTTAAGGCCATAAGCTGAGGCAATATTAAGTCTTGCTCTAATAGAATCCGGTTTTAAAGTTAAAGCCTTAGAATATGATTCTATTGCTCTGTCTATAAGCCCCTTTTTTATATTAGCATTTCCTATGTTTACATATACTTCCGCATAATCGGTTTTTAGCCTCAAAGCATTTCTGTATTCCCTTATCGCTATATCAAATAAACCCTTATTGAGATAAGCATTCCCCAAACTGACATAAGCATTCACAAAGGATGGTTTTAAATCTATTGCCTTGTTTATCTCTTTAATTGCCTTATCAATCATCCCCCCATCATTGCAGGCAACGCCAAAATTATTATGCGGCCTTGCCTTTTCAGAAGACTTTTCCACGCAATCGCCCCAAAGGCTATAATCATCTTTCCAGATAAAGTTTCTTTGGTAGGCTATAAAAGAATAAAGCACAACGATAGCCATAATTAAAAAAATCTCTGTTTGTCTCACTACCTCCTTAATATTTGAAGATGTAATTTCCAAAATTTATTGTTTCCCTGGATATTTTCTCCTAAGGTCTTTACCAGTCATTATTTCTCTATTGGCCAATTCATGCCAGCCCTTTTTCAAATAGGCTATCCCAAGGTTAACGTGATACATTCCATTTAAAGGTCTGTCTTTTATAGCATGCCTGAACTCATATATTGCTAAATCTATTAATCCCTTTGCCAAAAAACAAAGCCCAAGGTTATTGTGAGCAATGGCATACTCTGGCTCACAATAAATGCTTTTTTTAAAATAAGGAATTGCTTTATCGGGTTTCCGCAATTCATAAAAATACATACCGATCTCATTATAACCCCTTGCTTTATAAGGTGATTTTTTAACAACATCCGTCCATAAAACAAAATCATCTTTCCAGACAAAATTTCGCTGAAATGCTGTAAAACCAAAAGTCGCCACGAATATTGTTATCACCAGTAGCTCTATATTTAAACTCTGCCTCATTTTATTTTTTCTGCATTGTGTCCTTTAATTTTAGGTTGTTCTCTATTAATCCCCTTAACAATCTTCTTCCACTGAACACCCTCGGCAAGACTCTTGGCCATTCTTATTTCTTTGAACGCCATGTCATAGTTGCCCTTTGATCCATATGCCACTCCCAGATTATAATGCGCATCAGCATAATCCGGAGCTATCTGAATGGCATGCTTAAAATGCGAAATAGCTTCATAAACAAGCCCCTTTTCAAAATAGTAAGTGCCTATATTATTAAGTGCATCCACCAAGTATGGATTAATACTCAATGCTTGCTTTACTGATACAATTGCAAGATCGAGTTGACCTAACATGTAATAAGCTGAACCCAGATTTTTGTGTGCAAGAGCGTAATCGGGATTAATCCTTATGGCATGTTTAAATTTAACCACAGCTTTATTCGCGTGTCCTTCTTCAAGATAGCAAATGCCCAGCTTATTGTATGCATCTGATGAGTATGGTTGTACCCTTAATGCTTCTTTAAAAGCTGCAATCGAAAGATCGAGTTTGCCTAACATGTGATAGGCTGAACCCAGATTTTTGTGTGCAAGAGCATAATTGGGATTAACCTTTATGGCGTGTTTAAATTCAACTAAAGCTTTATCTATCCATCCCTTGTCAAGATAACAGATACCCAAATTATTATGCGGTTCTGCAAGATTAGGATCAAGAGCAATGCATTCCCTGGCAAGCATAATGGCCAGTTCTATAAAACCTTTTTTTTCACATGCTTCGCCGAGATTGTTGTATGGCCTGGCCTTGCGAGGGGATTTTTTGACAGCATCAGACCATAAAGAAAAATCATCTTTCCAGACAAAATTTCGCTGGTGTGCAACAGTACAAAATACCATAACAAACCCCATCAGCACAGCAAGTTCGATGTATCTTCTCAGATTCATTCCTCATTTTTCCATAAATGCTTAATTCTATGTAGTTCGCCCAAATTTTAACATAGATATTCTGCTGATCATAACTGCAATTAATAAAGCGAACCCTATTGATGGGAGGTAAAGGCGATGTTCAAAAATAACATCGTAGATTACAACAAAACTTGAAGTAACCGAAAGCGTAATAAAAAACCAGGCAATAGCAAAAGAAACCAGTCTGGCTTTCCGGTACGTCCATATGGAAATGGATGCAATTGAAGACAGGAGAATGAAAAAAAGAACTGTCGTAAGATCTAAGTGCCTGATAATTGGCCAGTCATAGTCCAGATTGAGATTTGTTGGGATAAATAACAGCTTAATATAGTATGGAATAACGTGAAGCTGTGTCATAAGATACTGAAAAGAGGTAACAGATTCATCATATGGCATCTGCACCCCTTTAGCATAATCAAATGAAACAAACTTTTGCAGTCCGGATGCGCTCAGATAAACAGCAATACCTATGGTGCAGAACATGGCCAGATGGACCTTGTAATGTTTTTTTAAAATCTTCCAATTGCCGTCAGATATGAAATAAAAATCATAGATCAAAAGGGTTAAGGGTAAAGTAGCTGCTATCTGTTTTGTTCCCATGGCAAGGCATGAGGCGAGAAAAGCGCCCGCGAGGAGCAAAGAGCGGAGAGCGGAGAGCGGAGAGCCATGAGCTGAGAGCGTAGAGCGTGGAGCTTTGAGCTTTGAGCTTTGAGCTTTGAGCTTCGAGCTTTCCTGGAAGGCCTTAATAAAGAGGAGAATAGTCAAAAGATAAAAAGTGGTAGCCAAAACTGAAGAACGGCTCACAATGTATGTAACAGCCTGCGTTTGGATAGGATGAGCAATAAAAATTAAAGAGGCATAAAGAGCTATCCTATAAGATCTCTCCTGGTACTTTTCCTTTATTGATGGAAGGGCGGCAGTCCACAGAATAATTAAATACAGCATAATGCCGTTTGAGATATGCAGCAGCAGGTTGACAA
>Ga0180732_1000838_pt1 | contig 22302 bp, 18 predicted proteins | sample KR11_01MetaG_FD_148674 | JGI IMG/M metagenome (GOLD analysis project Ga0180732, IMG submission 148674) | Groundwater microbial communities from the Olkiluoto Island deep subsurface site, Finland - KR11_0.1 MetaG | ecosystem: Environmental > Aquatic > Deep subsurface > Groundwater | place... | reverse complement strand
AGACAACGCAACCACCGAAGAAATAAATATCAGGGGAAAGGGTTCGGCAGACATGCGTGCGATCGCTGAACTTGTGAACCGCGGCAATTTTTCAGGCTATGTACTGCACCCTGGCAACGTGAGGCAGTTCAAACACCTGTTTAGACCTGATATTCCTTTGATATACAAAATAGACGGGCACATTTCGCAGCCGCAGAGCGCGGGAATAATGTCAACTGTGGGGACGGTTGAAGATGCTCTGAGATATGGTGCATCCGCTATCGGATTGACGATATATCCTGGAGGAGAGCATGTCAAGGCAGACTTTGAAAGAGCTGCGCAAATTATTCGGGAAGCTCATAAAGCCGGTTTAGTTGCGGTTGTGTGGGCTTATGCGCGAGGCTCAGGTCTTGATGAAAAGGCCATATTAAAGGACAATGAAGGGGAGTTCCAGGGAGTCACGCAGGCTGACAGCCTGTACTGGACACATTACGCTGTTTCTATTGCCTCAGGCTTCCTCGGCGCTGACATAGTCAAGACCAAGTACCCGGCAAAGGTCAAACCTGACAACAGGCGGGCGTATGATGCGTTTATAGAAAACCTTGCGAAAAAGAACTCAAGCATGATCGCCTACAAATACCTTGAACCGAAAGATGCGCAAAAATCATTAACCCCTGAACAGGAAATATTCAGAGCAAGCCTTGTAGTTCAGGCGGCTCCGAATTCCATAGTGATTTTTTCAGGCGGTCCTAAGATCCCGGGCGATCCCACAAAGAGTCTTGTAAAACAGACTGAGGTCGTGATGAAGGCAGGGGCTGAAGGCGGTATTTACGGCAGGAACATCTGGGGTCTACCTGTGGATGAGGGGCTTAAAGCTGCGGGTGCGATCAATGAAGTTATTAGCAGGCAGGAATTCCACAGGAAACTGACAGAGCCGAGGTTTGTCGGATATTAAAAAAAAATAAAAAAATTATTTCAGAGTGAAGAAATTAAGGGGGATTTCATTTATTCCCCCCCATCGCAGGCGTTTTGTCTGAAATATCGTTATTTTCTATCGATACCAGTGTTACATTGAAGATCAATGTCTTGCCTGCAAGATCGTGGTTCTGGTCTATTATGAGTGAGGTCTCGTTAAATCTCACGACCATCGTTCCGAACATGCTCTGAACCTTTGTCTCAGGAATGGGATTATGCCTCAGAGTGATGTTGTCGTCTGTTACACCAATAACAGTTGAAGTCCAAGGCGTTTTCTGGAACTGGTCGATCGGGAACCTGACTGTGTCATTTTTCTTTACGCTGGGTTTTATAGTAACATTCGTTTCGTTGATCTTTATAACCGTCATGTTCCATGGTGAATTTTGTGAAAAAATCTGGAAACCAACCTTAAGATCGTAAGACAGGGACACACTTCCTGTAATGTTCTCGACAGTCAGATTGATGTTAGTTCCAGGATAAGGAACGGTATCGCTTTTATTATGTCCTGGGCCGTACTCTGTTTCGAACTGATCGAGAGATATATCAAAAATCCTGGGGAACGTATTTTCTCTTGCTGATACGTTTTCTATTATGTCATATGTGTTGATCAATTCAGGGTCGACCAGTCCATATCCCTTCTCGGGCGGAATGGTTAGTGTTCTTGTCTCCCCGACCTTCATTCCCACAACGCCTTCATCAAACCCTTCGATCATACTTTGTTCGCCAACTTTGAATTTACTTGGAACGTATTCAGGTTTTATGATATCATGTTGCTTTGCCACACTTTCGATGTTAGTATCGAAAACTTTGCCGTCCTGGAGACTTCCTGTATAATTAACGGATACTGTATCCCCTTTTTTCACTGTTTTTTCACCTATGCAGCCGCTGAATAGTATTAAAGCAGCCAGAAAAAGAATTAATATTTTTTTCATGAATTTCACCTGTACCAGACAGATTGTGGAATATAAGTAATTTACGATAATCGATGTATACGCAGGCGTAGGTTATTGATAATTATTTTTCCGCCAGGTCGGTCAATCCAAGTTCTGCAAGCAAGCAGCGCGCTATTTCAAGTGATTCTTCCCTGCTTGAGGTTTTTATGATCATCCTGCCGCCTGGATACATGGAAACGTCCACACCATTATAATTCAGCAGCATCAGATGTTTTGTAGCCACTTTTGTCTTCAGGATACCGCTTGCCTTTATCAGATCGATCTTCGTATTAGTGCTGACTTCAAAACCGGTTTTTCCCGAACACAGCCTGACCGAAATTGTCATGGGCAAAAAGATGCAAAGGAAATATATAAGCCTGTGTACAGACTCATTGTAAATAATATGGTGATGAGGCAAAAAGAGGTAATATTATTACTATTATTACTATATTTTTTATCCCTGACTGGCTCAGCCCTGAGTGATGTACTTATCAACGGAACGAACATGTATCTTGCCACCGGAGAATCCAGCGCTCTGTATCAGGAGTATGTCCTGAGTTTAAAGGGTGTAAGCGGCGATGGTTCCATGTGGCTCCAGTTAACAGACAATGAGACTATCGTAAAAAGCGAGATCGTTTACAGCTACGGGTCTTTCGTATATAACAAGACCAATAGGACCATCATATCACTTAATGTGGATAAGGTGTATTCGGGTCAGTCAGAACAGCATCTGGTCTCTTTTTTTCTTTACCAGTTCAACGACCCTGAAAAGCCTTTTCCAGATAAGACTATCATACCTGAAAATACCGTAACTCCTGGAAACAATAACCCTCCTCCTGAAACCAGGAATTCCATTGATCCTATGATATGGATACCCGGCTTCGCTCTTGTTCTCGTCCTCATTTATTTTGTACGTAAATTATGGTGAAACAATGAAAGTGCTGAAAAAAGATCTGCGGTTCAATGAAGGTGAAATTTCGATCATAACAGAATCACTGGATGACCTGTGGCACCTGAAATACATACTTGAACCAAATGATGTTGTATTTGCTTTCACCAAACGCAGGATAGAAGGCGCAACAGATAAATTAAGACCTGAAAAGATTGAAAAAAAAACACTGCGCCTGGGGATAACTGTTGAGAAGGTTGAGTTCCACAAGTTCTCAAACCGCCTTCGTGTGCACGGGACTATCGTGGACGGGATAGATGTAGGGGCGTATCACACGATCAATGTTGAAGAAGGAACTAATATTTCTATAATCAAGAGATGGAAGAATGACCAGTTCGAGCGGATAAGGGAGGCAGAGATCGCATCACTGCGCCCGAAGGTAATTATCGCAACGATCGAAGAGGGTGAGGCGAGCATAGGTATGGTGAGGCAGTTCGGGGTTGAAGAAACATCCTCACTGCGCCAGTCTCTTGGGAAAGGTGAGGGGAATCAGCGGAACTCTTTTTTCGGGGAACTGGCTTCGCAATTGAAGTGGGCTGCCCAAAAGGTAGAAGCTGTGATACTGGCGGGTCCGGGATTCACCAAGGAGGATTTCCTTGAGTTCGTGCGGACAAAGGAACCTGAGCTTGCTAAAAAGATCGTGCTTGAAGATACCTCTTCCATCGGAGTGTCGGGTTTCCAGGAAGTGCTGCGCCGCGGCGCTGTGGACAGGATAGTGCAGGAATCAAGGATCGGCAGGGAAGCAACACTCATCGAAGAACTGATGAAGGAGATATCAATGGACGGAAAAGCGGCGTACGGCATGGCAGAGGTAAGAAGCGCGCAGAGCCTTGGAGCGGTCGAAACGCTGCTTATCACAGATGAACTTTTGCGCACAGAGCGCGAAAGCGACTCTATTGACAGTTTCTTAAAAAGTGTGGAGCATTCGCAGGGAAGGATAGTGGTGTTCAGTACGGAATTCGAGCCAGGGAGGAAGCTTGATTCGCTGGGCGGAATTGCGGCGCTGCTGCGATTTAAGGTGACGTAATGAGCCTTGAGAAGGCTGCCGTTGACATTAGATATCTGCTTGACCGGGGCTATCCGCAAAAGAGCGCAGTCGGGTTTGTGTGCTCACATTACAGGCTGGATGTGGAGGCGAGGTATCTTCTTTCAAGGACTGTGCTTTCGTGCGAAGTGTCAGAGAAACGGAAGGCTAAATTTCTGCCCTGCGATAAAATTGAAGGAAATAGCATCGTTATCGATGGATACAATATTATTATCGGGATGGAGAGTATCCTTGAGAAAAAGGCTTATCTGTGCGATGATGGGGTGATAAGGGATATCAAAGGCGCTTTTCGGAATTTCAAGGTATCTTCGAATACGGAAGAGGCGGTCGGGCTTATTTTTGAGTTTTTGAAGGAAATGAAGCCTGATATTGTTGTTTTCCTGCTTGATGCGCAGATAAGCAAAAGCGGTATGCTTGCCAGGATGCTGCGGGAGAGGCTTGGCGAGGTGGGATTGAAGGGAGATGCGAGGACTTCAAAGCATGTGGATCATGATCTGAAGCGCTGCAGGGAGATCGTTGCGTCAAGCGATGGAGTGATAATAGATGAGGCAGAGGGGGTGGTGAATTTATTGCGGTGTGTAATTGAGAGGTTCAGGCACCTTGAGGCAATGGTTGTGAGGGAGTTAACATATGTGAAGATTAATAAAGACTGAATCCTTATATTACATTGAAGGTAAAAGGTTTTAACCAATGATACAAAAACAAACAATAAAGGAGGATATAGAAAAGTCCAGGGTTAAGGTTTTGGCAGACAATGAAGCACAAAAGCTGTTCCAGAAACTTGCCGCCCCATTAATTCGAGTGGCTAATTCGGTTACTCGAAAAAAAGAGGCACATGAACTGGCAAAGGAAGATATTATTAAACCGACTTCTTTCTATTCTCGTGAAAGCGAGAAAACAAAATTGAACTGGTTTTGTTATGAGATAGCTTTGAGTATTGAATTAGATATCAAGAGAAATCTTGGAAAGGAGCTTATAAAATATAAGATCGATGAAAAGGATATCGCTGAGTTTTCAATTTATTATTCAAATGTAATGAAAGATATCGTTTTACAAAAGCTGAGTGGAAAAATAAAAACTGTAATTATGTCGTATGAACCGATCGAATTTTATTTCCCTATGCTTAATGATAGAATGGTTGGCAAAATGCTTGATGTAATCTCAAAAGCCTGGGAGGAACATTTGGACGTTTGTATAGTTTGTCCGACCCGATGTCTATCTGAAAAAGAGAAATATTGCCCAATGTTTGATAATGACTTTTATAAGTGATTGCTTCCATTTAATCTCCACATTTAATCTCCACATTTAATCTCATTTCACTATGAAACTCACCGATAACGAAATCCGGGACATTAACAGGTATCTTGAAGAAGGAAAACCTCTTCCTGAGAATTACCGCTTTTTATTGTTCGAGGATAAAAGAGAAGTGGAACTTGTCTGGAACGGGAAGACAAATGAGGTCTGCAATGTGGTTTTGCCCTTCCAGGTCATCGAGCAGGTGGATGAGCCAAGAGCAGAGAAAAATGTCAGTTTCCAGAAAACGCTTTTTGATATAGACTACAGGGGAAGGCAGCAGAAGGGCTGGACGAATAAGCTCATCTGGGGCGACAACAAGCTCATTCTTAGCAGCCTGAAAAACGGGCCGATGCGCGAGGAGATCGAGAAGCAGGGCGGGATTAAGCTGATATATATTGATCCGCCTTTTGATGTGGGCGCGGATTTTTCCATGAATATCGAGATCGGGGACGAGCAGTTCACGAAGGCGCCGGGGGTTCTGGAGGAGATAGCATACAGGGATACTTGGGGAAGAGGGGCGGATAGTTTTATTGCTATGATATATGAGCGGTTGAGTTTGATGAGGGATTTACTGGCTGAGGATGGGAGTATATATGTGCATTGCGATTTTCGAGTAAATAGTTATATTAGACTGGCGATGGATGAGGTTTTTGGAACAAATAACCTCAGAAGTGAATTAACTTGGATGAGAACAGCTTCTCATAATGACACTTCCGGGCGTTATGGACGCGTAAAGGATACTATCTACTTTTACGCTAAGTCTGAAATCACCAAGCTGAATATCTTATACACCCCTTATACCGAGGAATATATTTCTGCCGAATGGAGGAAATTGCCTTCAGGACGTTATTACAAAGCAGAGAATATGCTCGATCCACAAGGAAAAATGGCAGATTATGAATTCCATGGCACCAAAGCTAGATGGCGATCAACACCCGAAAAAATGGAAGGATTATGGAACTCCCCACAAACGGAAGTGCCAGATAGTCACGGTAGAATAAAACTTGGTAAAGATGGGGAGCCAATTAAACGATGTCGAATTATGTTTCTCGATGAAATGCCCGGCGTTCCCTTAGGTGATCTATGGAGCGATATTAAATATATCGCCGGTGGAGCTAAAGAATCACATAACTATCCCACGCAAAAACCAGAAGCTCTGCTCGATCGCATCATCAAAGCCTCCTCCAACGAAGGCGACCTCGTTGCCGACATCTTCTGCGGCTCAGGCACCACCCTCTCAGTCGCAGAAAAGCTTGGAAGGAAATGGATAGGCGCAGACCTTGGCAAATTTGCCATCCACACCACACGAAAAAGGATGATAGGAGTCCAGCGCGAACTCAAGAAAGCAGGCAAGGATTACCGCGCCTTCGAGGTGTTGAACCTTGGAAAATATGAACGGCAGCATTACATAGGCGTGAACCCGAATTTGCGGGATGAGGAAAAGGAGAAGCAGCTTGCGCAGAAAGAAAAAGACTTCCTGAACCTTATTTTGTATGCATACCGCGCCGATAAGGTTGAGGGCTTCAGGACATTCCATGGAAAGAAAGCCAACCGTCTTGTGGCTGTGGGTCCCATTAACCTGCCTGTTACACGGCTCTTTGTGGAAGAGGTCATACTGGAATGCCGCTCAAAGCATATCACGAAAGTGGATGTTCTGGCTTTTGAGTTCGAGATGGGGCTTTTCCCCAACATACAGGAAGAAGCAAAGAGCAAAGGCATTGACCTTGCCATGAAATACATACCGCGCGATGTATTTGACAAGCGCGCGGTTGAGAAGAACCAGGTGGTTTTCCATGATGTTTCATTCATTGAAGTAAAACCGCACATGAAGGGGAATTCAGTGGCAGTTGAACTAACTGACTTTTCGGTTTTTTACAACCAGGATTCCATTGCCCATGCTGAAACCAGCCTGAAGAACGGCAGCAATAAGATAGTTGTGGAGAACGGTCAGATAATCAAGGTCATAAAGGACAAGAATGGGATCATTACACGAGAAACACTCACCAAAAAATGGACGGACTGGATAGATTACTGGTCTGTAGATTTTGATTTTGAGAATAAGAAAGAGATCATTCAGATAAAGAATCCTGATAACCAGATCGAAGAGGTCTGGACAGGGGATTTCGTTTTCGAGAACGAATGGCAGTCATTCAGGACAAAGAAAAACAGGAGTCTTGAGATGATAAGCATTTTTAAGGAGTGCACGAAAGGCAGAAAGAAGATAGCTGTTAAGGTTGTTGATATATTCGGGAATGATACGATGAAGATCATTGAGGTAACGATTTAAGTATTTCAGTTGATTGAGGTAGATGAATGCAAGAAAATACACAATTATTTAAAGCATTTGAAACATTTGAGAACGGTTCAACATGGGTTAGAATTGATTTTCATTTACATACACGAGCAGATGATACGGATTTTTACAGAGGTGAACCCACTCAATTTGCAAAAGATTATATTGATAAATTAAAAGACGAAAATATTCAAGTTGGCGTTATTACAAATCACAACAAATTCGACAGAGATGAATTCCAAACATTAAAGAAATCCGCAAAAAAGGAGGAGATTCTTCTCTTACCAGGAATAGAACTATCGGTTAATGATGGTGCAAATGGTATTCATACATTAGTCGTTTTCAGTGATTGCTGGTTAGAAAATTCGACCGACTATATTAACCAATTTCTCGCAAATACATTCAGGGGAAAAGAAAATTATGAGAATAGTAATGGAAGATCAAACGATAGTTTGGTGAAGACTATTGAACTTCTTGACGGATATAATAAAGATTATTTTATCATTTTAGCTCATATTGAACAAAAAAGTGGTTTTTATAGGGAATTGAAGGGGGGAAGGATTACAGAATTTGGCAAAAATCAGTTATTTAGAAAAGCAATTTTAGGTTTTCAAAAAGTGCAAACACGAGACATAGTGAAGAATTTAAGAGAATGGCTTGATGATGAATTACCAGCTTTTGTCGAAGGTTCAGACCCGAAGAACATTGATGAAATTGGAAAAGGGGAGAAGTGCTATATTAAAATTGGAGACTTCAATTTTGAAGCTATCAAATTTGCCCTGCTTGATCATGGTTATAGAATAAAAAAATTAAGACCTGAACCTGAAAATTCGTATATTAAATCTATAAGTTTTGAAGGCGGTTTATTAAATGGCAAAACAATTAATTTATCTTCAGATTTAAATAATTTTATAGGGATTAGAGGAAGTGGAAAATCGTCCATTATCGAAACTTTAAGATATGCTCTGGATATTGGCTTTGGCTTTAAATCAATGGATACTGATTATAAAGAAAAGCTTGTGAAATATGTATTGGGAAGTGGAGGAAAAATAACCATCGAAGTGGTTGATAGAAACAGAAAAAATTTTCGCATTGAAAGAATTTTTAACCAAAAATCTGATATTTTCTTAGAAAATAACCTTGTTCCTGATATCTCAACTGAAGCAATAATAAATAAGCCTATATATTTTGGACAAAAAGATCTTTCGAATACTGGCGAAGGTTTTGAACAGGATTTGATAAACAAGTTAATCGGAAATAAATTAAAAGATATTCAAGAAGAAATCGAAAAAAAGCAACTTGATGTTATTAATTACATTCATGAACTTAAAAAGTTAAAAGATATAGAAAATAAAAAAGAAGAGATATTAGCCCAAAAAGCAGGTGTACAATATAAATTAACAATTTATAGAGAAAAAGGCGTTGAAGAAAAACTTAAAAAGCAGGTGAATTTTAATAAAGATGATGTAAAATTTAAAGAAATTGTTGATTTTATATCCATATACGTCGACGATATTGAAAAAATTAACCGAGAATATCTTGACAGATTTGACACTATTACGCGTTATGAGTCTATTGAGAATAAAGAACTTTTTGATGAGATGATGCAGATATTTAATTGCATAAAATCAAATTTTGAAGAGTTAAAAGGCTCCTCCCAATTCACAAGAATGAAATTGGAAGAATTAAAGCAAATAATTAATAAATTTCAATCAAAGCAAGATCAACTTAAAGAAGAGTTTGCCAGGATTCAAAGAGAGATCAATATACCAAACATAAACCCGGATGATTTTGTTAAACTAAATTCATCACTGAATCTTATAGATTTAAAGGTCAATGAGATTGAAAAAAGTAGTGAGAAGAAGAGTAAGATAGAAAAAAATTTGCTTTTAAAATTAAAGGAACTCAATGATGTGTGGTTGGAAGAATATAGGCTTTTATCAGAAGAAATAATGAAAATAAACGATAACCAGAAATCATTAAAAATTGAGATTGAGTTTAAAGGTGACAAGAATGATTATAAAAAATTTTTGCAGAAAATGCTCAAAGGTTCAGGAGTATCTGAAAAAGATTTCACTGAAATTGTAAATAAATCTCAAGATTGTATTGAAATTTACAAAGAGCATTCTTTATTAGAATCGATTCTAAGAGACAATAAATTGCTCAAATTTAATAATAATTTTCAGGAAAATCTTCAGGATTTCCTAACGTATAAGGTACCGAATAAATATATTATAAAATATCGTGATAAAGAATTGAAGGAACATTCTTTAGGACAGCGAGCATCAGCTCTTATTTTATTCATTCTAACACAAAAAGAAAATGATGTGATCATAATAGACCAGCCAGAAGATGATCTGGATAATCAGACAATATATGAAGATGTTATTAAGCAAATAAAGAACTTAAAAACCAAAGTACAATTTATTTTTGCTACACATAATGCAAATATACCTGTTCTTGGTGATTCTGAACAAGTAATAGCATGTGAATATAAACCCGAAACAATAACGCCTGTCATTGGAAGTATTGATTGTAAAATTATTCAAGAAAAAATTGTTCATATTATGGAAGGAGGTTCTGAGGCATTTAATAGACGAAAGGAGATTTATCATTTATGGAAACAGTAGAATTACTTGAACTAATTGAAAAAGGTGAAGACAGTAAAACACAGCTTAAGACTAATTTTCATAATGCAGTACAATTAGCCCAGGAAATGATAGCATTTTCCAATACTAAAGGCGGCAATATTATAGTTGGTGTTGATAATGATTCTAATATTATTGGTCTATCGGGTGATGATATTAACAGGCTCAACCAATTAATCTCAAATGCAGCCACTGAAAATGTTAAACCTTCAATAAATCCATTTACAGAAATAATAAAAGTTGGAGATAAAAAGATATTAGTAATCACAGTACATGAAGGTTATAATAAGCCCTATGGTACAAGCGAAGGTATTTATCTGGTTAAAGTTGGGTCGGATAAAAGGAAAATATCTCAGGAAGAACTTAAAAGACTTTTTCAAGAATCAAAACAAATCATGGCTGATAAAAGCATAATATACGATTCTTCGTTAAATGATATTGATGAGAAATTACTTGGCGAATTTTACCAAAAAACTTTTAATAAAAAAATTGAAACTGCTGAGATCAGTATATCTAAAATACTAGAGAATTTATATCTCGCTAAAAATGGAAATTTAACTCTTGCGGGGCTTTTACTATTTGGAAAAAATCCACAAAGATTGCTGCCAATATTCAGAATAAAAGCCGTAAGTTTTTTTGGAAATGATCCTGCTGGTACTAAATTCAGGGATAGCGATGACATAACTGGAAACCTGTTAGACCAGTTTAAAAAAGGAATGGGATTTTTAACACGCAATTTAAAAAAAATCCAGGTCAATAAGAATTTCAATATTGAAGGTGAAATTGAAATACCAATTATCGCATTAGAAGAGCTTTTGATCAACGCTTTGATGCATAGGGATTATTTTATTTCATCTCCCATAATTATATTTATTTTTGATAACAGGGTCGAAATAATCAGTCCTGGAAGATTGCCGAATAATTTGACTATTGAAAATATAAAAAGTGGAGTATCCATTCCCCGAAATCAGCTTATTGTGTCTTTTGCATCGAAATTATCGCCATACAGAGGAGTGGGGACTGGAATAATACGAGCATTACAAAGTTATAATAAAATCGAATTTATCAATGATATTGAAACAGAGAGATTCAAAGTAATAATCCATAGAATACAATAAAATGGTGTGAATTAAATAATATGGCTTTACATAAAGACTTTCCAAAATCCCCGTACGAAATCCTTAATCCGGATATTCGATGGTTCCCGGCAGATGAAGCATTACGGGAGCAAGGATACGAAAAGTTGCTGCCGCCTCTTGTCGCCACACTTCGCAAAAAAGTAAAAGTTTGGAGAGATTCAGGTTACGATGGAGCAAGCGCAACCAGTTCCGCGTTGCTTAAATGGTGGTTCCAGACAGAGCACTTATTGCCCGATGCAGACGGGAACATATTTTCGTTCAAATATTACTTCGCGCAGAGGGAAGCTGTTGAAACTATAATTTATTTGCATGAAATCGTTAAGATAAAAGACAAATACGATTTACTTCGCTTTGATAGTTCAGGAGCGGTATCAGCGGGAATGTTCATGGAAAGCTGGCTGCGTTTTGTTATTAAAATGGCAACAGGCACAGGCAAAACGAAAGTTTTGAGCCTTGTTCTGGCATGGAGCTTTTTTCATAAATTGTATGAAGAAAATTCAACACTCTCCAGGAACTTCCTTGTGATAACGCCCAACATCATTGTCCTTGATAGGATAAGAGCTGATTTTGATGGGTTGAAAATATTCTTCAGTGATCCTGTCCTTCCGCATAATGGTTTTGAAGGTCAGAACTGGCATGATGATTTCCAGCTTACCCTGCATATTCAGGATAATGTGCATGTAGTTCGAAAAACCGGGAATATTTTTCTTACAAATATTCACAGGGTTTATGATAGCAACAGAAAAGCGCCCTCTTTTGAAGATGATGATACCTCCGATTATTTCCTCGGAGAAAAACCCGTTGGCGCAACCAATGAATCAAAACTTGATCTGAGCGACATTGTGCGGGATATTGATGAACTGGCAATATTGAATGACGAGGCGCATCATATCCATGATCCAAAACTTGCATGGTTCAAATCGATTGAAGATATCCATAATCGTCTTTTGCAGAAAGACAGCAAATTGTCAATTCAAATAGATGTGACTGCCACCCCAAAGAGAATTGACGGCGCCATATTCGTACAGACTATTTCAGATTATCCACTTGTCGAAGCAATCTATCAGGATGTAGTAAAACATCCCGTGCTGCCTGATTCAGCAAGCAGGGATAAACTAATCGAAAAGAAAAGTTCGAAGATTTCAGAAAAATTTGAGGATTATATTCACCTTGGGTATCTTGAGTGGAAAAAAGCCTATGATGTGCATTTAAAGCTTGGAAAAAAAGCAGTCTTATTCGTGATGACAGACGACACAAGAAATTGCGATGAAGTGGCAGAATATTTGAAAAACAGGTATCAAGAATTTAATGCACAGGACTCAATACTGGTTATCCACACCAAAGATAATGGCGAAATATCAGAATCAAGCAGCGGCAAAAGTAAGGAAGAGCTTGAAAAATTAAGAAAAGCAGCGAACGAAATTGATAAACCAGAAAGTCCCACGAAAGCCATTGTTTCTGTCATGATGCTCAAAGAAGGCTGGGATGTTAAGAACGTTACTACAATTGTGGGTTTAAGAGCTTATGAGTCTAAGATCCTGCCTGAGCAAACACTTGGCAGAGGCCTGCGAAGAATGTATCGTGACCAGAATATTACCGAAATCGTGAGCGTGATCGGAACAGATAAATTCATGGAATTTGTCGAATCAATTAAGGCTGAAGGTGTCATTATTGAGCGCAGGGAAATGGGCGAAGGTACCGCTCCAAAAGCTCCCATAGTAATAGAGGTTGATAGAGATAATTCCCGAAAAAATATTGGTGAATTGGATATTCAAATACCGGTATTAACGCCAAGAATATATAGACAGTATAAAAATCTATCTCAACTTGATCCTTCAAATTTTAATGTCATTTAAATTAAGATCATTCATTTCAGTGAAGAGGAAAAAAGAGAAATAATATTCAAAGATATTACAACCAATGAAATTTCCCATAAGACCGTGCTTGATAGTAATTTTGTTGCTAATTATCAAAGTGTTATAGGGTATTTCGCTCAGGCAGTAATGAAAGATTTAAGGCTTGTAAGCGGGTATGATATACTTTATGAAAAAATTAAATTATTTATTAAAGATTATTTGTTTGAAACGAAGGTTGACCTGGATGATTTGAATGTTTTAAGAAATTTATCTGAACTTCAGGCAACTAAAACCATCATTGAAATTTTTGAGAAACAAATAAATGAATTGACTATTTTGGACAAAGGAACAGCAGAAATTCGAGAGAATATTCTGGTCAGTAAATGTCGTCCTTTTGTCGCCAAAGAGCAGGGTTATTTGATACCCAATAAAAGTATCTTTAATAAAATCATAGGCGATAGTGATTTAGAACTGCGGTTTACGCAATATCTTGAACAGTGTCAAGATATTATTAGTTATGTAAAAAATTATTTTGCAATTCAATTCAGAATAGATTATAAAAACTATCATGGGGATATTTCCAATTATTATCCTGATTTTATTGTAAAAAAATCTGAAAAGGAATTCTATATAATCGAAACTAAAGGGCTGGAAGATTTGGATGTTCCTTTAAAAATCGAGAGATTAAAGCAATGGTGTGAGGATATTAACGCTGCACAATCCGATAATAAATATGATTGGATTTTTGTTGACGAGGAAGGTTTTGAGAAGTATAAGCCCAGATCATTTGAAGATTTAATTAAAAATTTTGATAAATATAAATAACATGAATTTAAAAGATGCAACGGTTGTTCTTGATGGCGTATTCCGGCATATACCACAAAAGGCTATTGGAAGCATATTGCAGCTTTCAAGCGTCCGCCGCATCTCCTTCACCACGCCTCCCGACCGCTGCGCCGCCCTTGTGGAGCAGGCGAAGGCGCTGTACCCTGCTGAGACGCCGGACAGTCAAAATATTTTGGTTTCGTGGGCGCGCGCCTTTCCGCTGCGCCTGAGGAGAGTGATGTGGTGCATGACCTGCTCGCACATCTTGCTGAACGAATGATAGAGATGAACAAAGAGAAGAATGCCGAGATCAAGGGCTTCCTGCGCTGGCTTGAGGGGGAAATTGGCGCGCCTGTAGAGGAACTGACGAACAAGACGGCGCTCAAGGAGTACTACGATTATAAATATGACTTTGAGACGTTCGTAAAGGTGCTTGCAAAGAATAAGAAAAAGCTAAAAGAGGGTTACGATCCTACGAGGCGAGAGCCGAAGGATAAACTTGAGAAGGAATATAACGTCTCCATGAATAAGTTGACACCGCTTCTTAGAAGGATCGAGGTGACTGATGGGCTTATAGATCAGATAGTTTATAAGCTCTATGGGCTGACTGAGGATGAGATAAGGATTGTTGAAGGAAGCATCTCAGGAGAAAGACATAATGAGCAGATTTACATGATGAGGAGAGCAAAAGTATTAATATGAATAATACTCAAAGATAGATTGTTATAATTTTACAATTTACAGGAGTTATTATGGTCTCGGAATGCAAGTCATGTGGGATACATCTTGGTGAGGAGCACCCTCAATTGAATGATATGTGTATTGAATGTTTTGCAGACGGCTGGGGCGAACTGGTTGAAAAGTCACCTATGGTAAGTCCGCAGACTTTATATGAGATAGACAGCAGGAAAGAATTATAATTTTTTCAAAAACCAGGAACATTCATCTGCCAAGGTCTATTTGGTTGAAGATAAAGGTGAGATTTGTTCGATTGTTCAATTTTATGAGAAACACCTCGATAGCTATAAAGGTTTATTCCTTGACATAATTGCAACAGCGGAAAGCAAGAAAGGTAACAAATACGCCAGCACATGTTATCGCTGCAATTAGACCTCACATTTGAAGCAACTTGAAAACAAGAGGTAATTCAAGTGGCCCCATTCCAGCCTGAAGGTCTTCAAATGTGATTTTTCCTCTATGGAAAACTTCTACCCTGAGTAATGAAATAGAAATCATAATCCATAGGTCAATATCACCCACTTTCTTTATATCCCAGATTTTGGATTTTATTTCATCCCTTATCGAAGCCAGGAAATTAAAGAAATCTGTCTCATAAACCATCCGCCGCTCCTTCACCACACCCAACCGCGCCGCGCTCGTGGAGCAGGTAAAGGCGCTGTACTCTGTACTCTTGGGCGCGCGCCCCTTTCGAGAAACCGAGATCGTGTGGCTTCCTGCGTTGGCGAGGAACAGGAAGAAGCTGAAGGAGGGCTATGACCCCACGAGGAGAGAGTCGAAAGAGAAGTTACAGACCGAATACAATGCCTCGATAGGGAAGCTTGAGCCGTTCCTTTCGGTTCATTCTGATCTCAAGGGAAAACTATATTCAACTTGCGGTAATTACAATTAGTCCGGTAGTGATGGAACAGGAAAATCTAGATGATATTAGAAAAAAGGCCGATAAATTCGAATCCCAGTACAATAAATTAAAACAGGAATTCAAAGATTATATTGAAGTCAGTAGAAAAAATGAAGAGAAAAAAAGAATTGAAATAAAGGCGGACTTATCCAAAAAATTGCTCGTAGTCGCAGATTCATTGACACGAATTTCTGGATCGGACAATGAGCAAACATGCGAAATGATGAAAAATTATTCCGATAACATCCGCAAGAACATAGAGGCAATTTATGACCAGATGCTTTATGCCTCAGGTCTCACACCTATAGAACCCGGAGCAGGAGATATATTCGATGAAACAAGGCATATAGCTGTAGGATTGGAATACGGCACAAAATATCCTCAGAACTCCATATTTCAGGTTGCAAGGAAAGGGTATCTATTTGAAAATAATATAGTCCGCCCTGCTGAAGTCATCGTCTCAAAAAATCCGGTAGAGCAAAAAACGATCAAAAAAGGATTTTGGGATCGCCTCACAGGTCTGATAAAAAGGGAAAAACCGCAAGTTTCAGAGATGAATAAGAGAATAGATGAAATGGAGCGCGTTCAAAAAGAAAAAATAGATAAGATATCAATTGATTTGGAATCTCTGAGCAATTCTATTCGTGAACTTGAGACAAAAGCGAAACAAACATATGAATTAGAAGTAGAACGAAAGCAAAATATTGCAGAAATTTCAAGGGAACTGGAATCTTTGAGAAATTCTATCTATGAAATGGATACAGAAACTGAAGATAAACAATTCATACAAAAAGAAAAATTCGATAAGATCCCATGGATATAAAATAAAAGAGGTCGACAAGAATGGATAAAAATATAATTGGAATCGATTTCGGAACCACTAACTCTAAAATGGCATATTTGCTGCTTGATGAGCCAACGATCATTGAGAACAATGAAGGAAAGAAGATAACGCCATCTATCGTTTATTTTAAAAACGAGGACGAAGCGGTAGTGGGTGAATTAGCAAAAAGGAACATGATCGTGTATCCTGAAAATACGGTCGTTTCAATCAAAAGAGAAATGGGAACTGATTTCAAGAAAAAGATAGGGCGCCATAAATTCCCGCCAGAATATATAGGCGCTCAAATATTCAAAAAACTTGCTGATGATGCAAAAATCAGGCTTGGTAAGACCTTTAATGATATCGTGGTATCGGTTCCGGCAAATTACTCAGATAGCCAGAGACAGTCCATCAAGGATGCGGCAGAGATCGCAGGTCTGAATGTTCTGAGAATGATAAATGAACCCACTGCGGCAGCGCTTGCATACGGGATAAGGGAAGACAGGGACAGGAAGGTTCTTGTATATGATTTTGGTGGGGGGACATTTGATGTATCCATATTATCCATTTCATCAGGATTCTTCGATGTGGACGCAAGCGCAGGCGAGCACAGGCTCGGTGGAGATGATATTGATGCGCGTATCCTGGAATATTTGAGTAAAAAAGCGTATGAACAGCTCGGGATCGATGTGAAAAAAGATCTTTCGCTCCTGGCAACCATCCGTGAAACTTCTGAAGAGGCAAAAATCGTGCTATCCTGCAATGAAAGCACAATGATCAGCATTCCTTTTGCAGCGAACAAAGCGCCTTTTAACACGGTTCTAACGCGCATACAGCTTAATGGGATGATAGCAGACCTTATCGAACGCACAAAAAAACCGATCGAACAGGCGCTGGATGATGCTTCGCTTGAGAAAAATGAGATCGATGACATTCTGCTTGTGGGAGGAACTACCCTGATCCCGGCTGTCCATGACTTTGTGACGCAGTATTTCGGGAAAGAGCCTGTAAAAGGTCCCGACCCCTATGAAGCTGTCGCGCTGGGTGCAGCAGTTGCGGGTATGGAATATGGAAAAGAAAAATCAATGATAGCTAAGAACGTTGAAATAAGCGATGTGATCTCAAGTTCCCTGGGAGTATTGGTAGCTGACGGCACAGTAAATAAGATCCTGGAGCGCAACACCAAGATACCCATCATACGTACGGGAAATTATACCAATGCTGCAGATTTTACTAATGAGGTCAGGATCGAGGTTTACCAGGGAGAAGAGGAGATGGCGAAAGACAATGAGCATCTTGGTGATTTTTTCATATCTGTTGAGCCCATGCCTGCATTCCTGGATCGGGTGGATGTAAGTTTTGAAGTAGGAAAAGAATTCGGAATACTGAATGTTACTGCTGTTGAAAAGGTATCTGGCAATCAGAGGTCAGTGAAAATGGAAGCCCGAAGCAGGCTTTCGAAAAAGGAAAAAAACAAATGGATGAAAAAATTGTTCGGTCAGGAAAGTATTGAAGTAAGTGTAAACAACATCTCAACCCGTGACGCTTTAACTCTATACCTGAATCCGGGACAAAACGTAATGAGTTTAAAAACAGAACTGGAACAAAAAGGTTTGATGTGTGGAACTGATAACATTTTCTTTGATGATATCGAGCTTAAGGATACTCAACGTATCTCTGAAACAAAAATAACATGGGGCAGCGCTTTAGAAATCAGACAAAAATGAGCAAGCATAAGAAGAAATCGCGGGATGACAGGCTTCCTGAGGTCATAAAAGAGATATCTATCGAAGATGATCCCTACTGGAAAGTAGGTGGGGTCCATATGGATGCGCACAGGGTTGGCAGGTTCCTTAATAAATTCGAACGCTTTGAGGAAAAGCATCCTGAATGGACGGACGAACTTCTTGGCGGAGCTCCCACCTTCTATTGCGTGCTTGGAGTCCTAAAGGGAAGTGGAAAAGATGAAGTTAAGAAGGCATATGACCTGAAATCAGCATTTTCAAGTTTTCACCAGGATATCATCGATGAAGCTCTGGATGTCTTGAGCGATCCGAAGCTTCAAAAAGAGTACGATGAGCTGCTTTTTGTATTTGAGCAGATGACAAAGTGCATGCCTCCAATGGAAAAGAACGAGATGATCCAGATACATTCCCTTCGCATAAACGCAGAAAAAGAATTCTTCAGGATGAGACCATTATTGCCCCGTTATAAAACTTATATGGATTTTTATATAAACGGGATGCCTGATCTTTATGAGATAGCAGGACTTGATCATGATTCTTCGATCGAAGAGATAAAAAAACGATGCGATTCAGGTTCGGATTTATATAAGAAAATCCTTGAGATCCTTGGCAATCCCACATCACGCGAAGAATACGATTTTTTGATGCGCTTTATGTTGAAATTCGGGGATAGATCAGAAATTGAAAATAGGATGAAACGGAAAAAAAGATGGGAGGGTCTTGATAAGAACCTGTTTGAGAAGACCGTATTATTTGGGCTGTGTAATAGCGAAGAGATGGAAAATTTCAAGAAACGTCTCTATGATATCCTTAAATCAAACCAGGATTGGCTGCAATATCTGCCTCCCAATAAGGAGACCTTTTTTTCAACGCTTGGTATTGAGAAAAATTCGCTGCCCGAAGATAAAAAAGAAATTGAAAAAGTCATACGCGAAAAATATAGAACACTTGAAAAGACGCCAAAGATCAACCTTGCTTACACAGTGCTCAAGAATGCATCGCAGAGGGAAGATTATCTTTATCTCATGCAAAATATTGATATATTAAATGCCACTCAAAAGATCTTCTCAGATGATGAACCTGTGGAACCACCAGAAAAAATGCGAAAAGGCAAGACGAAGAAAAGTTCAAAAAAGACAGTGTCTTATGAACAGAAGACTCTTGATGATCTTTTTATGGAGATCGTTGGAAATATGTTAAAGAAAATAAATGAGGGGCAAAGGAAGAGGTAATATTGCATTATTCTAATCCATCACTATCCAGAAAACAGATCATTCCTCCCCTTCAGTTTCGCTCTCACAAGCTTTATTTCCCCGTACGAAAAATTATCCCCCAGCTTTTCCTTAATAGGTTTCAGTGTCTCTCCACCCATTACAAGGATCGCACTCTTTATTATTTCTATCTTATCCTTCTTTACCAATTTCTCGATATTGATATTTTCACCTGCAAGTATCAATTTTTCAATGTGGCCATAGATAGTATTCAAAGACAAATTCCTTGTTAACGTGATCTCATCAAGGTCCATACCCTGACCCAGCATTTCCAGTGTCACATACTCACTTGACTGCTTTTTTATCGGCTGGCTGAATGAGTCTTGTCTCTCGCAAAATCTTTTGATCTCACCTATGAAAATGCCGCCATATCTCTCAAGCTTCTTATCTCCCACACCTGTTATCTTTCGAAAATCTTCAGGAGTGCACGGGCGCCGCGCAGCCATCTGCTTCAGGCTTGCATCATTAAAGATCATGTATGGTGGATAATTCTCAGCGTCAGCAAGCGTTTTCCTCAACGTGCGAAGCGCTTCGAACAATCCACTAACTTCGATGTCCTGCTCAATTATTGCAGGTTTTTCAACGACCTGGGGTTTTACAAGGAATATTTTCTCCTTCGTAGCGCCGCTCTTTGACCCTGACAACACTTCCCTGCTCTTCTGGCACAATTTCAGGACAGGATATTCACCTTCAAGATTGAGATAACCGCGACGGAGGAGTTCTCTTATAAATCCGTGCCATGTTTTCTTTGGCAGATTTTTCCCTGAGCTGTATGATTTCAAAGCCGTGTGCCCATTCTGCATGAGGCGGCTGCTTTTACTTCCTGTCAACACATCTATGCAATAGTTTATCCCGAACATTTCACCAAGTTCTTCGATACAGGAAATAATGGTCAATATCTCACCTGTGGCTTCCATCTCATCCTTTGGCATGAGGCAGTTATCGCAGCCGCTGCACTTATTCTCCTTATAATCATCTCCAAAATACTCAAGCAGCAGCTTTCTGCGGCAAACATTGGTGTCGCAAAAATTTATTATGTCCATAAGCTTATCGTGCGCTATCTGCCTTTCTTTTTCATTTGTCATCTGGTTAATAAAATACTCTATCTTCTGCCTGTCTCCGTAGCTGTAAAAAAGCACACAATCGCTCCTCAGCCCATCCCTGCCTGCGCGTCCTGTTTCCTGGTAGTAGGCTTCCAGGTTCTTGGGAATATCATGATGTATCACAAAACGTATGTTGGGTTTATCGATGCCCATCCCGAAAGCTATAGTAGCGACAAGTATCTCCACATCGTCTTTTATGAACTTATCCTGGTTCGTGGACCTTACACTTGCGGACAATCCTGCATGATATGGGAGCGCCCTGAACCCTGCATACTTCAGGTTTTCTGTGACAGCTTCTACGCTTTTCCTGCTGTAGCAGTAAATTATTCCTGATTCGCGGGGTTTTGTTTTCAAGAACTCAACGATCTGCCTGAATGCATCCTGTTTGGGTTTGACATAATAAACAAGATTCTCACGATTGAAGCTGGCAATGTATTTTTTACAGTCTTTGAGTTCAAGCTGGTTGATGATATCCTCCCTGACTTTTGTGGTCGCTGTGGCGGTAAGGGCGATTATGGGAACATCAGGAAATGACGTACCTATAATTTTTAACTGCCTGTATTCTGGTCTGAAATCGTGCCCCCATTCCGAGATGCAGTGGGCTTCATCGATGGCGAAGAGGCTTATTTTCAATCCTTTTAAAAATGAAAGAAATGTTGGGATTGTCAGTCTTTCAGGCGCTACATAGAGCAGCCGGATCCTGTTCTGCAACAGGGCGGATTTTATTTTTGTGATATCTTCGTAGTTCAATGAACTGTTGATATACTCAGCAGGGATGCCATTTTGCCTGAGGCTGTCCACCTGATTTTTCATCAGGGCAATGAGGGGTGAGACCACGATCGTCAGTCCCTTGAAAAGCAGGGATGGATACTGGTAGCACAGGGACTTTCCACCGCCTGTGGGCATGAGAACAAGTGTATCGTTCCCTTTCAGGACATCAAGTATGATATCCTGCTGGAGCTGCCTGAATTCGGAATAGCCGAAATACCGCCTGAGTATATCTTTATCGATAACTGCGGTCGTGGCTTCTTTCTCTACTTCAGGTTTTACTGTTTTTTCAGCGGTTTTGATTTTTGGGCACAGGTCAAAAAGCCCTTCATCTTTTAACCCGCACCTGGAGGATACTTCGCATGTGCTGCAAACCTGCATGAGAGCTATTGACAAGTTCATTCAGGATAACGGTTTGCATTTTGTCTTTTGAAAAAACAAAAGCTTTTAGCCTTTCCTATGCTATATATGGATGGTTCCTGGTGTCATAATAATAAACAATAAAGAAGGAGATATGAAATTATGAAGAACGTAGAAATGTTAATTGAGGGGAATATCTTAACGATCAAAGTGGATTTATCAAAAGATTTTGGGCCTTCAGCATCAGGAAAAACAATTATTATCGCCTCAAGTGAAGGCAATCAGTCAATTCCAGGGAAGGAAGCTGTGAAGATCGGGCTGAATGTGTATAAGAAAAAATAAAAAGGGATTTATAAAAGATTTCCTCGATGTTTTTCCTGATTTGAAACAACCGGATATAAACAATCTATTGCAAGAATTAAAAAGAGATGGGATGGTAATCCATATTGGAACAAGAATATCTGGATATTGGACTTTGAAATGAATAAATTAGTTAATAAATTAGTTAATTGGAAGACAAAACAATTATGAATAGACCTACGCATGCATAAAATATAGTTAGACATGTTATATAAGATTTTCTACAACCAATTTCACAAAATATCCAAAGCTACAGCTAATTAAAAGGGGGGACATTCCGCTGTCCCCCCTTAAAC
>Ga0180732_1000837_pt1 | contig 22315 bp, 23 predicted proteins | sample KR11_01MetaG_FD_148674 | JGI IMG/M metagenome (GOLD analysis project Ga0180732, IMG submission 148674) | Groundwater microbial communities from the Olkiluoto Island deep subsurface site, Finland - KR11_0.1 MetaG | ecosystem: Environmental > Aquatic > Deep subsurface > Groundwater | place... | reverse complement strand
CGCGCGCATCGCTCATTATTGCAATAGTAAATAAAAACCACTTACTTGATGATTTTTTAAATCCCAGATCGCCGGATTCATCTAAAAATATGTAAGCCATATAGCGTCTTCTTGGTAAATTTTTAGTTGCATAGAGTGAAGCAAGTAAAATACTATTTTTTCTTAATTTGTTCTATATCAATACTTGTAATCGAATTCTCTGTTTTTGTATAAGGGATATTTCCTGTATCAAGTAGCACGCCAAACCATAAATATACTTTTTCTACCACTTTATAAGCAATTTCTCCTACCTTTCCTGCTTCAAAGTCCTTTACTTCAAAGTCTATTGGCGTTTCAAGAGAATAATTATTTGCGGGGGCTTCGTGTTTTTCGTCCGCAAATAATGCGTCAATTGGTCCTTCTATTAAATAACTTTTTTGATTGTCGAGACGCATATTAAGAAATCTAAACTCTACTGAAATTATATTCGGTTTAGTCGTTAAATCGTTAATAACCTCGCGATAGAAAGATATAAAATTATAAACAAGTTCTATCAGAGCTATCGAGTTAATTCTAAGCCCATCTTCGCTAGCATGAGCTAAAAATCTTTCGTCTGCTAGCCCAGTAAAAATTAGGGTGCCGTCTTGATATAAATCAATGGTTTTTCTATCGCCATTTTGAACCCTTACAAATTGCCCCTCTATATTTTTGCCTCGATCTAAAGTTTCAAGACTCCATCCTGCATATCTAATTTTCCCCGCATTTAGCGGTGGATCTTCTAATTTTCTCTTTATGCTTCCTTCTTCGTTAGTAAATAACGATTTTAACTCTCCCAATTTTTCTTTGGGGTACGCAATCAATATAATAATTCTTTTATTATTTGCCATATGATTGTAAAGTTTGATTAACTCTTTTATTGATTGCATCCTTGTCTTTATTTCTTTGTTCTTCTTCCCGTCTTTTTTTCAAAAATGGCTGTATGACGGATTCTAAATTATTAAAACGATTTTCAATATTTTTATCATAAAACAACCCGTCTCGCATTATTTTATAAATATCTTTAATTTTCTTAGGGTCGCTTCTATCTCCCTTTCTTTCTGCTAAACCAAAAATTATTTCTGATATTTTCTCCTCTTCTTCCACAGTCTTTTTAATTAAAAATGGCTTTAGGAATTCTTTTTGGGGCGGTATTTTGATAACTATAATGCCCTTGTTATCATCATTCTTACTTGCTTTCCAATAAATGCTTAATCCTTCAATTTCATTTCTTGGATGAATCCAATCTTGAATTACATTAAAATACTGACTTGGGTCAACTAAATTTTGATTAAGTAATGATATTTTTATTATTTCATCGCCAAGATGATTTTTAGATTTCTCCTTTTCAGTTTGTGGAGTTTGAGGACCTATAAGAATATAACCACCATTAGAATTAGCAAATGAGCTGACATCTTTTGCTAATTCTCGCTTTTTTGAATTTTTTGTTAAATCATAAATCCCTGTTTTACAATCAAAAAAATCATTCTCTATTTTTCCAATCAAAGAATTGAAATCACCATCACTAATAATTTTTTCTAATTCTTTAATACTAAATTCTTCCATATTTTAATTTTTACTTAAAAATTCTTCTATACACCCGCAAGATTGTTTCGGGTATGGGGGATAATTGGATCCGCGTACCAGAGCTTCGCTCGGTGCGGGACTTCGCTTCGCTTCGCTTTTTGTTTAAATCAGCGAATTCTTCGCTAAAATCTTCATCTCCAAGTGAGAATACATAGACACTGAATTTAGCTTTTCCGCCGAAGGCGGATCCGCCTCTGGCGGAAATTGCTTTTTTAAAAGCTGGAATTGCCGCTTGGTCAAAAATTATGCCGGTGTAGTGATTGGTGTTTTTGAAAATTTTAAAATTCTTTTGGTCCCCGCCTGCGCCGAGGCTTCGGCGGGCAGACAAAACTTTTTCAAAAGTTCCTTCCTTCACGCAAAGCATTTCCGTTGCCTGCTCTGTGAGTTTTATTTTATTTTTATCCGTTGGCTCATCATAATCAACAAAATCGGTTCTGAAGTATTTTAAGTTTCCGCCTAAACCAGCGACTTTTTCGCCTTTCAAATTTTTGTATCCTTCAATAACTTTTTTAATTCTTGGGTAGCAAATATCCTCGGCAATTTTATAGCCATTGCCATTATTATCTTCATTGTTAGTACATAAAATAAATTTTCTATTGCCGCCGTCTTCTTTATTAAGTTCTAAAACCGCATGACCTGTAGTGCCAGAACCAGCCATAAAATCCAAAACAATAGCATTTTTATTAGTTGTGCTTTTCAATAAATAAATCAACAATTCTAAAGGTTTAGGGTTTAAAAATATAGTATCACCCAAAAGGTCCTTTAACATCTCTGTGTTTTTTTGATTATCAAATAATCCCCACGATGATTTTATTGGTATATTCTCTTTTTTAAATTCGTTATAAAACTCTTTCTTTCTAACTTGTCCGTTTTTATTTTTAGGAAAAATCAAATAATTTTCTTTTATCAATCTTTTAAGTTCCTCTTTGCTATAAGCCCAAGTATCCGTAAAAGAATTGCCTGTTTGGGGATCGGTGATGGTAAACGCTTGCGATTTATCCTTGACTGTGCTTTTTATATTCGTATTTCTCCAAGGACCCCGTCGATCATTATCTGGATTGTCAAATCCTTCCAAACTTCTCGGCTCGCCAACAAAAGAAAATTTATTTGATCTCTGGTACGCAAGTATATACTCGTGTACATCTACCAACATATTTTTGGGCGGCACTCCTTTGGCAGATGATTTTTTCTCCCAAACAATACAATCAACAAAATTATTTTCCCCAAATAAATCCGTGTGATCCATCAACAACTTCAACTGTGCTACTTCGTTATCGTCAATTGAAATAAAAATCACGCCAGTATTTTTCAGTAAATTCTTCGCCAGTTTTAATCTCTTTTCCATAAAGGCAAGCCATTTTGAGTGGCGATAAGCATCTTCTCTATCTACATAGTGGTCATTAAAAATAAAATCCTTGTTGCCCGTGTTATACGGCGGATCAATGTAAATGACATCAACTTTTTTTGCGTGAGTATAATTCAAAACTGAAAGAGCGTGGTAATTGTCGCCCTCAATCAGCAAATTTACCCCATTAGAAATTTCATTTCTAACGGGGCGAGTCGGTTTGTCTTTGTCGGTAATTATTTCTTTATTTTTTACTTCTTTCAACACCGGCAATTTTTCTTTGCACATTTCAACAACATCCTCCGGCTTGTTTTCCCAAACCAAGCCGTATTTCTTTTTTTTCTTTAATTCCTTTAATTCCTTTTTTAGCCGTTCAATCTCGGCTAAAAATTTTTCTTGAGATGAATTTTGATTATTCTTTGTTTTCATAATCTTAAATCAAGTTTTTTTCTTTAAAACTGAAAAATCCATTTTTGGTAACAATAATATGGTCATTTATTTCAATACCCATAATTTTGCCAACTTCTACTAATCTTTTGGTAATCACCAAGTCGTCTTCTGACGGCTCGGGGTCGCCCGAAGGATGATTGTGCGCCAAAACTATTTGAGCGGCTAAATATCTAACGGCCGGCTCAAAAACTTCTCTATGGTGGACTAAATTTGCATTAAGAGAGCCAATTGAAACCGTTTCTTTATAGATTAACTTATTGCGAGCATCCAGATATAAGACAACGAAATTTTCTTTTTTATTCTCTTTAATGTGCTCAGTCTCTTTAGTAACATCTTGAATAGAATTAATATACACTTCTTTTTCTGATTTTTCTTTAAATAAGCGGCTACCCAATTCAATTGCCGCCAAAATTTGGACAGCTTTCGTTGGCCCCACCCCGCGTATATTCCTTAATTCTTCGTAGGAAGCGTCTAAAAGTTTTTTATCGCCATATTTTTCCAAAATATCCTTGGCGACTTCTACCGCATTTTTACCCTTTAGTCCTGTACGCAAGATAATGGCTAATAATTCTTCTTTCTTTAATGCCCTCGCGCCTTTCTTTGTTAATTTCTCCCGCGGTCTTTCAAATTCTGGCAATTCTTTAATTGTTTTCTTAACTTTGATTTCCATAATTAAGATTTTATTAAATCATCAACGCTTACATTTAATCCCTTGGCGATTTTCTTTAGTGTTTCAATGCGGGGATCGGTTGTTGCCCCAGTCTCAATTTTAGTCAAAGTATGCAAAGTAACGCCAGCAAGTTTTGACAACTTGTCTTGCGAAACACCGAGCTTGTCTCGGTATTTTTTTATATTCATTGCTATGGTTGATATATCTTTTGACATTATAGTAAAGTTTTACTATACTTTAATTGCATTACTTCATTCCACCTGTTATTATTAGTATATGCAATTTTTAGGATTTAATCAATCAAAAAGGGAGTTCCTTGTCGTTGCCCGCGCGAGCGAGGCGGGAAACCGAAACTTTACAAATTGGCTGGGAGACTAGGAATCTCCGCCATAGGCGGATGCGCCTTGGGCGCAGAACAAAAATAACAATGTTTTATTTCTCGCCGAGAGCTGCGGGACTTGGATTCGGACCAAGATAAACAGCTCCAGAGGCTGCTGTCCTACCATTAGACGATCCCGCAGCTCTCGGCGTAAATATTTATTTATTTGTTAATATTTTATCTAAAAGCTCTCTTCCTTTGCCAGATTTTAAAAATACTTCCCGTTTTCTTGCTTCACTTAAAGTAGAAAATTTTTCGCTGTAAACAACTATCCACGGCATTCTTCCTTTTGTATATCGACACCTGCCTTGATTATGCTCTATTATCCGAGTTTCTAAATCTTCCGTACTACCAACATAACGACTACCGTGCGAAGTGCTTTTTAAGACGTAAACATTATACATGAATTAATCTAATTTCTTATAGAGGATTCTCCGCCATAGGCGGATGCGCCTTGGGCGCAGAACCAAGATACTCGCCTCCAGAGCCCGCTTGCCTACCTTTAGCAGATCTCCCAAAAAATTTTTATTTCAAACTTTTTCTTAAAATCAGCGCCGGCATACCGTCATCAAACCAATTTTCTACCCGCCCCTCGTTTTTAAATCCGTTTTTAAGGTAGAAGTTTCGCGCGGGTATATCTTCTTTTTCTATCCCAATGTCAACATAGAGCGAATCATTTTTAGGTGGATTATTACTTACATCATTTTCAACCAGCTTTAAAATTGCGCTACCAATCCCCTGCCGCTGATATTCGGGATGTACAACCATATAAAAAATCCAATTCTTGGGAAAATCATATTTGGTAACCATTATACCTCCAATAATATCGCCTTTGCACTCGGCAACATAGTGGTATCCCATCTCCAAAAGCGAGTCCTCAAGAAATTTTGCTGTTAGCCACTTTTGGTCGCCAAAATTCGCTTTTCCAATTTCAAAAAGATCTTTCAGGTCAGGAACGATTGCTTTGCGAAAATTTACTTTTTTAAAATCAAGTTTGCTTTTCATTTAAATACCTTAAGTTCTCATTTATTTTACCGAAAAATCACAAAAAAATCAAGCGCCACTCGGCGCTTGTATTGTTAACTTATTTCTTGAAGCTCAAGGTCTTCGGGCCAAAATGCCCAGCTACTTACATATATTTTCCCCTTTTCTACTTTTTTGTTCCATGGATCTCCAACAATCCCATTGAGAACTGGCTCTCCTTTTGAAAACCATAATCCCATGAAATCCTTTAACTCCTTACTGCCCGGGGTAGCTGGGCTAGCTCCTGTACTTTTGCTAAGAATGACGATTTTTTTCAACTTTGCTGCTTCTGGAGTCCCTTGCTTTGCGTTTTGCGCGGCAATTTGTTCATTTACTTCTTCTTGGCTTATCGTATAAACACCTCCGATTTTGATATTATCAAAACTACGCTTAATTGTCAATATCATTCCTACGCCTTCAAATATTTTCTTATCGCAAACAAGCTGCTTAAAACGCCTATTGCCACGCCAAGCAGAAGTTCTACGCCAAAAATGAAAAGCGCGTTTTGCCTGAAATAAGAAGTGATTGTATCGCCTATCAAAAATCTGTTAATAATGTCAGAACCAAAGTATACAAACAGCGCCAAAATCACGATTGAAATAATGCTGCCAATTACGCCGTAGAGCGCTCCTTCAACAATAAAAGGCGCGCGGATATACCAATTTCCCGCTCCGACAAGCCGCATAATTTCCACTTCCTGGCGGTAGCCGTACATTGTAAGCCGAATGGCGTTAAAAATCACGAAAACGGAAATAATCGCGAAAATCAAACTTATCCACAAACCGCCTTTCTGAATCGCGTTAACGATGGAAGACAGTTTTTCAATTCCCTGCTTATTCTGCTCAAAATTAATTTTGTTGATTATCTCGGCATATTTTCCGCGGGACAAAAAATCGCTGATTTTCGGATAATCGTCAATATTTTTGGCTTTAATGTTCAGGGTGGCGTAAAGAGGATTAGTATCCAGTTCTGCTATGCCTTGGGAAATAACCGGATTGCTTGAATGTTTCGCTTTAAATCTTTCCCATGCCTCGTCTTTTGAAAGATAGCTCAAGCTTTTCACTTCGGGCATCGCCGCGAGCTCGTCGCGGACTTTGAAAATACTTTCTTCCGAAACATCGGGGTTAAAATAAACACTGATATCAATCTTGTCCTTAAAATTTTCTACCGCTTTCTGGCCTAAAAAATTAAGGACCAGCAAAATGCTTATTGAAAGAAGCGTTACCGTCATAATGCTCGTTGTGGCGATATTAACCGTGCCGTTACGCCAAAAATTTATTGCTCCCGCTTTCAAAATTCTCTTAAGATTGATAAAAAACATGATGATAATTTTAAATATTAACTCGAAAAAAAACAAAAGATTTTACATTTGAGATTTGGTTTTGACATTTGACATTTGAACTTTGACATTAAATAATATATTTCCCGTTTGTGGCCTGGTCCTGCGCGATTCGGCCTTTATCCAAAGTTACCACCCGCTTATTCAAAGAATTGACGATTTCCCTGTTGTGAGTCGCCAAAATTATGGTTGTTCCCATTTCGTTGATTTTTGTCAAAAGTTTTATAATTTCCCATGTGTTCAGCAAATCAAGGTTTCCGGTTAGCTCATCGGCAATAAGAATTGCCGGATGATGCACAATGGCGCGCGCCAAAGCCGCTCTTTGCTGTTCGCCTCCGGAAAGCTGGCGCGGATAAAAGCCGCTTTTGTCTTTTATGCCCATAATATCAAGAGACACCAAAACATCGCGGTCAATTTCTTCATTTGTCCGACCCAAAACTTCAAGGGTGAAAGCGACATTTTCATAAATGGTCTTGTTGGGCATCATGCGAAAGTCCTGAAAAACCACTCCGATATTGCGCCGCAGATTCGGCAGATAATAATCGCTCACTTTGCTCAACATCAATTTATCAAAAAAAATCTCGCCACTGGTCGGTCTTTCTTCAACAATAATCAATTTTAAAAGCGTGGACTTTCCGGCCCCGGATTGCCCGACAACAGAAACAAATTCCCCCCTTGATATTTCCAAATTAATATTGTCAAGAGAAAGAACGCTGCCGTGGTTATAATACACTTTGCTTACTTCTTTGAAAATAATCATAGGTATGGTTAGTAGTTGGTAGTTTGTAGGTGGTAGGTGGTACTAATTTAAAAAATACCGTATTGCCGCTACTACAAACTGCACGCTACAACCTGCTTACTAAATTACTTTCTACCAGTATTTCTTAAATACGCTTCTATGAATTCTATTATACCACCATCCAGAACTTTGCCAATATCTGGTGTTTCGTATCCGGTACGATGATCTTTGACTAATTTATAAGGATGCAAAACATAACTGCGAATCTGGTTGCCCCATTCAGCTGATTTAAATTCCCCGCGGATTTTTTTCTTTTCCATATCGCGCTCGGCCAAAAATTTCTGATGCAGTTTTGCCCGCAAAACTTTCATCGCCGTTTCGCGGTTCTGCAGCTGGCTTCGCTCGCTCTGGCAGGCAACCACGATTCTGGTGGGAATATGCGTAACGCGCACAGCTGACTCGGTTTTATTGGTATATTGGCCTCCCGGACCAGAAGACCGAAAAGTGTCAATTCTTAAATCCTTTGGGTCTATTTTCACTTCTGTCCCGAGTACTCGGGATTCTCCGATTTCCGGCAATAGCTCCACTAAAGCGAAAGAAGTGTGGCGCATTGCTTCGGCGTCAAAAGGAGAAATTCGCACCAAACGGTGCACTCCGGCTTCTGACTTGAAGTATCCGTAGGCATAATGGCCTAAAATTTCAATTGTCACGCTTTTTACGCCGGCCTCTTTTCCCCAGCTCTGGTCAATGATTTTTGCCCTTAAATCCATTATTTCGGAAAATTTCAAATACATCCGCAGAAGCATTTGCGCCCAATCCTGGGCGTCAGTGCCGCCGGCTCCGGCATGAATCGCCATTATGGCGTTGCCGGAATCGTATTTTTCAACAAACAGGGTTTTAAATTCAAAAGCGGAAAACCGCTTTTGTAAAACGGCGAATCTTTTTATAGTGTCGGCTTCCAATTCTTTATCCGGCGCTTCAGCCACCAATTTGATTGAGTCCTCCAAATCCGCGATTTCTTTTTCCAAATTTTCAAAGTCAGTTAGTTCTTTTTTGATTTGCTCCAGATTTTTCAGGGTATCTTTGGCGTTCTCCGGATTTTTCCAAAAATCCGGCTCTTCGGAGTCTTTTTCCAAACCGACAATTTCGGCTTTCAGTTTCGGGATATTAAGGATTTTCGCCAGATCCCCAAGCCGGCTTTTGAAAGTTTTTAATTGCGGCAAAATTTCTTCCATATTCTTTTTTTCTCTTTCAATAAGTTCAATAGATCGTTAAACTTCAAAACAATACAATTATATCACAAAAAAACAAATTAAAAAAATACTCATTAAAATTTAATCTTCAATTTGCCCAATTCGCTATTTATCCACTTTTCCGCTTCTTGTTCGTTTTTTTCAATCGCCATTTCCACTCCTCGCTTGGCGATTTCAAGTAATGATTTAGACAGTTTTCTATCATCAAAAGATTTTTTAACAAGTTCCGAAATTTCTTTTTGTTTATCGCTTTTCAAAATTGGGATAATGGTAGCTTTCACTTGATCTGGCCTCCAGTGATTTATGATTGATCCGCCAGCATCGCGTTCAATTTGTTTTTGAGCAATAACTGAATTTAAAACAAGAGTTAAATATTCCGGCAATACTTGCTGATTGTCTATTTTTAATCTTAAAATACCGCCAGAAACGATCATTTTTCGCGTTTCTTCGTTTAGATAATAGGCAATGCCGGGCGTTGCGTCTTTTGAAAGCAATATTTCGCCTTTCTTGGGCTGATGAGTTTTAAGTTCCGCGTATAATTCTTCAGAAATAAATTGTTGGTTATTGTCAGAAAATTCAAATTTAGAAAGATTACTCACACGAACAAAAGGGACTCCGCTTTCTTGATACGCTTCGCTTCCCGGCTCAACGCTTTTTTTGATTTTCACTAAATTCCCCAATTCATCAAACCCGCCCTTGTATTTTTTCACCGCTTCAACAATTTCCTCGTATTTCGGTTGAAAATACTCCGCGTCAAAACGCTCGGCTTTTTGCGTGTCGGAAAAGTTTTTTACAAAAGCGAGTTTGTGTTTTTGTTTCCAACCCAAAAGCCCGAGTTCGGAAAGAAGTAATTGTTCGGCTTGAGAATAAAGATTTTTGCCTTGAATGCTAAATAAAAAATATTGTTCAACAAGTTTATGGATTTTTTCCTGAAAATCTTTTTTAAGAAGTGGCACAATAACGCTTCTAACCGACTCTTTATCAATACTTAGTGGTACAGCCCCCGTAACCCTTTGTTCTAGTAATAACTGGCCATACTTACATATCAAAAAAACATATAAAAAATAGTTGTTTAAACTTTCTCTTGGACGAATCATAAACTGGTTCATTCCCAAAGATATTTTTTTATCCAAAGGCGGAACAAGATAAACTTTACCAGCATTACCTATTTTATTGATGATGATTTCACCTCCCAATATTTTTGTTTTTTTCAAAAAGTTGTAGGCGTGTTCAGAAATATACTTCACGTCATTTTCAAAATCATCTCTTTCAAAATCAACAGTTCTGATCATTAAGGCGTAATCTGGGGAATCCAATATTTCAACATTTCCACGTAAAGTCTCATAACTTCCATTTGCGTGATAATCAGTTAAAACAGAAATAAGATTCCCTAAGTGGTCATTATTTTTTGAAGAAATAAGCTGTTCTGATTCAAGATAAAAAGGACGATAAAATTCTGCGTCCAATCTAAAATTTGGAGTGATTATTGTTTTGCCTAAATTTACAACTGAATATTGCATAGTTAGTTTTGAAACTAAGTATTTGCCAATAAAAACATTACTAACAATAAAAACCAAGGAAATATAAATGAGACATTTATTAATATAAACCAAATTTCGGACGAACCCTTTACTTCTTGTTTTGATTTTATTTCTTCTTTGTATTTTTGATTTCTGTATTTTTCGTAACTATCAATATCAATTATTGTAACTCCTATGTTTTCAATAAAGTCTTTTTTAGAATCTCTAACAAATTTAAGGTGCTTATCCAACGATAAACTTTCTTGAGATAAAATTACGGTAAGATAAATACTTGAGCTTATTATGAAAATCGCAAAGCAAAAACTGCTGACTATAGCCAATAAGTTAAAACAATTATTAAAATCTTTGCTTGCTAATAAAATAAACAGACCAGCAATAATAGCTGCTGAAATAGTCATCGTAGTTCCCAAAAATGCTCGCTTATGGTCAATATTTTTAAGCATAAGCTCTATGGTGCGTTTTTCACCCTCCTCTAACGCACTTTCCCTACCCTCAATGATTTTAATATAATTGGCTCGTTCTTCTTGATTCATAATATTTTAAAACTAAATTTATTTCCAAAAACTTAATTTTTCTTTTTTGCCCACTCAATAAACTTTTCTATTCCGCGAGTAAATTTTTGACAATTTTAATCATAATTTCTTTTTCCTTCGGGTCGCTTTCGGCAATGAAAAGCGCCAATGCCGTTAAAGCGTTGTCATTGATTTTTCGCTCGCCGGATTTTTTGAAAAGATAGTCTGCTTTATCCAGAAAATAAACAAACAAAAACGACGCAATACGTTTATTGCCGTCAGTAAAATAGTGGTCCTTAATAGTAAAATAAAGCAAATGAGCCGCTTTTTCTTCAATAGTTTTATAGAGTTCTTTGCCGCCAAAAGTCTGATATAAATTTTTGATAATTCCCTCAAATCCTCTGCCTGCCTCATTGCCAAAAAGACTGCTGGCTTCTTTTTTAATCATTAATTCTTTTTTGATCTCCGCAATGATATTTACGCAAGCCTTATAATCCAAAATAAGTTCTGTTTTTTGCTCTTTTTTGTCCGCCAGTTGCCCTTTGTCGTACTGCTCAAGTAAAGAAAGGGTTTTTGAATAATCAGCAAGTAAGTTTAAAATTTCCGCCTCTTGTCCTGACAGCAATTCTTTTTTTGACTGCTTTTGCAAAAATAAAACCGCTTCTTGCAATTCATGAAATTTGTTTTGTGCTTCCAAAAGTCGTTTTTTATTTATAGCATAACCCTTAATCAAATATTGCTTCAAAATTTTAGTAGCCCAATTTCGAAAATGAATAGCGCGAGATGAATTTACACGATAGCCAACGGCTAAAATCACATCCAAACTGTAAAATTCCACTGGCTTGTCGGAATTTGGAATGTGCATTTTTTGCACATTGCTTTTACTATCCACCTCTTTATCGGCAAAAATTTTCTTAATATGCTTGGTTATCACCGATCTTTCCTTATCAAAAAGCAACGCTATTTCATTTTGTCTAAGCCAAACCGATTCATTTTTAAAACGAACCCTCAACTCCACCTCGTTTTTTGAGATTTTATAGATAACTATTCCGCCTTTTTGCAAATTATTTTTATTCATACTCTATTTCCAAAAACTTAATTTTCCTTTTTTTGCCCATTCAATAAACTTTTCCGCCACTCCGTCAGGTAGTTCGCTATTGTGATTATGCAAATCGTGGTCAATAACCAAATGGCCGTTTTTATCCAGTTTTGGCTGGCCATTGCCATTTTTCACAAACACATATTCGCCGGAATTATCCTTGCCGGATTTTTCCGAAACCGCAAAGAAAATCGGATAATCTTCCGCTTTTTTGCAAAACGGCCCTTTTTTTGAATCATCGTTCCACTTTTGCACAAACAGCACGCTCGTTTTTGTTCCAGTATGTGGTCTGAAAGTATTCACATTAAGCCCAACCACAGCCAAAATCCGACCCTTTTCGGCAATATATTCACGAATATATTTATCAGAAGTGTTGTTAAACCTGCCTTGTGGCAAGACGATAGCCATTCTTCCACCAGGCTTGAGAAAATTTAGATTTCTTTCAATAAACAAAATATCGCGACCGACTTTTGATTTCGGCTTATTTTTTTCATTATAGCCAAGATCATATTTATGGATTATGCGAGATTCTTTGATATCGCCGGCAAACGGCGGATTAGCCATTAAAATATCAAAATTAAATTCTTTGTATGAAGCGGAATCTTTTCGCAAAACTTCAAGCCGTTTTAATCCTCCGCCGTATACTTCCAGCCACTCGCGATTGCTAATGGTTTCATTCCAGCGATCATAATCGAGATTATTTAGATGCAGAACATTGGTGTTTCCATCGCCGGCAATCAAGTTTAGCGTGCGAGCGACGCGCACGACTTTCTCGTCAAAATCAATGCCGAAAACTTTCAGCACATTTTCTTTTTCTTCTTCGGAAATATCCGTGTTTTGAAAAAGATGTCCGGTGATTTGGAAAATGGTATGCACGGGAAATCCGCAAGACCCGGCAGCAGTGTCTATCATATATTCGCCCGCTTTTGGATTGAGCATTTTGACGCACATATCAATCACATGGCGTGGCGTAAAATACTGCCCCTTTTCTCCCTTTGCTGATTTGTTAATTAAATATTCAAACGCTTCATCAATTATTTGCAAATTGGAATTAAAAAGTTTAATATCCTGCAAGCTGGATACACTAATGGAAAGGTGGGACGGCGAAAGCTGGATTTGGCTTGCTTCGTCAAACACGCCGGGCCATTTGGCTTTGGCTTCGTCAAAAAGTTTTTGGATTTTCTTTTTTAATTCTCCTTCAGATTGGCCTGTATTCCTAAATTCTAAAATCCGGAAATTGGAGTCGTCAATTTCCGCAACCTTTTCTTTTATTTCATCATAAGAATTCTTATTTTCTTTGCCATAGACAACTTTCGGTTCAGCGACCATTGAATAATTTTTGCCTTTCAAAAAGTAGTTTATAATTTCTTTATCTTTTCGGCTTTTATTTTCATCGTAAAGCTTGGTAAAAATAAGCTTAAAAACTTCTTCAAAAACATCAACGCCGGCATTTGCCAAAACCTCATCTTCCATTTCCTGAATAATGGATTTGAGCGATTTGCCCTCGTTCGGAATTTTATCTTTTACAATTAAATCTTTGAGAGTAAATCTTTCTTTTAAAATATCTTCCAAAGTTTGGTCGACTTTAGGAATATCGGTAATATCTTCAAAATAATTCGGGTCTTTACGGTTGTAATGTGAAATTTGTCCGCCGTTGGTCCAGACGGCAATCGGCGCGCCAGTGGCGTTAGTATACGAACGAAGTTGATTTTTGCCGTCTTGAAGTTTCGGCTTTTTAATCTCAACGATGATGTATTCAACAGTCGGGCGGTCTTTATCAAAAATAACAATGTCAGCGGATTTTATTTCTCGGCCAAAATTGATTGAGTGTTCAAGGACGATTCTTTTTTTCGGATAGCCATATTCTCTGATTAACTTCATCAAATAAAGCTGGCGGACAACTTCCTCCGGCTTCAAAATAATTTCTTTGCCGCGGATAACGCAAACAACATACGGCTTTCCTTCTTTAATTTTTATATTTCGTTCCAGTTCATCAACCAAAGACTTATCAAATAATGAAAAGCTATAATTTGAGTCCTTGATTATGCTTAAAATGTTTTTCATGAATTGGCCTAATAGAAATATTAAATATTATTTGCGCTTTCGCCCGCCTCTTTCTTGACAATTCTCCAGTGATAAAGATAAAGCGGCAAACCGATTAAAATCATCGCGAGGGAATTAGAAGCGGCGCGCTGGCGATTGCTCGCGAGATAATCAATCTTTTTCTGGTTTTCATTCCAATACTTAAACTCGCTGACCCAATTATCAAGCGCGGTTTTTTGCTCCGGAGTTATTTTTTCCGAGTATTTCACACCATCGGTTTTCTGCTCAATGATAATCGGCGGATAAGGAGGCATATTTCTATAATCTTGCATCTGGTCGGCTTTTTTAAAAACATACATTTTAAGTCCTAAATCCATAATCCTAACCGTGCCCGCGGTTACCAGCGCCAATCCCACCAGCGCGAAAGCATAAAGATAAAGAATCCTCACATTTGGTTTTTCCATAGTTTTTTGTTAAATTAATTATTATGAGCCGATGGTCGGAATTGCCCGCCTGCGGCGGGTCCGCCGAAGACGGAAACCAACAATATATTTCCTATCTTGAGCCGAAGGTGGGAATCGAACCCACGACCTCTGCTTTACGAAAGCATTGCTCTACCAGCTGAGCTACTTCGGCAAAAAACCGGCAAGTAACGCTATTTTTGTATTATATCCCATTTTTTATTTTTTATCAACAGAGAGGTCTTGACAAAAAGGGAAAGTAGGTATATCTTTCAGTATACCAAGGAGGGTTTTAGCACTTTGAAAAGTTAATATCTTGATCTTCTGACAAAATTGCTTAAATTATGGCTTATTTTAAGCAGTTTTGTCGGAAGATCTAAAAATCCGACAAGGAGAGGAGATAGAAATGAAACCAAAGTTAAGGTTAAGTCAGATGTTGGCGGCGGCTATAGTTATATTATTAGCAATTCCGCTGAGTGCTGCTAATAACGACTTGTTGAAAAAAGACGCGAGTCATTGGAACGACTACTCGGCCAATGATTCACAGTATAAAGAATGGTGGTACTTCAATCTCTATGATAACGAGAAAGATCTCCAGATGTTCTTTACCTACAATCAAAACAAATTTAGTCGCAGTGTCACAGCAAACGCATTTGTCGGTAATGAGCAGGTATCGGTAGCGGAGAAGTATTCGCTTTTAGAATCGTCTGCCAGCACCGAGATGTGCGACATCACAATGGATAACAGGAAGACTTTTGCCCATGCATGGGCTGTAAGTCCCACCGAATATAGAATACTTGGCTTTGGGTATCACAGCGAAAACGGCGGTTATATCTGGTGGGGGCTTAATTACGAATTAATTGGAGAACCATGGGACCCCGAAGTATATGGTACTGACCCAATTCATTGGTTAGTGTATATGCCCAATGCCAAAGTTTCTGGCATCGTAGGGATAAATGGAAAAACCTATAAAGTGGAAGGCAAAGGGTACCACGATCACAACTGGGGAAGTTGGAAATTTGAACAGTATCCATGGGTATGGATGCAGGCAAATGATCCAAAAGAGGAAGCGTCAATGACACTAGGCGGTTTATTGATCGACAATAAAATTGTCGGCGGCAAAACCCATTTTGCCCACAAAGATCGTCAGTACGATCTGATACAAAGTGAACAAATCGCTTACACTTATAGCGACAACCGTAATAGTAATAAGTATCCAACACAGATGAGTATTACCATTATGGACAGAAGAACAAAAACGCCATATGGTATCAGTATAAAAACTGATGCGAAAAAAACAATGGAAATACCGCTGCCCGGGATTAGGGTCTACGAGCAAGTCTGCGATGTCCAAGTCGGTGGCATTAATGGGAAAGGCTGGTGTGAATATACTACCCCGGTCAGGTGAACCATGCGAAAGAGAGTGCAATATTTTTATAACACTCTCTTATTTTAAAAAAGATTAAAACTTTAAAATTTTAACGCGCATTTTTATGGATACTAAAACTTTTTCTAAAATTTGGATTGTGGTTATTATAATTGCCATTATTTTTCTTGGAAGCGGAATTTTGCTTGCTAAAGCCAGTGTTTTAAAAATTCCAATTTTTTCAGATATATTTTACCAAAAAAGAATCAGTGATTTGGGAATCCAAAGTAGCCCCGAAGCAGTTTTAAATTTAGAGCAAAAACTTTTTAAAGGACCAGCGCCTTTAATGCAGCCCGCGAGTTGGGTTATTCACGACATTGAAGTTACTGATGTTGAACTTACTTCCTTGATTAATCTAATATGTTCAGAAAAAAGAGAGAAATCAGAAAAACTGCCTCAGGGACCGTCGGGACCAGAGAAACTTCCTCTGGCACCAGAATCACCTTCTGAGGAGATTCCTCCAGAAGTTTCTGATGTTTGTTCCTTATTTGAGAATTTTCAAATTAAATTTGAAAAAGGAAGATTCATTGCCTCAGCTCATATTTTTCAACCAACTGAAGCGGACATTACAATTTTCGGTAAAATTCTCGGAGCAGAAGAAAATGAGTTAAGTATTCCTTTAGACATAGGCGAAATGGGAATTGACATGGGGATTGAAAAAGTTTATTTGGGAAATCTTCCTTTGCCAAAGTTTGCAATTGAAAGAACGATTGAGGAAATAGAGCTTGAGATAGTAAAAATCAATCGAGAATTGAACGAAAAATATATCAAGTCAGCCAGGATTGATAATTTAGAAATCCTTGAAGGAAAATTGGTTTTTAAAGGAGAGATTGATATTGATTTGTATGGGATGGATTAGCGGGCCAAAATATTGTCAGAAAAACGAGGACTGCGGAATAGACACTTACCGACAGAGAAAGGACAAATGTGTGGAGATAAGTTAGGTTTATGAGAGATGAATTTAATTTTAACAATATGTTACCTTTTATAAATTATGGATGACTTTTTTTATTTTTTATCAACATACCCTTGACTTTAGTATGGTAATATGTATTACCATACTATTTTTATAATTATAACTTTTGACATTCGCATTAAAATTTTTTAACATAGATGTGCAGTTTAAATCTTGTAATTATTACTACCCACTATATAAAAAATGGTTTGGGTTGGGTTGAATTAAAAGATAATGCGGGAAGAAAAATTAAATTTGAAACAATTGAATAAAAAATATAAGGGCGAATTAGCCCTTATATTTTTTTGAGCGAGTGAAGGGAATCGAACCCTCGACTCAACCTTGGGAAGGTCGCGTATTGCCATTATACTACACTCGCAATTTTTTACTTTTTTCCAAAAAAATAATCCCACCATTTTTTATAATTCGGCCTGTTGGCGGAATTTTCGCTTTCATTTATCGTGTTTTGCCCGGTTTTCATCGCGCCGCTTTCGCCATAGATGATTATCACTTTCTCGCCTTCTTTCTGCAAATTCAGCTTCAGCCGCATTTCCCTTTCTTTAAAGCTGTCGGAGCCGATATAGTCAAGTATGTCTGACAAATATTTATTGTCCGTTTCCAGCTTTCCCGCTTCTGTTTTCAGTTTGTCAATTTCCCGCTGGATTTCCATTTTTTGCCAGGTAATTTTTAAAAATCCGGAAAAAACAAAAACGGAAATAACCAGCCCGATTGCGAGAAAAATTCCGGACCCCAGAAGACGCGCGAGCGGCCTTTTTGAATCCGAAGATTTGTGGGAAAAATATTTTTTCATTGCGTAATTTCGTTTAAGTAGCCTCTAAAAAACTATCAAAAATATCTTTTTGAAATTTAAAATTGGCTTAAACATTTACTTATTCATTTGCGAAAATGGTTGGATGTGGTGTTTTTTAGGGGCTACTTAATTCTTTTAGCTTTATGATCGCCTGATAAATCTTTACCGGCTCCGCTATGTTTTTGAGGTTGAAAACTTCGCCGTTTTTAAGAAATATTTTTATCGTGCCGAATCCAAACAATGTGGCCGCAATCCCCTTGATACCCGAAACCGCGTTTGCAATATCAGATATGGCTATTTCGTTCAGCGTCCGGCTTAAAATTCCTTTTTGGGTAATTTTAATAATGCGCTCGCTGGTAAGAATATAGTAGTCAGCGCGCCATAAAATCCAGCGATAAGCAAAATACAACAGATAAGCGCCGACTATTGTCGGAATAACAATCATTGACCACCGAAAAGGAACAAACTTGTTTACAAACAACGCAAGAAGCGCTACAATGATTAAATATTCCAATAATTTCGGCGCGATTAAAAACCAGTGCTTGCGCGCTATCGCCACAAACCGCTCGCCGGGATTTAATTTGTAAGAAAAATCAAACATTACTTTTAATCAGGCATGAAAAAACAAAAGATAATAAAAGCAATAACAATACTTATTGTCTCTCTGGTGATTTTCGGTATGCTGGGGTCGTTAATTATCATGGCTTTCTAAAACACCAAACTACTTTCTTCCGGAAATTTTTCTCAGCCGCTCAATAATAGGCGGCAATGTTTTTATCACATAATTTATATCCCGCTCCGTGGTATCCTTTCCCAGCGTAAGCCGCAAACTGCTATGAGCGATTTCCGCCGGAATTCCCATCGCGGTAAGGACATGCGACGGCTCAAGCGAGGCGGAAGAGCAGGCCGAACCGGTGGAAGCGGCGATGCCGGTCATATCAAGGGAAATAATCAAGCTCTCCCCTTCCACCCCCTTGAAACTGAAATTGGCATTGTTGGGGGTGCGCAATTCGCGTGAACCGTTAAGCTGACTGCTTTCAATTTTTAAAGCTTCGTTGATTAATTTATCGCGGAGTTTTTTCATTTTTGGAAGCGATTTTTTGTGCTTTTCAATTAGGGCTATCGCTTTTCCCAAGCCCGCGATTCCGGGCACATTATGCGTACCTGCGCGCAAATTGCTTTCCTGCTCGCCGCCGTATTGGCTCGGGCCGATTTTTATTCCGCGGCGAATATACAAACAGCCAATGCCTTTTGGCCCGTAAATTTTGTGAGCTGACAAGGTCAATAAATCCACTCCCAGATAATCAACTTTGCAATTTAAGTAATTCGCGGCTTGCACGGCATCGGTATGAAAATATATCGGCAGTTTGCTGCCATTTTTCGCTCTTTCGCTTTTAACCCTTTTCACCACTTCGCCTATTTCTTTTATCGGCTGGATTGTTCCGACTTCATTATTCACATACATTATGGAAATCAAAACCGTGTTTTCGCCTATCGCGCTGGCGACATCGTTGACGCTTACAGCGCCATTTCTTTTGGGACGAATCACTGTCAATTTTACTCCTGCTTTTTGAGCGGCAAGAGAGCTGTTTAAAACGCAGTGATGTTCAATGGCTGAAATAATCAGATGCGGGGAAAATTGACTGCCTGTTTTTTGCGCAATTAGGCTTTGCTTAACGCTCTTTAAAATTCCATTCACTGTCCAATTATTGGATTCTGTGGCGCCGCTGGTAAAAAATATTTCTTCAGCCGAGCAACCTAAGAATTTCGCAACTTGTTCGCGGGCGTTATCTATCGCCACTTTCGCTTCCTGACCAAAGCTATGCACGCTAAAAGGATTACCGAATTTCTTGCTGAAATACGGCATCATTTCCTTTAAAACTGCGGGGTCAACCGGAGTGGTCGCCGCGTTGTCTAAATATATTCGTTTTTTTGGCATAACTATCGAAAATTTCTAATTTCTAATTTCTAATTTCTAATTTCTAATCAATGTTTAATGCCGAATTATTAAAATCCGAAATTCGAATATCTCCCGCCACAGCGGGATCCCGCTAAGGCGGTGAGAAATACGAAACAAACTATAAATCTAAAGGTACGAGAAGAACAGCGAAAAAAAAGGGAAATAAAGCCGGACAGTAAATAAATACTGTCCTAATTTTTTGTTTGAAAATTTAATAATTGAAAATTCATTGAAAATTGAAAATTATTTCTCCTACACCCCCATCAACCTTATCGCCTTCACCGCTTAAAGAATCTTTTTAATATGCTTCATAAAAATTTTGAAGTCGCCTGAATCTTCTTGGATGATTTTGCGCATTTCATCCGGCTTGATCTCAAAATAGAAATGAGTCAACCTGTTCCTGTAGCCGGCCATCTCGTAAAGATTTTTTTTCGCGAATTCTTTCGGGACAAGTCTTTGCTTTCCCATTTCAAGCGCCATTTCTTTGTATTCATCAGCCTTGACGCCGGGAATGCGCGCCAAAATATGGGCGCAAATGTCAAAAATGGCTTCCAGCGCGTAGCGCAAGTAGTGTTCCGCGATCGCAAAATTATCATCCAAAAAAAATTTTCCTTTGCTTAAAAGCTTTAACTTTTCCAATCTGTTCAATGACTTTTGGATAATATCGAATCTTTCTAAAATTATTTCTCTATCCAGTTTTAAATCGCGCATAATTAAATCCTTTCTAAAATTGTTTTATAACGAATATTATAAAAATATCTTAAATCCGCGTATTTTTTTATGACTTCTTCCTGATAACTGAATCTCTTCTCGTCTGAACTTTCATAAAGCGCTTTGCCTTTTATCGCGGCTTCATATTGCAATTTCAACGGCACAAGCTGGAGAAAAATGATATCAACTTGTTTGATTTTCGGAAAAATATCGGTAAAAATATCGTATAAATCAAGATAGGCGTCCATAGTATTGTTTCTGTACTTTTCGGGATGCGAAAAAACAACGCCGATATCAATGTCGGAAATCGGAGTTTCCAGCCCTTGGGCATAAGAGCCAAAGAGATAAATCGCGTCAACCCCCAATTTTTTGAATCGGGCTTTTTGCCGAGGATTAAATTTTATTGTAGCGGTTTTAATACTTATCATATTGACATTATTATAGCAAAAATCCCGCTTCTTGACAATATTAAAAATATTAAAATCGTAAAGTAGCATTATAAATAAGAAAAAAGGAGGTAATATGCCAAATGAAGATATTGTAAACGCTAATGTAAACTCCGCATTAAAGGCCATAGCGGATAGAAAAGCGGATTGTGAGAAAAACCCATCCGGAACGCTTTGCCGCTTGCCAAGCGGCGTATAAATGCAGCGACTAAATATATATTAAAAGACCGTCACTGATTAAAAATCATGCGGTCGTTTTTTATTTTATTCAATTTTTTCTTAAACACGAGATTGCTTCGTCGCCTGCTGACTCCTCGCAATGACAAGCAGTTTTATTTGAAAATTTAAAATTAAAAAATTCATTGAAAATTGCCCGCCTGCGGAGGGTCCGCCGCAGGCGGAAAAATTGAAAATTCATTAGAAATTAGAAATTAGAAATTTCCCCTCACACTCCCCTCAACTTCATCGCCCTTACCACTCTTTCCAGCGCCAGAACATTTGCCGCTGTCCTCATATCAACTTTGTATTTTTCTTTATAATTCCAGATTTCGGCAAACGATTTCACCATTTGTTTTTTTAATTTTTCATTGACTTCCGCTTCATCCCAATAATAACCCATCCGATTCTGCGCCCATTCAAAATAGCTTACCAAGACCCCGCCGGCATTGGCTAAAATATCGGGAATTACCAAAATTCCTTTTTTGTCCAAAATCTTATCCGCCTCCGGAGTTGTCGGACCATTGGCAAGTTCCAAAACAATTTTCGCTTTAATATTTTTCGCGTTTTGGGCGGTAATCTGGTTTTCCATGGCGGCCGGAATCAAAACATCAACCGGCAAAGTCAGTAATTCTTCATTTGTAATCTTTTTTGTTCCCGGAAATCCGCCAACCGAGCCGGTTTTTTTCTTAAACTCCAAAACTTCATCAATATTTAATTTTCCGATTTCTGAATCTAATTTTTGACATTTGACATTTGACATTTGACATTTTTTTACTATCGCCCCTCTTGAATCGGATACCGCCAAAATATTATAATCGTCCTTATATAGAATCTTTGCCGCATTCGCGCCGACATTGCCCATTCCTTGAATCGCAACAGTGATGTGGCTCTTTCCTTTTTTTCCGCAGGAGGCGGAGAGCTTTTTCAACGCCTCTTCCAAAACATAAACCCCTCCAAGCGAAGTGGAATCGCTTCTGCCGAGCGAGCCGCCGACTTCCACCGGTTTCCCGGTAAAAGACGCGGGAGTATTTTCGCCAACTATTCTTGAATATTCGTTCGCCATCCAAGCCATAATTTCCGGAGTGGTATACATATCCGGCGCCGGCACATCAATATCCGGCCCGATAAATTTGTAAATCGCCCGAACATATCCGCGGGACAATCTTTCCAGTTCGCCTTTTGAAAGTTTCTTTGAGTCAACAATGATTCCGCCCTTGGCTCCGCCGTAAGGAATCCCGACCACCGCGGTTTTCCATGTCATCCACATTGCCAGCGCCTCCACTTCGTCCATTGAAACATGGGGTGAGTATCTGATTCCTCCCTTAAATGGC
>Ga0180732_1000836_pt1 | contig 22329 bp, 23 predicted proteins | sample KR11_01MetaG_FD_148674 | JGI IMG/M metagenome (GOLD analysis project Ga0180732, IMG submission 148674) | Groundwater microbial communities from the Olkiluoto Island deep subsurface site, Finland - KR11_0.1 MetaG | ecosystem: Environmental > Aquatic > Deep subsurface > Groundwater | place... | reverse complement strand
CTGTAGAATCCGACACCGAACTGGCCGATCAGTTCAGGGGTAAGTGTGTCGCCCTTGACCTTCTCCATTGCAGCCATGAAAGCAGCCGTTCCGCTTTGAGCAATGGTTCCGATGTTTTCCATGACTTCGTCATAGGTCATTCCGATACCATTGTCCGAGATTTCAAATGTCTGTTTGATTCCGTCCGGGGTGAGCTTAATCTTAAATTCCGTGTCGTTACCCAGTATGTCGGGGTTTGTTTGGGCCTCAAACTGCAGTTTGTCGATGGCATCCGACGCGTTGGATATCAGTTCGCGAAGAAATATCTCCTTGTTTGAATAAAGAGAGTTGATGATCAGCTTCAAAAGCTGCTTAACTTCCGTTTTGAATTCGTGGGTTTCTGCTTGATTACTCATAATTCCTCCAGTCAAAAGTCTGTTTTCAGATATTATAAAAATATAAACTAAAATGCGTGTTATTTTTAATTTGTCAACCCTGTAGCTGTATTATGCAGAGTAACCGCCTTGGGATTTAATATATTCTTTGATGGTTATGTAAAAATCCCCAAACCGTCATGCCGGACTTGATCCGGTATCCAGAACCCAATGGAATTACTGGTTAGCGCTAAAGCTTCACTGCGTGCCCGGCTTTCGCCGGAATGACGAAAGGGGGTATTTCCCTGTTTTATGGGCGATATGTCAAATCTGCTCTTGACTCACCTTGATTAAAATAGGTCGCTGACGCTGATTTTACTCCTTTGTATAAAGAAGACGTTTTTCTTTCTTCAATCGGATCGTCCAACCATTGCTGCCAATAAAGACGGCAGAACTGAGCATTAAAACCATGGGGTACAATATGTTTATAATATTTTCAGAATAACGTTCCGATTACAGCGCGTTCGAAATGTCATGATAGGTGGGTGTATAACCTTTTTATTATGGGAGCCAGTTTCAAAACGTCCCATTTTGGCCGATCTCTGCGTTGGGCGAAAATTTTAATCCTCGAAATACTCCATGTATTCCTGCGGTTAAAATTTTCACCCGCCTTGACCTTGATCAAACTGAAACGTTTTGAAAGTGGCTCATGGGTTATTCAAGCCTGAGCCTTTTGTTTTTTATCTTTCAGGTAATTAAATACTTCCATTGCTTTTTGCTTTGTAGCTTCAATGCTTCCGCTGTTATCAATTACAATGGTAGCGTGTTGTTTTTTCTCTTCAATCGGCATCTGTGAGCGAATCTTGAACATTGCATCAGTTTCGGAAATGGAATCTCTTTCAACAAGTCTTTTTAGCTGGATATTTTCAGGCACATAAACAAGAATCACGTCTTCCAGTTTTCTATGCATTCCGGCTTCGATAAGAAGAGGAATATCTAGAATTACTATGGAGTCTGGAGATGTCTTTCGTATATTCTCAACCATTTCAACCGTTTTTTTTGAAACAAAAGGATGTACTATTTTATTTAAAATTTCTTTTTTTTTGTGATCCTTAAAAATAATATCACCCAGATAAGTTCTGCTTATCTCTCCATCAGGAAGAAGTACTTCTTTGCCGAAGGCTTCAACTATTTTATGCCAGGCCGGACTATTTTTCAAAACAGCTTCACGGGCAATAATATCGGCATCTATTATTACAGCCCCTGCCTGTCTTAAAAACCCGGATACGGTACTTTTACCTGTTGCTATCCCGCCTGTGAGCCCGGCTATGACCAAAATGTATATCTCCTGTCTGAAAAGTGTCAAATATTATGTTCTATGCGTTTTGCCGGAGCCCCTGCTGAAAAGAATGAAATAAAGCATCGCAGCATAAAGAACTACGGCAAAAACAGCAAATGGCATAAAATAATACCCCAATGGCGCAAATATTACTACTGTAATCCAGTGAACCAGTATAATTGCCTTTGAGTCAAGCATTATAGGAAAATCATTATACCTGCATATAATTGCAAGCCCGCTTAAATTCCATCCATAAAGAGAAGCAAAGGCATGGAGTCTTAAAAGAAACTTTAATTCATCCTGACTGTAACCGGGAAAAAATTTCAGAATGATGTAAAGTATCCCGGTCACAGCGGTAAAAAGCAGAAATACCATTCCTGACGTCAAAAAGTTTTTTTGCTGGGCTTTTATTCCAAGTTTTGCAAAAAGCACGAAAATAACAACCACTGCAATAAAAAGAATTGAAGTTACAAGAAGCTGGAGCTTAGGTTTTTCAAACATTATAAACAGAAAAAATATTATTACTCCTAAATTAACAGTCCAGAAACCGACATCTTTTAACAGGCGTATGATAAACCTTACATTGTTTTTCATGAGTGAAAACATTACAGACATTGTTATCAATGACAGTGGAAAAGAAAATCCCAAAAAAAATGTATCCATTGTCAGCTTTGGAAAAGATACAAATCTTAAATATTCATTGTTTGCGATAACAAGACTGGATATGACAAGTCCCAAAGACAGGCATAAAAGGGATGCCTGATGAAACTTTTCCGAAACCGGCGATAACCGGAAAAAATTGTATGGGAATAAAGAAAACTTCTTAAGCCTTATTTGCTCAACAATAGCTGCAAGCACCAAGGCTATAAGCATAGAAACAAGATACAGCTTAAAAAAAGCACACAGTGCATAACTTAGGGCAAGAAGAGAAAAGATGAAAGTTTTTTTAGTAAGTTGTTTTTTCCCTTCAGTAAAATATAACAGTATTGTTCCGCCACTGCACAAATTAAAAAGGAATATATGAAGCCTTTCAAAATTATATATTTCACCATTGTGGATGAAGATATGAAGAAAGCCAAATAGAAGTGCAAACGTCATTAAAATCATCAAAAAAGCTTTTAGTCTTACCGACATTTTTTATTCCATTTCTTCATACTTTGCTCTCATAGTAATATAGATCTCCAGATAATGTTTTTGGCAAGGCGGCAAGAAGCCCTCCTGAGTCAGGCGTACAGTTGGTACATTATCGAAGGCGGGCGAATGATATCGCAGCCCAAAAGCTTTATCTGAAAGTCTATAGCTTTGAATCAACATAATCACAGGCTAATTTAACAACTTCCGATATTTCTTTTTTTACGGGAAGAGTTTTTGCTATCATTGTTATATAATTATTGTTCTTTATTATTTTAAATGACGGTACAAAATTTATATCAAACACCCAGCTTATCTGAAGAAGTTTAAAATCATTTAATGTTTGTAAATCCTTCATGTTAACAATTGTCTGTTTTAAAATGGAATCAATAATATTTTTTGAACACACCGGTAAATCAGGAAGATCAAGTGCAATAGTGTTGTTCGGCCATTTTTCACCGTAGTAATCCCCAAAAACCCTCCATATATCAAGTTTATCGGCATCCCGGATAAGCCTCATAAAAAAAAGGGTCTTTTCATCTTCTTTGGGAAGATATAATGTATTGTGATATGCTATAGCCTTTGATATCAAGCGCTTGTCATTTCTTGAAAACATTGACAAAACTTTGTGTATTCCTATCTGCTTCAATCCAAGTTTAGCGTGATTTTCAGAAATTGAATCGACAAAAGTACGATATATCTCATACTGTCTGAATCTGCCGATATCATGGAATAATGCTATAGTCTCAGCAATTATCAAATCATGCGGACTAAGGCCAAGCTCTTTGCCTATCATTAATATATTACTGCAAACATGCTTTGTATGATGTTCTTTAAGACTTACCGGCTTATTATATTCCGGGTCATCTTTATAAAAACCCGACACATAATCGGCAAACCAATTCTTTAATAAATTTAATGTATCCGTGTTCATAGAAATTTATTTTCAATCAGGTCGGCAAGGCCTTTTATATCTTCATGAGAAAATTTTGGGACATCAAGATCCAGGTCATCATCTGTCACAAGTGCGATAAGGTTATTATCACCCATGCAAGCCGGCTTGTCGTGCCTGGCTTTTCTGAAAACTTCAATTTTAGGTTTATTTTCCTTTTTGAATCCTTCGGATATTATAATATCTACACCGGAAAAATATGTCGCAACCGAATCAAGTGTCTCATTATCATTTTTTTTATTTATCATTATGCGTTCGTCAGAAACTATTATTACGGAATCTGCCCCTGCATCCATGTGCCGCCTGCTGTCTTTTCCCTTTTTGTCGATATCAAATCCATGTGCCGCATGTTTTACAGTGCCAACCTTATATCCCCTTTTATTAAGTTCAGGAATCAATCTTTCAACAAGAGTTGTTTTGCCGGATTCCGCTTTTCCTACTATTGATATTATGGGTATCATTATTTATTACCTTGAGCCAGTTTCAAAATGCCCTGTTTTGGCGGATTTCTGCGTTGGGCTCAAATTTCAATCCTCGAAACACACTTGGTATTCCTGTGGTTGAAATTTTCGCCTGCCTTGAGCTTGAGCAAACTGAAGCGTTTTGGAATTGGCTCCCTTAATAGTTATTATTTATGAAGTACCCCTCACAGTAAGGCGTACAGTTGATACTTTGTCGAATGGGGGGCAACTGATAATGCAATCCAAAAACTTTATTTCAAAGTCTACAAATGCACTTAATTCACTAACAAGTTGTTGTCAATTGTATTTCAAGATAACCGGAGCAATAGAGCTTCAATATTGATGGACTTATAAATAGTCCTAAAAGCATCATGCCGGCAAAAGCCGCTGTTGTTGTTGCGCAACGAACTAATGGAGGCAAAGGAAAAATGAGAACACGAGTTACTATCACCGCTATTATAGTCACATCGCTACGCTTCGGCTAATTTCTACGTTATCAAAGAACAACCTTGACATATATGCATAGAATATGCATACTGAAGCATCACATTTATATGAGGTAATAATATGAGAACAACACTGAATATCGAAGATGCTTTAATTGATAAGGCGATAAAACTTACCGGAATTAAAGAGAAAACAGCACTTGTTAAGCTTGGTTTAGAAGCACTTATTGCCAGAGAAAGCGCACGGAGGCTTGCAAAGCTGGGTGGAACTCAAAAGCAGCTTCAGACAATACCAAGAAGAAAAGGAGTATAACAGCTGATGGTTCTGGTGGACACATCGATTTGGGTCTCCCATTTGAGGGATGGGAGTATTGATTTGGCAAACTTGCTCAATGATGGAAGAGTATTATGCCACCCATTAATCATCGGGGAGCTGGCTTGTGGAAATCTTAAGGACAGAGCAGTTATTCTTTCTTTTCTTCAACTACTACCAATGAGCATTGAAGCTGAACATGAAGAAGTGCTGTCATTTATTGAGAATAACCGTTTAATGGGAAAAGGCATGGGCTATGTGGATGTCCATCTGATTGCATCCGCTGTATTAACAGGCGTGCCAATCTGGACACTTGATAAGAAACTGGCGCAAGCTGCTGACGGCCTGCTTATAAAGTATAAAAATTGATAAGAAAATCAATACAGCCGATCGATACGCTCCGGCTGATATTTTTCGTTAAGGTAGTATTAGGGACGTATTAAACTGCTAAATTTAATTATCAGTTGCCTTCTTTGTGTCGTCATGAGCGGAGATGCCATCAGACAAACGCCGAATGGACAGTCAGTTGCCGGAAACCACATGCATCCGGCAGTGTTTGCAGTCGAAACCAAGGCGGTAGGTCCGCTTACCGTCGGTCAGGGAAAGGGGGGGGGCGAGTCTGAGTCGGTGTTTGGGGTTTTTCAGGCAGGCTCCGATCTCCCTACGAAGGCAGTACCGGGTGGTCATGAGGATCGTGCCGGACGGTTTTTTCTCCGCTTCGAAGGCCCTCTCGACTACCTGCGCACCATGTCGCAGATAAAAGGCTCTGGCGAAGCGGTTGTATACATTGGCCCGGTAATCCAGGATTTTTTCAGGATACGTGGGAGCCGGACCGGTTGTTTCCGGCTTTTTTCGTGGGGCATAACTGAGTCGTCTCACTGTCATAAGCTGATCGGTGGCCTCGCGCCTCAGGCCGTTCAGAAGGCTTACGGGGATAAACCCGGTCCATTGAATGTCCATGGAAAGATCCGTGACCATAAAGATCGTATTACCCGTGCTCGTCAGTTGGGAGCGGATCTGATCCCTCATTTTTTCCGGCTGTCTGGCCGCGTCGAAGGTCGCAGGCAGGTGCGATGTCACCGTATGGCCGTCTTCATCGGTGACGGTCAGGCCGATGTCATCGTCCGTCTGCCGAAAAGTCATGGAGACCCCGATCTTGCGCTCAGCGGACGGTTTGTCCAACAGTTTGAGAAATTCATGGTCGTGGTTGCGGAAGAGTTTCAGCCCCACGGCCAGTCCGGCCATGTCGTTGGGGACAATGCGCCCGTCTTCAACCCGCTCTACCCGGAACCCTTTCAACACGCCTGCCTTTGAGATGAAGCACATCCCATCGCCGTTATGAACAGCGCCGCCCGACAGTCGGAACCAGCCTTTTCCCACTTGAGTGATCGACCCGACTTCCGTGCCCGTGGATTTTGGCGTGTCCATGGCCGCCTGATGGTCAATTCCATCCGGGTCCAGGAGAAAATACCGGGTATAGCTCCGGTTGAATGTGCGGCCCAGATCGGGTTTGAACCGGAATTCAACATGGCCGGAACTTTGCTGCTTCAAACCCGGATAGCTTTCGATCACACGGTCCAGGGCCTTACGGTAGGCGGCGGTGACGTTTTTCACATAGGCTGAGTCTTTGTACCTTCCTTCGATTTTAAAGGAGGTGACCCCGGCATCGATCAGATCCGTTAGATGACCGACCAGATTAAGATCCCTGAGGGATAGAAGATGCTTGTTTGCAATGATTTCGCGGCCCGTGCCGTCGTTCAGGGTGTATTTCAGGCGACAGGGCTGGGCGCAGACGCCCCGGTTTCCGCTCCGCCTGAAGGCTGCCTCGCTCAGGTAGCACTGGCCACTGTAGGATACGCACAGGGCTCCATGGACGAAGCATTCAAGCTCGATATTCGTTTGTTCGCGGATTGCCGCTATGTCGCAAAGACTCAACTCCCTGGCCAGAATCACCCGGCTGAACCCTGTGTCTTCGAGAAATTTCACTTTCTCCGGCGTGATGTTGTGCATCTGGGTGCTGGCGATCAGGGGAATGGGCGGCAGATCCAGCTCAAGCAGTCCCATATCCTGGAGAATCAGGCCGTCGGCTCCGGCCTGGTAAGCGTCGATGATCAGAGGAAGAGCCTCTTTGATTTCCGAATCGGAAAGAATCGTGTTCAGGGCAAGATAAACCCGTGCGTTGAACAGATGGGCGTATTCGATGAGTCTGGCGATATCTTCCATGCTGTTTCCGGCGCTGGCCCGGGCGCTGAAACGGGGCGCACCGATGTAAACGGCGTCGGCCCCGTGGTCTATGGCCGCCCGGCCGAGGTCATTGTTTCCGGCCGGGGCCAACAGTTCCAGAGGGATTCGCCGGTCTTCATTCATGAGCGTCGCTTTCGGGAGTCATTGTGGTTAAAAACCGACAGATCGCCTGTTTGGCTTCATCCAGGGAAAGGTATTCGGTAACTCGTATATCCGGACATCCGCTGACCATGGCCGAAAGGCAGCGGCCGGGAGACGGTCGGTACAAGGCGAGGACGGGTTTCCCCAATGCGATAGCGGCTCCCAGTTCGTAGCCCACGCCCAGGGAGGGCTGGGTCACCTCCGCAATCACTGTATGGCTATTGTTCAGCCAGTTCATATCCCGGTGGTAGATGCTTTGATCATCCGGGCCATCATCGCCTTTTTCCGTCAGTGCAGGATCCCCCACATGTTCGGTGAGCACCGTACCCCAACCCGAAAGATACGCGATGATTTCATAGTAAAGCGCGGCATCCACCCGTCCGCCCCTGATCGATCCGGCAAAATAAATGTTCATCATAACCGCCTTGTGGTGAAAAGAATGAAATTTACGGCCACTATGTCAAGAACCGCTGTGCGTGTCAATGTTCGTGCCTCATATTATTTTATGACATAACAAACTCATTTCTTTACAAAATATAAAATTTTATCTAAAATCACAATTGAGTTTACACAATTGCTTATTAATTATATTAAATATAAACAGAATACGCGAAAAAGGAACAAATTAATCATGTCACAAATTATTGCCTATTGCGGTCTTGTCTGCTCAAGCTGTCCAGTGTTTTTAGCTACGAAAAATGATGATGATGCCGCCAGGAAAGAGACGGCTAACTTTTTTTCAAAAAAGTTAGGATTGGATTTTAAGCCTGAAGATGTCAACTGCGACGGTTGTCTATGTGAAGGGGGAAGACTTATAGCACATTGCAGTATATGTGAAATCAGAAAGTGCTGCCGAGAAAAAGGCCATAAGAATTGTGCCGTCTGCAAAGAGCGGCCTTGTGGGCACTTGTCTAAATTTCATGAGCTTTCTTCGGATGCAAAGGCAAGCTTTGAAGCACTGCTGAAAGAGATCGGACAAAATTGAAAAAATGCATACCATCGGCCGCTGAATCCGGCATTGCAAACAACAATAAATTATTGAATCGTGCATTATTGCTGGCTGTAATAACAGTTTACTATAACATTATAGAGGGGTTGGTGTCTGTGATATTCGGCATTACGGATGAAACAATATCTTTATTCGGGTTCGGGCTCGATTCTTTTGTCGAGGTAGTATCAGGAATAGGCATACTACACATGATTATACAAATGAAAAATCATGGAGGTTCAAAAGATTCGTTTGAGAAAAATGCTTTAATAATCACCGGGGTTTCCTTTTATATATTGGCTTTTGGTCTGGTTATGACATCAATTTACAATATTTATATTGGAAACAGGCCAGTATCAACTTTATGGGGTATTATTATTTCGGTTATATCCATTATATCCATGTTGTTTTTAATGAGAGCAAAACTGGATGTCGGCAGAAAACTAGATTCAAATGCCATTATTTCTGATGCCAATTGCACAAAGACATGTCTGTATCTTTCAATAATACTATTGATATCAAGCCTTTTGTTTGAGATATTTAAAATCGGTTATTTCGATTCCATCGGAGCTATCGGATTGGCATATTATTCGTTTAAGGAAGGTAAAGAAGCAATCGGAAAGTCAAAAGGAAACGGTTGTTCTTGCAGCTCCTGTTGTGGTTAAGGCAAATATTATTGATAAAAAATGGTAATATAAAACATCCGGTTGATTTTAGTTTTTTTATACCTTAAGTTCCTAACGCACTCAAAAAGTGAAAGGAGATTCCCATGAAGCTTAAAACAGAAGATGGGGGATGGAGTCCATACCTGGCAGGAGCATTTTTGGGCTTATTGGCAATTGTCTCGGTTATTGCGACAACAAAGTTGATAGGAAAGACCAGCTATCTTGGAGCTTCGACTACATTTGTGAGGGCTGCCGGACTTGCCGAAAAGAAAATTGCATCAGATCATGTTGCTTTAAACGAGTATTTTACCGAAACAAAAGTAAAGGTTGACTGGCAATTTATGCTTGTGATTGGTATTTTTTTAGGTGCCTTCATCTCTTCTATTATGGACAAAAGCTTTAAAATAGAGAGCGTTCCTCCAACATGGGAGGAGCGTTTCGGTCCATCAATAGGAAAGCGGGCTATCGGGGCTTTTGTGGGTGGGATTGTTGCCATGATTGGCGCGCGAATGGCAGATGGCTGTCCAAGCGGGCATGGCCTCAGCGGAATGATGCAGCTGTCTGTCAGTTCGTTGGTTGCTTTGGCGATGTTTTTTGGCATAGGTGTTTTAGTAGCCAATATACTTTACAGAAGGAGGGCATAATGAATACCGGTCAATGGTTGGGGCTTATAACGGGAGTGTTGTTCGGATTTTTGCTGCAAAAAGGCCGTGTTCTTCGTTTTGATAAACAAATTGGCGCTATGTTATTAAAGGATATGACAATATTAAAATTCATGCTGTCTGCTATATTGGTAGGGATGGTAGGTATACTACTGCTCTCAAACGCGGGGATTATAACTTTAAGCCATAAGCCTATGAACGTTGGTGCAGTATTGCTGGGGGGAGCTTTATTCGGAGCCGGATGGGCTGTAATGGGTTTTTGTCCCGGAACATCAATCGGAGCCATTGGGGAAGGTCGCTGGCACGCCGTTTTCGCTGTAATAGGTATGGTAGCCGGGGCTGCTATATATGCAGAACTTTATCCGTTATTTAAATCAACAGTACTTGCATGGAAAGATTTCGGCAAAATCGGTCTTCAGGAAACCATTGGTATATCACAGTGGATAATTGTCCCCATATTTTGGCTGGTGGCAATAGCTTTATTTATTTTGTTTGAGAAGAAAAAAATATGAAGGAGTTCTTCATAGTCTTCTAATGAAAAATATTGCAGGGGTATTATTGGAGATAGGCGATGCAAAAGATTGATATTCTTGATATACTGAGAGATTATAAAAAGCATTTTGCAGAAAAATATGGGATTCTTTCCATCGGGATATTTGGTTCTGTTGCTCGTGATGAAATAATAGAGAGTAGTGATGTTGATATTTGTATTAAAACTACTACTCCCAATCCTTTTATTTTAGTGCACATTAAGGATGATATCGAAAAGCGTGTTCATAAAAAAGTGGATATCGTGCGCGTATGGGAAAAGATGAATCCATACCTGAAAGATAGAATTGAAAAAGAAGGTATTTATGTTTGATAGACAAACAGCACATATTATACTTAAAATTTGTAACCGTAAACTTTGAATAAGGGAGAAAATATGAAAGAAGCAGTTATTGTTAGTGCTGTCAGGACACCTCTTGGCAGTTACAATGGATCTTTAGGAAACATCGGGGCTACAAAGCTCGGAGCTATTGTAATTGAAGAAGCCGTTAAGAGAGCTGGAATAGATAAAAAAGAAGTTAATGAAGTTATGATGGGATTAGTGCTGCCCTGCGGGTACGGGCAGAATCCGGCCAAGCAGGCCGCTGTATTGGCGAATATGCCCTGGGAAACAGAATGCATCACTATCAATAAAGTTTGCGGTTCGGCCTTAAAAACGGTAATGCTTGCAGCACAGGCTATTCAAACGGGAGATGCAGAAGTTATCGTTGCAGGAGGTATGGAAAATATGAGTATGGCTCCATACTATCTTGAAAAAGCCCGATTTGGATACCGTATGGGTGAGGGAAAACTGAAAGATCACATGATAAACGACGGCCTTTGGGATATAGTAAATGATTTTCATATGGGAATGTCTAATGAACTATGCTCTGAAAAATACAATATAAGCCGTGAAGACCAGGACTATTATGCAGACGAATCATACAGGCGGGCTTTGAATTCAATTTCTTCCGGGCGTTTTAAGGATGAAATTGTTCCTGTAGAAGTTCAAACAAGAAAAGGGGTAAAAATTTTCGATACGGATGAGTGCCCCCAGGAAACCAGTTATGAAATCCTTTCAAAAATGAAAGCCGCTTTTAAAAAAGACGGGCTTGGTACTGCCGGAAATGCTTCGATAATAAGCGACGGGGCCGCTGCTGTTGTGGTGATGTCAAGAGACAAGGCTGAAAAACTCGGGTGCAAGATTATGGCTACAATCGGAGCGCAGGCATCGTATGGAATAGACATGAAGTATGTTCTTGTTGCTCCCATATGGGCTATCCCCAAATGTCTTGCGAAAGAAGGAATCTCAAAGGAAGAAATAGACCTTTATGAAATAAACGAGGCCTTTAGCGGATCGACGGTAGCAGTTCTTCGCGAACTTAATCTTGATCCGTTAAAAGTAAATGTAAACGGTGGAGGTGTGGCTCTTGGACACCCGATAGGAGGCAGCGGTTGCCGGGTGCTTGTTACACTTTTACATGAAATGATTAAACAGGATAAGAAAACCGGACTTGCTTCTCTTTGCCTTGGCGGAGGAGAAGCCGTTGCCCTGGTTGTAAAAAGATAGAATAATAAAGGAGAAAATAATGGAAATTAAAAAATTTGGTGTTGTAGGAGCAGGTCAGATGGGAAACGGTATCGCTCAGGTTGCCGCCATGAGTGGTGTTGATGTTATAATAAATGATATAAAAAGCGAGTTTGTCGAGCGTGGTCTTGCTACTATCACAAAAAATCTATCCCGAAGTGTTGACAAGGGAAAGATGGCAGCCGAAGAAAAAGATGCCGTTTTAAAACGCATTAAAACAAGCACTGATCTTAAAGATATGGCCGAAGCTGATTTTGTAGTGGAAGCCGCCACTGAAAATGAGACCTTAAAATTTCAGATATTTAGAGATCTTGATAAGCTATGTCCTGAAAATATAATTCTTTCCACAAATACTTCTTCTATCCCGATAGGGCGCATTGCAGCTCAGACAAAAAGGCCTGATAAAATAATCGGGATGCATTTTATGAATCCTGTGCCTGTTATGAAACTTGTTGAGGTAATACGCGGAATCGCCACATCGGATGATACCTTTAAAACTACATGGGAACTTTCGATCAAATTCGGTAAAACTCCGGCTTCTTCTGAAGACTATCCCGGTTTTATTGCAAACAGGGTTCTTATGCCCATGATAAATGAAGCAATCTTTTGTCTTTATCAGGGAGTAGGAACAAAAGAAGATATAGACACGGTTATGAAACTTGGAATGAATCATCCTATGGGGCCTCTTGCTCTTGCCGATCTTATAGGACTTGATACCTGTCTTGCAATAATGGAAACAATATATGACGGTTTCAAAGATTCAAAATACAGGCCCTGTCCACTGCTTCGAAAATATGTGGAAGCCGGATGGTTTGGGAAGAAAACCGGGCGTGGCTTTTACGAATATAAATAAAGGGTATGCTATGACAGCAAAAAAAGCCGATTCCATACTTGGTGTTGGAAAGAAAATCCAGAAAATCAGAACGGAAAAAAAGGTGGTTCTTGACCGGATAGCCAATGAAACAGGGTTTTCAATAGATTATCTTAAAGAAATTGAGGCCGGCAAGGTATTTCCTCCTGTCGGCGCACTTCTCCAGATTGCAAAAGCTCTTGAAATAGATTCGGGTTTTTTCTTAAGAGAGCAGGAATCGGCTTTTAAAATGCGCAGTAAAGATTATTCCAAGCGAACGGAAAATTATGCTTATACTAATCTTACGCCGGGCGCTGAAAACAAGCATTTAAAGGCTTTCAAGGTAACTATTGAGCCTTTGCAGGAGCATAAAGGTGTTGGGTATCATCATGAGGGTGAAGAATTTGTTTATGTGCTCAAAGGGAAAGTGGAGGTGATTGTAGGAGAACATACAAACAAACTTTCGGAGGGTGATTCACTCCATTTTAATTCAGGGATAAGGCATATGCTCAGAAATATCGGCAAAAAAGTTGCCGAGCTTCTTGTGGTCATTTACGGGCCGTGATTTTTTGATATTTAAAGAGAGTTAAAAATGCCGTTTTTTCTTACAGATGAACAGCTGATGATCCGGGATATGGTAAGGGAGTTTTCGCGCAAATTTGTAGCTGTTACAGCTATGGAGCGTGATTTGAGCAAAGAGTTTCCTGCTGAAAACTGCGAAAAAATGGCAGAGCTCGGACTCATGGGTATGATGATTCCTCCTGAATACGGAGGTTCGGGTACCGATACCATAAGCTATGTCCTTGCCCTTTCCGAAATTGCATACTCGTGTGCTTCAACCGCTGTTGTGATGTCTGTTCATAATTCAATCGTGTGTGAAAGCATATTACGCTATGGAACGGACGAGCAGAAGATAAAGTATTTAAGATCTCTTGCATCAGGAGATATGATAGGTGCTTTTGCAATGACGGAACCGCAGGCAGGTTCCGATCCTGTAAGCCAGAAGACTTCGGCGGTAAAAAAAGGCGATTATTATATATTAAACGGTACCAAACGGTTTATAACAACCGGAAAAAATGCAGGACTTACAATAGTTACGGCAAGTACTGATTCTGCAAAAAAGCACAAGGGTATCAGCGCATTTATAGTAGTAAAAGATGCTCCCGGATTAATAGTGGGAAAAGTGGAAGATAAAATGGGACTTCGTGGTTCCGATACCTGTGATCTTATTTTTGATAATTGCCGGGTACATAAAAAGGATCTTCTGGGCAGTGAGGGGGATGGCTTTAAAATAGCAATGTCGGCGCTTGACGGAGGCAGAATCGGAATTGCGGCGCAATCGGTCGGAGTCGCCCAGGCGGCGCTTGACGCAGCAGTTAAATATTCAACCCAGCGCGAACAGTTTGGTCAGACTATTTCCAAATTTCAGGGTCTTCGCTGGATGGTAGCTGAAATGGCAACCGAAGTTGAAGCTGCACGCCAGTTGATGTATTCGGCGGCGGCCATGAAAGACAAAGGCGAAAACTATACTCTACAGGCTTCCATGGCAAAACTGTTTGCATCCGAAATGGTAAACAGAGTTACCGCAAAAGCATTGCAAATGCATGGAGGCTATGGTTTTATAAAAGACTATCCTGTTGAAAGATTTTATAGGGATGCAAGAGTTTTTACGATTTATGAAGGAACATCAGAAATTCAGAAAGTAGTAATCTCAAATCATATTTTCAACGACAAGAGAAAAATGTAAAATAAAGAGCCGCTTTCAAAACGTTTCAGTTTGGTCAAGGTCAAGGCGGGTGAAAATTTTAACCGCAGGAATACATGGGGTATTTCGAGGATTAAAATTTTCACCCAACGCAGAGATCGGCCAAAATGGGACGTTTTGAAACTGGCTCTAAAGCATGTTTTTTCCGGAGAGCCAAATGTACATTGTAACAGCTGGTGAAATGCAGCAGATGGATAAAAGTACTATAGATTTAGGACTTCCGGGCCGGGTGCTTATGGAAAATGCCGGGTGCGGTGCAGCACAGATATTTCTTGATAGGTTTTGCAAAAAAAGATCTGAAAAAGTTGGTATTCTGGCAGGGCGCGGAAATAACGGCGGTGATGGTTATGTAATTGCAAGGCGTCTTGTCCAAAAAGGAATTGATGTGAATGTATATCTTCTGTCCAAAGCATCACTTGTTACAGGGGATGCCCTTGAAAACCTCAAGCTTCTTTATCCGCTGCAAATTCCGGTTTTTGAAATAACTGACAGTAAAAGTTTTATAGCAAATCAGGATTTCATGCAAAACAGGGATATATGGGTTGATGCAATATTTGGAACCGGTCTGAAATCAAATATTGAAGGCTTTATTAAAGATGTCATAATTTATATAAATAGTCTTGATAAACCTGTGCTTGCTGTTGATATTGCTTCCGGAATTGATTCGGATAACGGACAGATACACGGGGAATGCATTCATGCTGAATTGACGGCAACTTTTGGGTATGCAAAATTGGGACATTATCTTTATCCGGGTGCAAGATGTTCGGGTGAAATTGAAATAGTGGATATCGGCATCCCGTCTTTTATTGCCGATAAAATCGCTCCGAAACAAGGCTTGCTCACACATGAACGTATTAGTTTAATTCTTGAACCAAGAAGAAAAGACGCCCATAAGGGAAGTACAGGCCATGTATTTGTTATTGGAGGCTCTCCGGGAAAAACCGGAGCTGTATCAATGACTGCTATGGCTGCAATGAGAGCGGGTGCCGGGCTTGTTACACTTGGTGTGCCTAAAAGTCTCCACAGCGTGATTGAATCAGCGACTCTTGAAGTCATGTCTTGTCCGCTTTCTGAAAATTCCGAGGGTTTTCTTTCGGAGTCTTCTTTTGATTCTGTTATGCACAACGTTGCAGGCAAGAAATGTATTGCAATTGGCCCGGGGCTTGGAACAGATCCTTCTACCAAAAAGCTTCTTGTCAGAATACTTCGTGAGGTGCAGGTTCCTGTTGTTCTTGATGCTGACGGTCTTAATCTGCTTGCCGGACAAACAGATGAGCTTAAAAAGCTAAAAACGCCTGCTGTGTTGACTCCTCATCCCGGTGAAATGTCAAGACTCACAGGTAAATCCATTGCACAGATTCAGAGTAACAGGGTTGTCTGTGCACGCGAATTTGCCACAGAGCATAATGTTCATCTTGTTTTGAAAGGAGCAGGAACCGTAATAGCACATCCGGACGGAAGGGTGTTTATTAATTCAACCGGAAATTCAGGTATGGCATCCGGCGGGATGGGAGATATTCTAACCGGAATTATCGCCGGATTTATCGCCCAGAATTATACTGCTGAAGATGCTGCAAAGCTTGGAGTTTACCTTCACGGAGCTGCCGGAGATGCTCTTTCGGAAAGCATAGGCCCTTTTGGCTATCTCGCCTCCGATATGTTAAACATACTGCCAGCACAAATAGGGATTCATGCCAAAAAATATTTTGGAGACTTGTAAAAATGGTTTCCTTGAGCAAACTTGCTGCAAACACTCTGATTGCAGATGTTATTACCGGTTCCTGTGCCCAAACTCAAAATCTGGGAGAAAAAATCGGCAAGAAAATTACAAATAGAACTATAATTACTTTGTCAGGAGAGCTTGGAAGCGGAAAAACATCATTTGTACAGGGCCTTGCCAATGGGCTTGAAGTACCGGCCAGATTTTATGTCACAAGCCCGACTTATTCAATTATTCATGAATATCCGGGACGAATTTCCCTTTTCCATATTGATTTATACCGTCTGACTGATAAAGATGATATTTATGATACTGGGCTTTATGAAATACTTGACAGTTTCGGAGTTTTTGCTATTGAATGGCCCGACTTATTGAAAAACGAATTTCCGGCTCAGTATTTGTCGGTTCATATAGAAATAACAGGTGACGATACAAGAAAAATTCAGATAACTGCGTTCGGTGATGAAACAGCAAGCCTGATTATAGATCTGTGAGGGTAAAATGAGTTTAATTGTGCAAAAATTCGGAGGAACATCGGTTGGCGATATTGAGCGTATTCGTAATGTGGCAATGCGCGTATCAAAGACATTTGATGAGAAAAACGATGTAGTAGTAGTTCTTTCAGCGATGTCGGGGGTTACTGATAGTCTTATAAAAATGGCAGAACAGGCTGCTTATTCGCCCGATAAACGTGAACTTGATGTTCTGCTGAATACCGGAGAGCAGACTACTGTTGCAATTCTTGCCATGATGCTAAAGGGAATGAACTATCCTGCCGTATCTCTTCTGGGACATCAGGCTAGAATTTTGACTAACAGTGATTTCGGGAACGCAAGGATCGGCGGAATCAATGCAGATAATATAAAAGAATATCTTGATCAACGGATAATTGTTGTTATTGCAGGTTTTCAGGGTATAGATTCGAATGGGAATCTGACAACACTTGGACGCGGAGGTTCGGATACAACAGCAGTTGCTGTGGCCGCAGCGCTAAAAGCCGATATGTGTGAAATATATACGGATGTGGATGGAATATATACGGCTGATCCCAATGTGTGCAAAAAGGCAAGAAAACTTGATAAAATATCTTATGATGAGATGCTTGAAATGTCGAGTCTTGGAGCAAAGGTTCTACAGATCAGATCCGTTGAATTTGCGAAAAAATATGATGTTCCTATACATCTAAGGTCATCGTTTTCATATGAGGAGGGTACTATGGTGGTAAATGAATATTCGGATATGGAACGACTTGTTGTATCCGGTGTAACTCACAGCAAAAATGAAGCCCGCATTACCTTGAAAAAAGTTGTTGACCAGCCGGGTATAGCCGCAAAAATATTCACGCCGATTGCAGATGCAGGGATACTTGTGGATATGATAATACAAAATACCCGCGCTGAAGGATTGACAGATCTCACGTTCACAGTTCCCAAATCGGATTTTAAGAAAGCAGTTGAAATTGAGACAAAGGTAGCCGCGGAAATAGGCGCCGAAGCTGTTTTGGTTGATGAAAACGTTGCCAAGGTTTCGGTTACAGGCGTTGGAATGAAGAACCATTCCGGTGTTGCCGCAAGGATGTTTTCAGCGCTTGCAAGAGATAATATAAATGTGCTTCTGATAAGTACTTCTGAAATCAGAATTTCATGTCTTATAGAAGAGAAATACGCCGAACTCGCTGTTCGTGTTCTTCATGCTGAATTTGGGCTGGATAAGGGATAAGGGTAGAGGCTGAAAAAGGTTCGAGGTTCAAGGATAAAGGATAAAGGCCCAAGATGCGAGGGGAATGGGAAAAGAAGGCTGGTGAGTTCATGTGCTCTTGGGTTTTGAAAAGAAAAGATAATTGCTGACAAATGGTGAATATGAGATTCAGTACTGACCAGTTGATACTGTCGCTTATAATCGGGATTATTATCCTGGGACTTTCTGTTTACAGGATGTTTGGGACATAAAATTATTTTCCTGCCAAGCTTGAAAGAATTAAGGGTTTTGAAGTTGGGATGGGGAATTTACAACATATTGGGAATCCTTCCAAAAGCAGGCAAAAGTCCTCTTTGCCTGAATGCCTGAATCGTCTTGAGGCAATCTTCTTCATTAGTAAAAGGTCCTGCCATAACCCTGAACCATATTTTATCAGGCGATATATTTCGGGGGATGATCTCGATCTTTTTATCCTTAATATTTATAAAATTTTTGTAGTTCAAAGCTTCCTGGCTGGTCGAAAAAGTCCCAAGATGAGCTTTGATGCTTCCATCAGATAATTTTGCAATCAGATTCGACTCCGTAATTTCCGGTATACGAATTTTCTGACCGACGAGAATTAGATCGGGATTAACGATTTCCAAGTTAAATGCCAGAATAAAGTCCATCAGGGTGGTGTTTACCTGATTATAATTATTTAAAATCAACGATGAAAGATTGGCCCCTTGTTCAATATCAACAATTTTTTTATATCGGATCTCTGTTCTTGCTGGTGCAACAGATGGCTTGGGCGAAACTTCGGCAGAAGGGCTTGCGGCTGCCTGATTGTTCTTAGGAGTTGCGTCAGGAGCAAATTTTGATACTGAATTAGTCTCGATGACGGGGGCTTTGGTTACGTCCTTTTCTATAACCGGTTCTTTTAATGGAATTTTATCGGAAACGGCCAAGGCTTCAGAAGGGCTTGTTGCTGGCTGATTGTTCTCGGAAGTTGCATCCTGAGTATTTTTTGCCGCTGAATCAGCCTCGATAACTGGGGCTTTAGTCACGACTTCTTCTATAACCGGGTCTTTTATTGTAGTTTTTTCAGAAACCGCCAATGGTTTCGAGTAAGTTGCTATTTGCGGAATTTCAGGAGTGTTTTTCAGATAATCTTTTCCCAGTAGGACCGCAAGAACAATGCATCCGGCAGCTATGCAAAAATAAAATGATCTTTTAAGCCAGATATTTGCTTTCGTGGATATGGAGTGGGATTTTTGCTTATTCCCGCTTGCAATATTTCCTGCCTTTTTATCTGCTAAAAGATTTTCTTCATTGCGGATCTTTCTAACCGTTGAAGCCGATATGGGTTTTTCAGAGCTCTCAAATCCTTTAAATAAGGCGTTGTGACAGAGGACATTAATTTTTCGGGGAACACCGTCGGCATATTTGCAAATCAAAGCCAATGCTTCTGGTGAAAATACGTCATTACTATTACCCCCTGCATGAAGTAATCGATGATCGATATATTCCATCGATTCCGCCAGGCTCAGGCGTGTGATACGGCTGATGATTCCGATCCTTTGTTTCAGTTGCCTCAGCCCTTTTGTATGCAGTTTGGTTTCAAGTTCCGGCCAGCCCACAAAAATTATTTGCAGGAGCTTTGAAGTACTGGTTTCTAAATTGGAGGTCAATCGCAATTCCTCCAGAACATCCCTGGGAATGTCCTGCGCTTCGTCGATAATGAGTATCAGATTTTTGCCCCGAGCCAGGTTTTGTATCAAGTATTCATTCAGCTGGTGAACCATAGTGCCCTTGTTCGCTCTTTCGAGGGGTAGCCCAAGTTTTATCAGAAGCTCCTTTAAAATCTGTTCGAAGGGAAGATTTCCCTGCGGAAAGCAGACCACATTTACATTTTCATCTAAACTTCCGATCAGTTGGTTTATCAATACGGTTTTTCCGGTACCATTTTCACCGATCAGCAGCATAAACCCTTTGCGCTCTTTGACCACGTACAGCAAAGAGGCTAATGCTTCCTTATGACTCTCCGATGGAAAGAAATATTTTGAATCCGGTGAGATATCAAACGGATTTTCTGAAAGGCCGTAATATTGAATGTAGTGATTCATTCTTACTACCTCATATCCAGTGAACAATTTAAATCCCTCCGGTCTCAATTTAACAAAAAAAGAGTTAGGGGATTGTTGCGGGCTGCTTTAGTATAAAAGCGCTAAAATATTTTCGAGTAATTTAAACTGAATTATTCAATATTACAAGAAAAAATACGAACAAAAAAACAAGAAAGGCAGAGCTATTTCTGGCCCTGCCTGATTTTTATCATCAATATAAGAAAAAACCCGGCTTACTTCTTAATTTTTTTCCTGATTCCTGACAATCCCACCAGACCGAGACCAAGAAGAAGCATGGTAGCTGGTTCGGGAACCGGATTGTACAGCTGATTCTGAATATCATATTTTCCATCAGCAGAAACTATATTAATCACCTTGGTTCCCCAGGAATGATGCAGATCCGAATTGGCGTTATAAACGATCAGATCTGAAGCCCAAGGAGTATCAGAAGATGTGTATTGACTTCCTGTGCCTTGAAGAGACCATATTAACTTTTGGAGATCAGCCTGGCCCTGATTATCAAGCGAACCATCGTAAGCCCCACTCTTATACTTATAAAAGAGGTAGTCAACAGCTCCATTAAGCGAACCGGAGCCATCCTTGAACGGACCTACGTAACCAACTTTATCTGATACATCCGCTACTGGATACCACTTATTAAGCCAAACATAGACGTTACCCTGAATGCAAAAAGTATCATAGGTAAATGCCACGGTGGTGCCCCCGTTGTGTGATACCTCATAGGTCATTATGCCAGCGTTATCGTAAGTGTTATAAGCAATAAGCTTAACATAATCACCTGAACTGATCGTGTTTGCCATGACTCCCGGAACAGCCGTCATAGAAAATGCCACTATTAAAGAAATGATCATTACCAGTTTTTTCATTTTTTTTACCTCCGTCAAAGTATATTTTCTTTTGTATGTGAGAAACAGCAATTAATGTGCCACATTGTATTACATTTATCGGCTGATCCCATAACTTATATAACTATCTGATTTGCATAATAAATATATAGGAGTCTAAAAAAATGATATTAAGTATCGATGAGATAATTTTTTATTCATAGAATAAATTGTAAAGAATACCGACACTTTTCATTGCTTATCGGGCTGTTATTAGGTATGCTTGGCAGAAAATATGTTATAATACAATGTATTATAACATATTTTTTATTTGTAAATAATTCCGTCGTTTTTGATCGCTTATAAGGGTACCATCAGGTATGTTTGGCAGAAAACGTTTGTATTACAGCATATTATAATGAAAATATTTTTGTAAAGAAGCCCGACACATAATAACATTACAATTATAAACTTGGGAGCCACTTTCAAAACGTTTCAGTTTGGTCAAGGTCAAGGCGGGTGAAAATTTTAACCGCAGGAATACATGGAGTATTTCGAGGATGAAAATTTTCGCCCAACGCAGAGATCGGCCAAAATGGGACGTTTTGAAACTGGCTCTTGGATGTGCTTCGATAGACCAGCGTTATAATCCAATTTGAAACTGGCTCATAAGAAAGATATTACTACATCAGGTAGGTTTGGAGCGCTTTATAGCTCTTAAAATCAGCATCAACAAAGAAGGCTCCTACATGGAGGCTGTCTTCGGCATCAATAACTCTGCTTGACTCACAGGACAACCTTAAGGGCTTGCTTCTATCAGGCAAGTTAAAAACAAGCTCAAATCTTAAACCTTGCGAATCAATCAGGAACTGATGTTTAAAATCTTTGGCAATTAAAACTTTTACACCGCCAAGAGAAATCTCTGAGATGGCTCCTATTCCCATTTGTCCATGTTCCTGTTGATTAATTACAGCCGGAACGGTAAGAGTCTTTCTCGGATATTGACGTTTTTCTTTTTCACAATTTGGGAATACATTCCTCTCTTTCAGGTAATTAGTCAGGGCCATTTCAATTGTTGACGATAAAGATCTCTGGTCTTCTTTTGCTACTTGAGCCAGGGATTTATGCAAATCTTTGCTGGCACGAAAAGATATGAGGCTGTCTTTTTTCATGAGGACTCCTTTCTATTCAACAAATATCTAATTCCAATGTAGGATTGCACAAACTGTGCCTGAATAATCATTTCGCTACACTCTTTGCTCCAATGCGGTTTCAATCTCTTCTGCTGTCATTATGGCTGCATCGAGGGGGTTTTTTGCGTCCCTTATCGGTCTTCCGATTACAAGATAATCAGAGCCGTTTTTGATTGCATCAGCAGGCGTTGTAATGCGTCTCTGGTCGTCGTTTCCCGATAAATTCCAGGTGGGTCTTATTCCGGGAGTTACTGCAACAAAGTCTTTGCCAAAGGATTTCTTTATTATACTAACTTCCAGTCCGGAGCAGACGACCCCTTTACAACCCGCGTTTTTTGC
>Ga0180732_1000835_pt1 | contig 22330 bp, 18 predicted proteins | sample KR11_01MetaG_FD_148674 | JGI IMG/M metagenome (GOLD analysis project Ga0180732, IMG submission 148674) | Groundwater microbial communities from the Olkiluoto Island deep subsurface site, Finland - KR11_0.1 MetaG | ecosystem: Environmental > Aquatic > Deep subsurface > Groundwater | place... | reverse complement strand
TACCTATAAGTCAAGCTATTTACATAAATTATATTGTGTCCACATATATTATTTTTTATTATGTTATATTTCAATTTATATTAATTAGTTATACCATATATGCATAATATATCAGGGGGAAGATCCGATATAAAGTGGTATCAAAATTTCCGTATTATTGCTCATTAGACAAACTGATTTATATTAATAACATTTTCTGGAATAAATAATCCGTAATTCTGTTTTAATTTTTACAGTATCAAAAGGATTTAATATGACCGGATACAATAAAGCCCCAATCTTCATATAATTGAAGCACGGGGCTTTTGTTTTTTAAATACAATGAATTTCAAAAATTGGGGTGGAAACATGTTGCCGAATTGACATATAAAACTTACGGGGCAAAAGATACGCCTATATCGGGAATCGGAATACTATTTGGTTTTTTAGTTTTGCAGGTGGCAGTAATAACAGAAATGCTCTTAACTTTTTAACTTCAACGTTTTAATTTCAGATGATTTAGCGGACAATACAGTAAGTTGCTGAAGCAATTTTAAGAGTCAAGGGCATCCCAATAGTTCCACTAATGCGATTAAATCAGAACCTGACCAATATCCCAAAAGTTTAATATTTACAGAATATATAACTCGTAATTTTACCTTATATACAGGTTTATTACGAATTATTTCTGAATAACACCATATCTAAAGTAAAAACAGGAATATTATCTTCATTATACTTTTAGATATATGATATAGGATTTAAACAAAAAGATTAATTATTAACTTATAATTTAAGAACTTAATTTAATTTATTTTTATCTATTTATAAGATTTATTTATCCTGTTTTTTTATTAGGAAATAATTCGTAATAATAATTGTTCGTACCGCCGCAGGCGGTACGAACGCGCGCGAGCTGCACGCCATTGAGTAGTTCACCGCCTGCGGCGGCAAGAACAACTCAATGGAGCGGAAATTTTTACTCCGCGTCTCAGAGCCATTTCGCTTCGCTTCATGTCTCTGAGACGCTACATAAAAATTCCGCTCATCGCGCGCGCGTTATGTTTAAAACAAATCATCCATCGATATTTAACATTCAAACCAGATGAATAATTCTAAAGGTTACAAAAAGGGGATTACCCCAATTTATTGTATAGAAAAGGACGGAGTTTAAAATATGAAACGAGACTGGTTAAGTAAGTTGACAGTTCCAATTTTCAGACAACTGGGGTAAAGGAGCCTATTATGAAGGATGTCTTAAAAAAAATTCAGGAAATAATTAACAATGTCGCCAAAGAAGCTTATCAGGACACAAAGGAAGAACCACCGCCGCAGTTTGGCGGTACGCCCAAATGGCCAATTAACTGTACCGTCGGGCCCGGACTGGAAGGGGCGATCGCCTGTGAAAGCAAAATCGGTTATGTAAACGGCGCCAAGGGCTGGCTCGTATACAGAGGATATAATATTTTCGATCTGTGCGCCAATTCTACGTTTGAAGAAGTCTCCTATCTGCTGCTGCACGGGGATTTGCCTAAACAAACAGAACTGGACCAATACAAGAAAAAGCTGTTTGAATATTCCCACCTGAACAAAACCTTAAGGCAACTAATGGGATTCCCTGTGGAAGAAATGAGTGCCATGGGGGCATTGCGACTGGGAGCTGATCTGCTGCGACAGGAGCTTACCAGCTATGACCGGGTTGATGACCTTCCAAAAACAATTGATGCCATTAGCTCAGATGAAGACTCTTTTGCCATGGAAACTCCGCCTAAAGGAGCCAAACATGCAACCTTTGAGTTTAAAATTCATAAATCAAAACAGAGGCGTAAAAGGGTCTTTGCTCGTGAAACAGCTCTGGAGTCCTGTTACCATCTTATTGCCGGCGTCTCAACGATTATAGGAGCTGTTTCCAGGATTCATCACAGTAGTATGCCGTTGGAACCCAGATCGGACTTAAGCTTTGCAGGTAACCTGCTCTATATGATCACCGGAAAAGAGCCCTCTCCTGTTGAAGAAAAAATCATGGATATTTCACTGATCCTGCATGCTGATCATGGTATGAACGCAAGTACATTTTCTACAATGGTGGTTGCTTCAACACTGGCGGATATCTATTTTGCAGTTGGATCCGGCATAGCTGCATTGAGTGGTGCTTTACACGGGGGTGCAAACGAAGCGGTTATCAATAGCTTAAAAGAGATAGGTTCCGTTGAAAACGTCAAACCATGGGTTGAAAAAAGACTCTCCAAAAAAAAGAAAATCAGCGGCTTTGGGCACCGGGTGTATAAAGCTTACGACCCGAGAGCCAGAGTATTAGGCCCGCTGGCAGATCTGCTGGTCAAGGAAAAACCGGAATTTACCCACCTATATCAAGTTGCTCAAGAACTCGAAAAAACAGCGATGGCGGCCATGGGAAAAGAAAAGAAGATTTTCCCTAATGTCGACTTTTATTCAGGAATTATTTACACCTTCCTGGGTATCGATGACGAGCTGTTCACTCCGCTCTTTGCAGCAAGCCGCGTAGCCGGATGGACATCGCGAGTGTTTGAATATGTTGAGAACAATAGAATTTTCAGACCGCGAGCTGTTTATATAGGCGACTTTGATCAGAAGTATAAATCAATTGAAAAACGATAATATTCAACGCAAGCAAATAGGAGACGGTTTCATTCCGGGTTACTGGGCTCCGTAAATCGGAAAAGTGGACTATTTGCCTTTCTTACTGAAAGGGTGATTGATCAAACTCAGCGTCGTGTGTTGTGGGAAATAAACTAATGAGCCAGTTTCAAAACGCCCCATTTTGGCCGATCTCTGCGTTGGGCTCAAATTTCCATCCTCGAAATACTCAATGTATTCCTGTGGTTGAAATTTTCTTCCGCCTTGAGCTTGACCAAACTGAAACGTTTTGAAAGTGGCTCTAATAAACAAAATTTTTTTTGGGGGGGGGAAATGATTAAAAAAACCATTCTCGGGCTAAATTCTCTTATGTTTATTGCTTTTGGATTTGGGTTTATTATTGATCCGGTGAGTTTTACACCTTTATTCCTGGGTGTTTCTGCTCCACAGGGAGATCTTCTTATTGATATGAGAGCAACTTATGGAGGATTTTCTTTGTGTGTCGGTTTGCTTATGCTTTTTGGTGTCATTAAGGAGAAATATTTTAAGGCGAGCGTTTTTGTTGCATTTTTGTCGGCTTTCTCTGTTTTTGTTGGGCGGTCTGTTGGTATGGCAACTGCTGGTGATGTTGGTCAAATGATGTATCAGTCACTGGTCCTGGAGTTATTTTTAAGTGTTTTTTTTGGTGCGATGTTTTTTCTTGAGAATAGAGGGAAAAATAATATTTTATTAAGGGTTTTTTAAATATATAAATATGAACGAAAGCGGTCATATAAAAGAAACCGCATGGATCGGTTTCTTTCCCGCACCCGTTATTTTACCGATTCGGGTATTATCGGCAGTAAGGCATTTGTGTCCGGTTTATACCGGCAATTTAAATCTTATTTCCAATCGGTTAAAGAAAAAACACCCAAGAGCATCACCGGTCTTGAGGGCATATATTCTCTCAAACGGCTTCCCGATAATATATCCTGAATCGCTTTGCCACATATGAAAGCTTCAAAATTGTATGAAACGTTTGGAGTCAAACCAAGCACGGGACAAACGAAATCAAAGCAGGTTCGTACTCTTTTAAAAATGTCTCAATTTGATGTCAATTGGACATTGCCGAGCAGAATGGATAGAAATCCCATGGCCTGGATGATAACAGTCAATGGATTCATCGTTGATGTCAGAACTCAGCCCAAGGAAATTCAAGAGATAGCATACGAAAAAGGATTAATTCCATACCTATCAAAAACATGAGAATCCAACATTTGTTTCAATATGTAGTTTTTGCCGCTATGCTTTGAAAAAAAAGGCTTAACCCGGTGTTGGAGCAACTATCAGATTGATCTTGCGAGAGAAAAATGATAGTTTATAATATTATGAACAGGAAACACACAAATAAATGCAGAATGATGGACCATCGGAATGACGATTATGTTCCCGGTACTCCTGAAGAGCGTATTCGTCTAGTATGGCCGCTGACACAAGAAATTGCATCCCTGAGCTTAAAATACGATGTTGAACGAAGACTACAAAGACATGTTACTTGCCTTGTCCGACGAGAAGGTTAGATTTATTCTTGTCGGGGCTTATGCAATGGCCGCCCATGAGTTATCCCAGAGCCACCATGGATATCGATATTTGGGTCATGCCATCCCTTCAGAATGCCGATGCCGTATTGAGGGCATTGCGTCGTTTTGGTTCACCATTGCACAATCTTGCCAAAAAGGATCTTCAGATAGATGGAACTATTTTTCAGATTGGGGTCGCCCCAAGACGAATTGATACCATCACTACAGCGTCTGGGCTAAAGTTTGAGGAAACATATCAAAACTCGATTTCGATAAATATTGATGGAATTGAAGTACATATTCCATCGATCGACGACTTGATACGCAACAAGAGAGCATCAGGAAGAACCAAGGATTTGGCCGACATTGAAGCCTTGGAAGCCCTAAAAACTCCGAACCATGGCTTTGAGTAGCATACGTAAATAAAGCAGGAGGTTTTTATATGAGATGTCATGAAGTTGATTATGAAATCCACGGTGATGATATGCAAATCGTGGAAGTGGAGCTTGATCCGGGTGAGACTGTTATAGCTGAAGCAGGTGCCATGAACTGGATGGAAGAAGGTATTAGCTTTGAAGCCAAAATGGGTGATGGCTCCAATCCGGATAAAGGTTTTATGGGAAAGTTGCTTGATGTCGGCAAACGGGCATTGATCGGTGAATCGTTATTTATGACCCACTTTACCAATACCGGAAATGGTAAAAAACGCGTTGCATTCGGGGCGCCTTATCCCGGAAAAATAATTGCACTCGATATGGGTAAAATCGGCGGGGAAATCATCTGCCAGAAAGATGCGTTTTTATGTGCAGCTCTGGGAACGGAAGTTAGCATTGCCTTTACCAAACGCCTGGGAACAGGTTTTTTTGGAGGTGAAGGATTTATATTACAACGCCTGCGAGGCGACGGTATGATGTTTGTCCATGCAGGCGGCATGATCGTGGAAAAGGAACTGAATGGTGAAATCTTAAGGGTGGATACCGGATGTATTGTCGGGTTTACCCCCGGGATAGACTACAATATTGAACGTGCCGGCAACCTGAAATCCATGTTTTTTGGCGGTGAAGGTCTGTTCTTAGCCACTTTACAGGGAAAGGGAAGAATTTATCTTCAGAGCCTGCCGTTCTCACGCATGGCTGACCGTATTCTTCAGCATGCACCTTCCAAAGGCGGTAAAGCCGTCGGCGAAGGTTCTGTTTTAGGCGGGCTTGGCCGGTTACTTGACGGTGATTGATCCTGTTGACAGGCAACAGCCGGTTTTGGTGGATAACAGAATAAAGATCAGACCGGGAACAGGCTTGGCTCATGGCTTTGCACTTAGAGGTTGGCCGCTGTTTTAAGTCGATAGAGTCTTTCAAATTCTTATGGTGATTATTCTAAGATACAAAATTGATAATAAACGAGGTAAAGAATGCGCTTGCTGTTCTGGTATTTTGAACGATTCGCCTGGAATCCGTCTATGAAAACCCTGGACCATGCTCCGGAGGCGGTGCCCATGTCCCTTGAGCAAACGGTCGTTGCCTTTATACACGTGGAACCACCTGACGTGGTGGACGGAAGCTCGGCTGAAACCAAGCTGGTGAAAAACGCCAAATGGTTGGCCAGAATGGGACGTTTTAAAACTGGCTCAAGGCAATATGTCTAAGCACAGCAAAGTTTTCCGGTGCATTTCCAAGTCTAATTCTGCTCTCATCTTCCCGGAACGAAACATCTAATACCCAATTAAGGCTATTTTCAATGCCCCAATGACTTCTTAAGGCATTGCCAAATGTTTTTGCATCATTTGCTGTGCTGCCAATGTAATACTAATTAGCATTCATACATATATTAATAATCCAATCAAAGCCCGCTTTCCTTCAGCTACACTCCTCTTCATTCCACCTTAATACAACTTCATACAATTTCAGAATTGTCTCCGGATAGTATTTATGTTAATGATATCAACTATTATCAGGATTAGATCTCCCAGTGTAACTTGCAGGGTGTAATGTTCTGCCTTACGGCGGTATTTCGCAAAGGCTGTAAGGCTTATGATTTATATTAAATTCTATTACTGACTTTGCTGATTTTGGTAACTCATAAGTTCACGCTCGTGCTAAGCTACGGATTATTTCTGTTTTATAAGGAGTAAACAAATGCGAAAAGTTGTGAAAGTATTTTTTATTGCACTTATATCATTGCTTTTGGTTTCTTGTGCCGGGTCTTCTTTTGCTGATAAAGAAGGAAGCAGTATTTTGGGCAACGGAAGACCATTATGCATGGCGGGATAGAGCGTAGCTATCTCGTACGAGTCCCAGACCGGTTAGATCAGCATGATGGCCGAATTCCGCTTGTACTGGTTTTGCATGGAGGAGGCGGCAACGCCTTCAATGCCGAAAGAATGACAGGATTTACAGAAAAAGCCCTCAAAGAAGGTTTCATTGTTGTTTATCCCGAAGGAACCGGCCGTCTCAAGCACAAGTTTCTTACCTGGAATGCCGGTCATTGTTGTGGTTTTGCGATGAATAAACATATAGATGATGTCGGATTCATAAATGACCTTATTGACAAGCTTATCAAAGACTACCCCATTGATTCAAAGCGTGTGTATATAACAGGCATTTCCAATGGGGGAATGATGACGCATAGACTTGGCATAGAACTTTCTTCAAGAATTGCGGCAATTGCTCCTGTTGTGGCTACTTTTTTCGGCGATGAAAAAACACCTGAGCACCCGGTATCTGCTATTATGCTAAATGGTGTATTAGATTCATCCGTTGCTCCTCAGGGAGGCCCTCCTGGAGGGCGTTTCTCCGATTCATGGGACGGTACAACGACAAAGCCGGCCGTGGAACAGGCTGCATTCTGGGCAAAAACAAACGGCTGCTCGACTACTCCAAGGTCGAGCGACCACCCTGCGTTCTCTCTGTCGCAATATAATTGTCCTGCAAATTTGGACGTTGAGATTTACCTCATCAAAGATAGTGGTCATGCTTGGCCCGGAGGACAAAAAGGCAGACTTAGGGGTGATAACCCGAGTTCATCTATAAGCGCCACCGATATTATTTGGGATTTCTTCAAGACTCATGAGCAGGCATCAGGAACCATAACCAAGTAAGTGTCAGGTAGAAAGTTAATTGTTGCAAGAATTATTAGTTTGCAGGCAAATATGCCTGTGGGTTAAACTTAAGTCTTGATTTAGAGTATAATCATGCTGTATCAACAGGTTAAGAAAATTATATTGAAAGTCTAATGTTTGATAATCTGAGTTTAATAAATGTTGTGTATCCCAGGAGGTTGAAATGCAACTAACTATAAAAAAAGCAGACAAATTAAAACCGATTCCAGACAGTTCTGCTCTTAGTTTTGGAACAATATTTACCGATCATATGTTTAATATGGACTATAATCCTGAAAAGGGATGGCACAATCCAAGGATAGAACCATATGCGCCGATTAATATGGATCCATCAACCATGGTGCTTCATTACGGACAATCTATATTCGAGGGCTTAAAAGCTTATCGCACTGATAGCGGCTCAATTTTGCTTTTCAGGCCGAAAGATAATTTTAAACGCTTCAATAATTCGTGCAGACTTCTTTGCATACCTGAAGTAGACGAGAATTTTCTTTTGGATTCACTTAAGCAATTATTAATAATTGAAAAAAATTGGGTTCCCGATGCTCCTGGCACTTCATTGTATATAAGGCCGACAATTATTGCCATGGATCCTTTTCTTGGAGTGCGGGCATCTTATGCATACCGCTTATTTATTATTCTATCACCAGTTGGCGCTTATTATTCGGCCGGTTTTAATCCGGTAAAAATTCTTGTTACAAAGGATCACGTCAGGGCTGTGCGAGGCGGTCTGGGTGAAGCAAAAGCATCGGCAAACTATGCCGCAAGTCTTTATGCAGGCGAAGCAGCCCATAAAGAAGGCTATACTCAGGTTTTATGGTTAGACGGTATTGAGCAGAAATATATTGAAGAGGTCGGCTCTATGAATATCTTTTTTGTGATTGATGATGATATTGTAACGCCTTCCTTAAACGGCAGCATTCTTTCGGGAATCACCAGAAATTCCGTTCTTGCACTGTCCAAATCATGGGGACTTAAAACAATCGAACGCCGGATAACCATTGATGAGGTAATGCAAGCCCATGCTCTGGGAAAACTTAAAGAGGTTTTTGGTTCGGGAACAGCAGCAGTAATTTCTCCTGTTGGAGTGCTTAAATATGGAAATAAGATAATTACTGTTTCAGATGGGAAAGTCGGTCCTATAGCAAATAAGCTGTTTAAAGCTTTGACGGACATTCAGTATGGGAAAGAAAAAGATTCTATGGGATGGATTGAACAAGTTATTCCCTCTTGACGGCTTCAAATAAAGACAAATTGATTGATCAGGCATAAATAAATTAATATCATATTGAGCCAGTTTCAAACGAAATTTGAACCTGACACAGAAATCGAGTAAAAAGAGGCATTATTCAAAGGCCTCGAGATTGCCACCTCTTAAAGCCGATATCATTTAATGCAAGCTATTTAATATAAAATATCGGAATTTATGGAGATTATTAGTGAAAAATCCTGATATAAAAAGCCATATCGCATCTTTTATTAAAAAGATAGAAAAAGAAAACCTTCCCCAAGTGGTTATTGATAGTTTTTTGTATTATTATCATAAAATTCTAAACGGCGAAACAGGTATAATATATGACAAAGATATCGAATGTGTAAGGGAAAATGAAATTACTTATTCGAACAACTTGTCCGGATATTCAGACACCGGAAACAAAGTAATAAAGAATTCTGTCAGGATTGTATTAAACGGTGGTCTCGGAACAAGTATGGGTTTAAGCAAACCGAAATCACTTATTGAAGTCAGAGACGGAAAAACATTTCTTGATATATTAGTACAGCAGTCCAAAAGAAATAATATAAGACTCGCTTTCATGAACAGCTTCGGAAGCGATAAGGATACAACTGAAGCCCTGCGGAAAATGAATTTGCCGGTCTTCCCCATTCTGTTTCTTCAGCATAAATATCCCAAAGTTCTTCGTGATGGTTTTGGCCCTGCAGTATGGCCCGCAAACAAAACAAAAGAATGGAACCCGCCCGGCCATGGAGATATATATGCAGCTCTTCAAACTTCAGGAGTGCTTGATAAGCTTCTTTCTGAAGGCATAACCTATGCATTTATATCAAATTCGGATAACTTGGGAGCTACAGTAGATGAGACGATTTTGGGCTATTTTGCTCAAAAGAATTTCCCTTTTTTAATGGAGGTTTGTGATAGAACACCAAGTGATTTAAAAGGTGGACATATAGCAAAACATAAAAACGGACATCTTATTTTACGCGAGGTAGCCCAATGCTTTGAAAGTGATCTGGGTGCATTCAGGGATGTGAGTTGTTACAATTTTTTTAATACAAACAACATCTGGATAAACCTTATTTATTTGAAAGAACTTATAAAAGAAAAAGGATTTGTTTATCTTCCCTTGATTTTAAATCCAAAAACCCTGGATACAAAAGATGAAACAAGTCCTGAAGTATATCAAGTCGAAACAGCCATGGGGTCGGCTATCTCTCTTTTTGACGGAGCAACCGCAGTAAGAGTTCCGAGAACAAGATTTTTTCCTGTAAAAAAATGCAGCGATCTTCTTGCAGTGAGATCTGATTGCTATCTCGTAACTGATGAAAAACTGGTTTATAACCCTGAAAGAAAACTTCCTGAAATTCGAATAAATCTTGATTCCAAGTATTATGACAAAATAGATCAATTTGATGAAAGGTTTAAAGAAGGAGTGCCTTCTTTAGTTGAATGTGAATCTCTGACTATAATTGGGGATGTCTTTTTTGAAAAAGATGTCAAAATTGCAGGCAACATAATAATAAAAAATACAGGCAATGCCCGTGCTGTAATTAGTAAGAATTCGCTAATCAACAAGAATATAACATTTTGATATATTTATTTAAATAATAGCAATATTGGTTCATGAGTTGTTGAGCTGGCAGGGCAAACGCAAAACAGAATGTTCATTAAAGGGGTTATGTGATTGCCTTATCAGCTTACTATTTTATCAACTTATGAGCTATTTCTTCCTCAAGCCCTCTTCGCCGGTGGGAGTTGAATTTCTTTTTACAGCATAGACCACGGTAACCGTATCTACTGAGCCCGGTGCAATTTTTAAAGATGGGGAACTGAGAGCGATTTTTACTGCAATAGCTCCTGAATCATAAATATTCTCAAGATAAATCTCATCCGTATTTACAGTTTTAATTCCATCCAGAATATGTCCTGATCCTATTACCCGTACTTTATTTGGTATAATTTTTACTTTATCAAGAATTAAATCATTTGGGAGTTTACCTGCCCAAACAACCTTTACAGGCAATTCTTTTATAACAGGTGCTCCAAGTGTTACTTCAACAACTGAAGGATTAACTCGTTTTAGCATTATTCCTGGTGGGAGAGATACATTTTTATCTGTTAACAGGAAAGAGTTTTTTCCGGCAACTGAGTTTGCAAGGTCGATTCTGACTTTCAATTGTTCAGGCCGGATTGATTTAATAAGAGAATCGGAGCCGCCGAGGTTAAGAATAACAGAATTTACCGAAGTATCCAGAATTTGAACTTCTGAATTGCGGTTCATATATTCAACGGGTACTTCAAGATTTATAAGAGTTTCCAACCCTCTTGAGAAACTAAACCAAACTCCTATAATAAAGAGAAACGAAACAATAGCAGCAAAGGATATGGCAAGTTTTTCCTTACGGTTATCATTATCAACTTTTGGAACAACGCCCATATGCTCCTTAAGCATATCTTCAAGATTTTCTTTTCGATTTATACGATGTATTTTGGAATCTTTAGCTACGGAAACAGTTCCCCTTTCTTCAGATACGGCTACAACCATTGCGTCAGTAGATTCAGCCAGTCCGAGTGCGGCCCTGTGCCTTGTGCCATAGTGTGAAGGAAGATTATTGCTGTGTGAAAGCGGAAGAATACAGGAAACTTCAAGGACTCTGTCTTTACTGATTATTGCCGCGCCATCGTGTACCGGATTGCCATTCCAGAAAATACTCATTATCATTTCTTTAGAAATAATACCGCGCCATGGCAAACCGCCTTTGATATATTCTTCCAGATCATCTTTACCAGGAAATACCAAAAGAGCTCCTATGTGTTTATGAGCTAATTCAAAAACGCTTTGTGAAATTTTTTCAACAGGGGTTGTAGAAATTTTTTGAGGAAAGCCCCATAAAAACGACTTAATATTTTTTGCCTGCAATACAGTTCTGATTTCATTTCTGAAAACAACTATAATTATAAGTGCTGCAACAGCGGTAATGCCCTGAATTGCCCAGCTAGTTATTATAAGCTCTAAAGAAAAAGCGATTCTCTGGAAAAACCACAGGAAGGCTATTACTATAAGAACGCGAAAAACATTTGTTCCGCGAAAAAGAATATAAAATCTGAACAGGATGTAGCTGTTTAATATGATATCTACTATATCCTGCCATCTGATTGTTGAAAAAAATGAAAAATAATTACTCATATTTATTTCAGTTTTATTTCAGTTTTATTTCAGTTTAAATAACATTTATAATGAGTTAATAAATTATACAAAAGATATAAAAATTGTTGGGCTTGCTAAAAAGTCCAACAACAAGCCGTGGGTGAATAAGCCCCCTGCCTGAGTTGAGAGCGAAATTTATGGAATTTACAGACTCAATTTTGCAGCTTACCATAAAATTACTGAGGTGGGCCGGTTTCAAAACGTTTCAGTTTGGTCAAGGTCAAGACGGGTGAAAATTTTAACCGGTTGAATACATTGAGTATTGTTAGGATTAAAATTTGAGCCCAACGCAGAGATCGTCGAAAACGGGGCGTTTTGAAACTGACTCAAGTATATTGTTTGGAAATAGGGAATGCAAGCAAAAATAAATTATGGCAGCAACTTATAAATAATGAGCCACTTTCAAAACGTTTCAGTTTGGTCAAGGTCAAGGCGGGTGAAAATTTTAACCGCAGGAATACATGGAGTATTTCGAGGATTAAAATTTTCGCACAACGCAGAGATCGGCCAAAATGGGACGTTTTGAAACTGGCTCTAATAAATAATGTAATATGAGCCGATGGATTGTAATTATATTGTTGCATATACTCAGAGCCCAAAACCGGTTTCTTGTTGACATCATACACTCCTTTTCATATATACTTCATATATTCAGATTGTTATCACTAAATTGGTTTTTGACTAAAATAATTAAATTTTTTACGGAATTACCGAAGGAATATGAACGGCCAGATCTCACCATTAATTTTAAGGGGCAGAAATTATGGATATTAATGAACTTAAACAGGTTAACTATCTTTGGGAAACAATATATCCATACCTGGCTTTACAAATAATGGAAAGTTATCAGAAAAGCACCGGAGAAGTTTTAGAACTCGGACCTTTTTCCGGTGGTATTTCGATTGAGCTATCAAAGTTTTACCCTGAGTTTGATATTACAATTGCAGATAGTTCAAAAGAGGTATTGCAATATTTAAAGCAGGAGGTTTTAGATTCAGGATTTTCCCAAAAAACAAAGTTCAAACTAACAGAATTAAATCCCCTTAGCTTTGATGATCTTCAGTTTGATCTGGTAATATTAAGAGGTGCCTTTTTTTTCTTAAACGAAAAAAATAATTTTCTAGGAGAAATATTTCGTATTTTAAATTATGGAGGTATGGCATTTATCGGCGGCGGATTCGGTAAAGATACCCCGCAAAAGTTCATAGATGAAATCGCTGATGAATCCCGCCGTTTAAATGATAATTTGGGAAGAAAACGAATCGGCATAAAAGAACTGGAAAAGATAGTAAAAGACTCGGGATTAACGGGTAACTGTAAAATTGAAGAGCAAGGAGGGCTATGGATAATTATCAGAAAATAAACCTCCCCTCTCTTTATCCCACCGGCATTTTTAAAAATCTTTTAGCTTGAACTGTAACTTTCTTTCTAGTATCTGTTTGAAGAATTTTTTAACACTTGAGCCAGTTTCAAAGCGTTTCAGTTTGGTCAGAATCAAGGCGGGCTAAAATTTTAACCGCACGAATACGTGGAATATTTCGAGGATTAAAATTTGAGCCTAACACTAAGATCGGCCAAAACGGGAGGTTTTGCAATTAGCGCACTAAATAAAAGACTTTTTCTGAACTGAACCTATCAAATCAGGAAGGATACAAATATAATGGCAAATGTCATTCCTTTCAAAGGAATTATCTATAATCCGCAAAAGATCGGCGATCTGGCAGAAGTTACAACGCCTCCATATGATGTTATTAACAAAGAAGAACAAGTAAATTTTCATAACAGGCATCCTCAAAACATAATCCGTCTTATTCTGGGCAGTGAAACAAAGGAAGATAATGAAAATAATAACCGCTACACAAGGGCAGCGGCATTTTTCAACAAGTGGCTTTCCGAAGAAATTCTTATTGCAGACAAAAGTCCTGTTTTTTATCTGACCGCTATTGATTTTCCGGTTGACGGCAAAATGTTCAGACGTTTTGGTCTTACAGCTCTTGTTGGTCTTGAGCCTTTTGAAAAAGGAATTATTCTTCCTCACGAAAAAACCTATTCAAAAACCAAGTCTGAACGACTTAAGCTGATGAAAGCCTGTCATGCCAATTTCAGCCCTATTTTTTCCCTGTATTCAGGCAAAATTGACGCCCTTAATATTCTGGAAAAGAAAGCTTCCGAAAGCCCGGCAGATTCTGATTTCATAGATGGCAAAGGCCACCGTCAAAGGCTTTGGATGATAAATGATGCAAATATACAAAAAAGTATTTCATCTGAGTTTAATGATAAAATCCTCTATATTGCAGACGGACATCACCGATATGAAACAGCGCTCAACTACAGGGAATGGGTATCAAAAAACAATCCTGATTTTTCGCCAGCACATCCTGCCAACTTCATAATGATGTTTATCTGCAGCATGGAAGACCCGGGATTGATTATACTGCCGGCTCACCGTTTATTAAGCGGCATAGATAATCAAAAACTTTCCGGTTTTTTGCAAAAAGCCCCGGAATATTTTGATATTACAGAAATTGTGGCCGACAAAAATGATACTGAAAAAGCCAAAGCATTATTTATCTCATCGCTAAGGAAAGAAGAATCAAAAAATAAAATCGGAGTAATGCTGAAAAACAGTAATAGTTTTTATATTATATCTCCTAAACCGGGTGTTATGAAGGATAATTTCGGCAATGAATTATCCGAATCCCTGATGGATCTTGATGTAACCGTACTTACAAGGCTGATCCTTACTGAAGTGCTCGGATTTGATCAAGCCGGTCTGGATAACGAAAATCTTATCTCTTACTCAAGCTCCGATAAAGAAGCTATGGAAAATATAATTTCAGGCGAATACGATATGGCTTTTATTCTCAATCCGACAAAGATAGAACAGGTCCAAAGAGTTGCCGGTGAAGGCTTGATAATGCCGAGAAAATCAACTTATTTTTATCCCAAGGTTATTACAGGACAGGTTATGAATAAGCTTTTTTAAAGTCAGTGCTGAATACTTCCTGCTTCTTATCATAAGATTACCAACGTCCATCCTCACCAGGCCGGGAATATGGAGAATATTGAAAAAATGGTTTTTTCTGTTGACATTTCATTTGTGGTTTAGATATGTTCTATAAAAAAATTGTATTTGAGGATGTTCGGCGCACGGAATACGGTTTAAATCCGTAACGGTCCCGCCGCTGTAACCCTGCCGTTTGCAGAGACTTTTGAAGAACGTTCAATTTTGCTCAAGTTCAAGGTCTCATATAATGGAACCCTTTTAGTATTGTTGTGCCACTGTTCTAAATAAAAGAAACATTTAAGAATGGGAAGGCTGCTTAAAGGGCGGGGGAGTCAGAAGACGAGCTGAATATCTTATGATCCAAAGAGCTTGATGGCAAAGGGTTCTGGTAGGCAATATCGCCTGTCGGAGCCCTTTTTTTATTTCCGGCGGGGTAAATTCATTGTATAAAGGTGAGGATATGAAAACCCAGATTGAAAAAGCAAGAGAAGGCATTATTACGGAAGAAATTAAAAAGGTTGCATTGAATGAAGGTTTGTCTGATGAAATCGTAAGGCAAAGAGTCGCTTTAGGTGAAATTGTAATATCAAGCCACCCGAAACGCAAAAATCAGAAAATAGTTGGAATAGGAAAAGGTCTGAGAACAAAGGTCAACGCTTCAATCGGCACATCTTCGGACATATGCGATATTGATGCTGAAGTCCGAAAGGCTATAGCTGCTGAGGAAGAAGGCGCAGATACGCTTATGGAGCTTTCCGCAGGAGGAGATCTTGATGCAATCCGCAGGGCCGTGCTCGCAAATACTGCTTTGCCGGTTGGGAATGTGCCTTTGTATCAGGCATTCAAGGAAACTACGGCAAAATACGCAAATCCGGGCAAGCTTGATCCGGAATACCTGTTTGATCTTATAGAAAAACAGCTTGATGATGGAATCAGTTTCATGGCTATCCACTGCGGCATAAATCAGTATACTATAGAACGGCTCAGAAAACAGGGATACCGCTACGGTGGTCTTGTTTCAAAGGGCGGCACATACATGGTTGCCTGGATGGATATAAACAAAAAGGAAAACCCTTTATACGAGCAATTTGATCGCGTGTGTGCTTTGATGAAAAAATATGATGCAGTACTTTCTCTTGGAAACGGTATAAGAGCCGGAGCAATTCACGACAGCCACGACCGGGCACAGATGGCGGAGATGATTATAAACTGTGAACTTGCCGAGTTAGGACGTGGAATGGGGTGCCAGATGATGGTTGAAGGCCCCGGACATGTGCCCCTGGATGAAATCGAAGGGAACATAATGCTGGAAAAGCGAATGAGCGGAAACGCGCCTTATTATGTTCTGGGGCCTCTCCCATTGGACACAGGTGCCGGATATGATCATATCGTTTCAGCTATCGGAGCTGCCAATTCAGCACGTTTCGGCGCTGATCTGGTGTGTTACATCACACCTGCGGAACACCTTGCGCTTCCCAATGAACAGGACGTAAGGGAAGGTGTTCGGGCAACACGGCTTGCTGTTCGTATCGGCGATATATCCAAATATCCCGACAGGCGCGAAAGAGAAAAAGAAGCTGCAATGGCAAGACGTGACATGCGCTGGGATGATCTTGAAAAATTACTCATGTTTCCCGATAAGGCAAGAGAGGTTCGTCAGAGCAGAGCGCCGGAAAATGCAAAAACCTGTTCCATGTGCGGAGATTTCTGCGCCATGAAAAAGGGTATGGAAGTTTTTTCAGATGATATCAGCGGCGATAAGATTTCATGCGCAGGAAAATAAAAGTATTCATATTACTTAATTCTGTTGTCACTAACTTGTTCCAGGAAAAAGGCGTCAAATTATGGACAAACTCGATAAAACAATAAATGCTATTTCCCCTCCTGATACAGCAGCATACAAGGCTGCTCTTGAACGTCTGGCTCAGCAAGCCCGCCCGGCAGGAAGTCTTGGTGTTCTGGAAAATTTATCAGCAAGACTTGCAGGCATTGCAAAAACAATTGATGTGCGGTTGAAAAGAAAAGTAATAGTTACATGTGCCGGAGATCATGGGGTTGTGGCGGAAGGTGTGAGCCTTTTTCCTCAGGAAGTTACACCTCAGATGGTATACAACTTTGTTAACGGAGGCGCTTCAATCAATGTTTTGGCCCGTCATGCAGGCGCTGAAGTAAAGGTAGCAGATCTTGGTGTTAACCATGATTTTGAAAAAGACCTTCCCATTTTTCACAAGAAAATCCGAAAAGGCACATCGAACATAGCTGTGGGCCCTGCAATGTCAAGACAGGAGGCTGTTAGTTCCATTGAAGCCGGGATCGATATTGTAGATGAGCTTTTCAAAGAAGGCCCTGTAGATATCCTGGGTACCGGTGACATGGGTATAGGAAATACTACTCCTTCTACTGCCGTTATTGCGGCAATCTCTGGCATTGATGTAGAAAAACTTACAGGGCGCGGTACCGGGATTGATGACAAAGCTCTTAAAAATAAAATAGAAGTTATTAAAAGAGCAATAAAAGTTAACAAGCCTGATCCCAAAGACGCCATTGATATACTTTCCAAAGTGGGTGGTTTTGAAATCGGTGGTCTTGCAGGCCTTGTTCTCGGTGCTGCTACAAAGGGCATACCTGTTGTATGCGATGGATTAATATCTACTGCAGGAGCTTTGATTGCATGCAGCCTTGCTCCTTTGGCAAAAGAATATCTTTTTGCAAGCCACCGCTCTGTTGAGGCAGGACACTGTTATATGCATGAAATACTGGGCATAGAACCTTTGCTTGATTTAAAATTTCGTCTGGGCGAAGGAACCGGTGCTGCTGTTGCAATGGAACTGCTGGATGCTTCAACCCGCATTCTGGCTGATATAAAGACCTTTGAAGAAGTTGCAATAAAAAATGCCCAGATATAAAAGTCCCGAGAAAATGCCTGATATGCCGTTTTGCGATGCCGATTTTGCCTGCGCTGACTTTCAGTATCTTGAGGATCTTGCAACTGCCTACTGGTATTCCGAAATACTTTTTGCAGCGATAGAACTCGGTCTTTTCGGGTTTCTTGAAAAAGAAAATTCAACTGTTGATAAGCTTGCAATTGCCGCATCGTGTAGCAAGGAAGAACTGCACCGGTTGCTTAAGGCCATGGAAAAGCTGGCATTGGTTTGTCATAACAATGGCCAGTGGTTTAACTCTCAGGTAGCGCATATGTTTCTCGTGCCGGGACAACCTTCATATATGGGAGATTTTTTTCTGTATAGAAAATATATGAAGCCGCAGTGGCAGTCTATTGCAAAAAAAGTTTCAGTTAATAAAGATTGTGAAAACATCGGAAACGATAATAAGGTAATTTCGGAAGAAGATGAGTATGCATTAAAAGTTCTTAATTATGTTATGACTGCCGATATGCTGATACGGCAAAAGAGCAAAAAGATTGCCGGTCTTTTCAAATCTCTTTCGTGGCAACTGCCACTGCTTGATATCGGCGGTGGAGCAGGTTCTCTGGGCCGTGCATTAATTAAATCAAAAACAAATGATGAAAAAATGCAAACAGATATAATACCTATTTCAGCGTTATATGAATTGCCAGAAGTTATTATAGCTGCACAAAAACTTTATACCGATAAGGATGATTGGCGGCACTTTGAAACCATGGAAGGAGATTTTCGCTTTCATGAATTTGAGGAGAGCAAAGAGTTTGGGCTTATTGTGATGAGCAATTTTCTTCATGCCTATGGCCATAAAGAGGCACATGAATTATTCCAAAAAGCTGTGAGCCTGCTTAAAACCGGAGGCATGATACTTATTCACGATTATTTTCCGGATCGGCGCGGACGCTCACCCCAAAAAGGGACATTGTACGATCTTAACATGATGCTAAACACTTACAATGGAACATGTCATGAAAGCACAACCATAAAATGCTGGCTTGAAGAAGCTGGTTTTCCAAAGGTTAAGGTTATTGATCTTGATACTGATACTTCAGTTATTTTAGCCGCACAGAATGAATTTCATGATAATGCTGCCTTTGACAAAAACGAAAAGATATATCGCGATGAATGGGTATATGCAGCTGTTGATGAAGGATTTCAAAATGCTGTTATCCTTCCTGTAGCAAAAATAGCAACCGGTTCATGGGTAAGACAAAAATGCAGGTTCGGTTGCAAAGAATTCGGAAAGAATCTTCAATGCCCTCCGTATAGTATGAATAACGGCGAAACGGAAGAAATGCTCAAATCCTATTCATGGTGCATGCTTGTGGAAGATATGCCTCCCGGACGTAAATTTCATAAAAAGCTTTTAAATCTTGAAAAAAGACTTTTTCTTTCAGGTTATCATAAAGCCTTTTCATTTGGCGCGGGCCCTTGTCCTGTTTGCAAAAAATGTCCTGAAGACAATACCTGTCGTCATCCTGATAAGGCACGTCCTTCCATGGAAGCATCAGGAATAGATGTTTACAAAACGGCAAAAGCGGCAGGAATCAACCTTAAGCCGGTATCGGAAAAAGGGCGCTATGTAAAATATATCGGCCTTTTACTTCTGGAGTAAATGCGGTGAAAATACTATTCGTACAGGTTCCCACTTCACATCTTGGCGCAAAGGAACGCGTTTATCCTCTGGGCATTTCAAGACTGGCGGCTCTTGTGCCTTCCGGTTTTGAAAAATCGGCCATTGATATGAACCTGTATGCCGATCCATGGCCGGAATTAAAAGAAAAACTGGAAAGTATAAAGCCTGATATCGTTGCTTTGTCTTTTAGAAATATTGACCCTCTTGCAGGACAGCAGACATCTTATCTGTCTTCGCTTAAAACATCTGCTGTTCTTGTCAGGTTGATTGCGCCATCTGCCGTTATCATTGCAGGTGGCCCTGCTTTCACACTTTTTGCAAAGCGTTTAATGGAAGAAATACCCGAAATCGACTTTGGCTTATCCGGTGAAGGTGAGATTGCTTTTGCACAAATATTGTCATGCTTTCCGGACATTCAATCCGTACCGGGAATTGTCCGCCGAAACGAAAAAGAAATCATACACAACCCGAACGGTCCTTTTATATCAATGGATGAAATTCCTCATATTGATGCCGAAAGCTTTTGCCCAAAAGATTATACCAAAGGCAATCTTTATGTTGCTGCTATGGGTATTGAAGGCAAACGTGGGTGTGATTTAAAATGCGGGTATTGCCTCTATCCGCGTTTAGGTGGCGGCAGGATGAGACTCAGAAGTCCTGCAATGATTGTTGATGAGATGGAAAGACTCCATAAAGATTGGGATATAAATTTATTTCATTTCACAGATCCTGTTTTAAATCGGCCGGCAGACCATTTTGAGGCCATCTGCGAAGATATTATAAAGCGAAATCTTGATATTAATTGGACCGGTTTTTTCAGAGAAGACACATTTACAGATTACAATGCCGGTCTTGCGCAAAAAGCCGGGCTTATCGCATGCTATTTTTCCGCAGATGCTCTTACATCTCACGGTTTAAGTCTTCTTGGCAAGGCACTGACAAAAGATGACATCCTGCGGGCATCCAAAATTACAGTAAAATACAATATTCTTACCATGTGCCATTTTCTTGTAAATCTTCCTTTCGAGACAAGAGAACATTCAGAAGAAGCAAAGGAGATGATGAACAAAATACTTGATATACACGCCTTGTCCGGAAACCTTGGGGCTGTGATTTTCAATACGGTACGTTTGTATCCAGGAGCCAGGCTGACAAACAAGCTTATAGAAAGCGGTCTGCTTGATCCTGATATCGATCTTTTGTATCCTGTTTACTATAACCCTCAAAAGACTTCTTATGTGCTTCATGAGCTTGAAGCTAAATGCCATAAGGCAGGCGTGTTATCGAGATTAAAGATTGATGAAAAGGTACTGTTTCAATGAATATATGCGTTCTTGAGCATCCAAGAGTCCGTTCAAAAGAAAGATTTAACGATATTGCCAACACTCCGTTGTGGTCATGTCTTATGGGAGGCTACGCAGCTTCCGGCTTAAGAAGCGCCGGACACGATGTGGTTTTAATGGATACTACCGTTACAGGGTGGGATTTTGAAAAGACCGAACAGGAAATTCTAAAACTTTCTCCTGATATGCTTTGTGTAAATGCAGTATATTTTTGGGAAAACACAGGTCTTGTTTTTGATCTTTTGGCTAATCTTAAAAAAGACGGTTTTTATGGGCATATTACTCTGTTCGGATTTTTCCCAACGCTGGCATATGCAGCCATTCTTGAAAACATTGCTTCCGTAGATTCAGTGGTAGTAGGTGAATGCGAAAATACTATTATAGAACTTGCAGACTCACTTTCAAAACATAAAAACCTGGACAGTATAGCAGGGCTTTGTCTTAGGACTGAACACGGCATAACAATTTCAAAGCAACGCATCCCGGAACAAAACATAGACAAATTTTATTTTCCTGAAAGAACAAATACGGATGATCAGACCGTCTCTATCCTTGCAAGCCGGGGATGTTACAATCACTGCGCCTTTTGTCTTGTGCCTTCATTTTATAATGACGGGCCCTTGTGGCGCGGAAGATCTCCTGAAAATATTTATCAGGAAATATCTGCGCTTGCAGACAAAGGATGCAAGGATTTTTATTTTGTTGATCCTAATTTTATCGGCCCGGGAAAGAAAGGAAAAGAACGCATTAATAAGCTGATGGAGCTTATCCGTCCTTTAAATATAACATTTGGTATGGAAACAAGACCGAATGATCTTGACCCGAATATACTTGAAAGCTTGGTTTCTTCCGGGTTTAAGACACTGCTTCTCGGCATTGAAAGCGGTTCAACCTCTGTGCTTGGGAACTTAAACAAGGGCGCATCCATCAATTCAAGCGAAAATGCAATAAGAATATGCCGTGATGCAGGGATTGAGCCTGAAGTAGGATTTCTTATGTTCGTGCCGGACAGCACCCTTGAAGACCTGGAACATAATTTTGAATTTCTGCAAAAAAATAACCTGCTTGACCGCCTGGAAAGAACCGCAAATCTTCTTTCGCATCGCCAGTTAGTGTTAATGGGGACATCGGGCTACAGAATGTTTAAAAAGCAGGGCAGACTTATAAAAGCAGGAGTACTTGGTTTTGAAGGAGAAGTATCTTATCAGGATAGCAGGGTCAAATGGGTATCCGATATTATGATTCATGCATGTCTTTTTGTGCTGGAAAATATGGAGCAACCAAATTCTCCAATATACTGGCGACTTTGCGAAAACGAAGGCGAAAGAAATATCGAACTTGTTAAAGCAAACGATTATCTGGTAAAATTATTCAAACGACTTCTTACCGATGCAGCTAAAACCTCTTTACTTCCTACTGTTTTGGAGTTGAAACAAGTAATTGAAAAAGAGCTGCTAAATACCATAAATATCATTTCTTTTGCTTCACCATAAGATAACCAACAGACTACCAAATCTTTCTCAAGTTATCCAAATAATATTGCAAAAAATCTTTCGAAAGTTTATATATAATTTTAAATTCATTTAAATAATTGACTAAAGTTTCGCAGTTGAGTAATCGAGTTGATTACAAAGTACATTTTCAATAACTTCAAGAATATATAATATATTATTTCTGTCAATTTCATCAGATAATAGCTGACTTGACAT
>Ga0180732_1000834_pt1 | contig 22337 bp, 22 predicted proteins | sample KR11_01MetaG_FD_148674 | JGI IMG/M metagenome (GOLD analysis project Ga0180732, IMG submission 148674) | Groundwater microbial communities from the Olkiluoto Island deep subsurface site, Finland - KR11_0.1 MetaG | ecosystem: Environmental > Aquatic > Deep subsurface > Groundwater | place... | reverse complement strand
TGGCAAAGGTAAGAAGGCTCAACCATGCGACAGCGCGCTTTTCCACCAGCATGATGCGGAGGTTCACCTCCATACCGGCCAACGCCATCAGAAAGACGAGTCCCAATAGGCCCATAGCATCCAAGACTACGTATATCTGCTCTGTTGGGTACCCGCGACCCAGAAAGTGGTTCAGGTGCCGCACCAAGTCAAGGGCGTTCGGGCCGATGGCAATACCGACAAGCATGATGGCCACAACGGCGGGGATGTGGAAGCGGCGCAAGACTTGGGGCACAATGGCCACCAACGCCATAAGAACCAAGAACACGATCAGGAACGTAAGACCTGCCATTTCGCGATTCCCTTCTTCTTGCCTCGGCGAACGGTTGAACTGTGCCGCCCAGCTTTTTGGGTCGGCACCACATACTATTAGTTAAAAATCAAAAAGATGGCTTCTCCTTTAAATTTGGTTATAATATCCATAATATCCAATTTGTTAAATCATATCAAATAATTTTACATCAAAAGGAGAAGCCGTAATGAAAATCACATACATTGTCGAAAAAATCAATTTAAATCAGGTCATGGATATATCTGTAGATGTTCACAAAGACAATTTGAGCTTCTTTTTTTTGCTGCTGATAGCAGGGAATATACTGACATCTGTAACAATCGTACCGATGTTATCCAAAGGCGAATAATAAAATACCAAAAAATTGCCAAAGAACATGGGATGAACAACTTACGGATTATTTGCGAACCAACCGGCCAGTGTGATGAAATGGGGTCTGCCTTTGACCCTTATTAATACTGTCTTGTTTTTTTCCCTATCCGTTTATTAATTTTTTGTCACATTTTTTAAGCCTCGAAACTCCTTGATAATAGCGTCAATTCTACATTCTATTCTTATCTTTTATCCCCAAGGGTCAAACATAGATTTGACCCGCTTGCTATGTGGTGTGGGGGGAGAGAAAAACTCCCCCACACCCGATTATATTTTTTACTGTAATTTCAAGAAGTCATCACGTGTCAATTCACAATCCCGAAGAATTTTTAAGAATAGTCCAGGCCCAATTGTTTCACCGGGATGAACAGGAACAACAGTACAACGGCCATCGGAGTGTTTGAGAAAATGATGACTGCCTTTAACTCGAATGACTTCAAAATTAGCCTTTTTGAGAACTTTAATAATTTGCTTGCCTTTCAATGAAGGAAATTGAGTCATACTTGCACCGCTATTCTTTGAAGACCGACAAATTCTGTAGTAATTGGAACCTCCTCAACTTCAGCACACAATTCAATAGCTTCCTTAATGCGTTCTAATAATACATCCAAGGATTTTGCTTGTGTATGACATCCCTTTAACTCCGGAACAGTACCAACATAAAAACCCTCCGTGTCTCGTTCAATTATTACATTAAATGTCTTCATCTGATTTTTCCTCCTAAGAGAATCTATTTCTAGTAATTTTGGTAATTAATCAATGAGTTCAAAAATATAATCACTGATTAACAAGCAAATTTGCCTTGATATAATGATATTAAATACATTTTCGAGCATATTTGCTTTGCCCCTATTATCTTCAAATTTTAAAACAAATCAATATCATAATGAAATCAAAACTTCAATTCTTAGCGGTAATATATATAATTTAGGAGATTAAGCGGATATATAAGATAAATCAGCTATTTTGGATAAAATCCACAGCATTTTGAAAAATGCGCAAACCTATTGTAGTACCCATGTCAAATACTTTGCCCTGACGTTTAAGCTCTTCCTTCTGGCGGGTCCAGTCTGGATGATTGGTTGGATGATTGTAGGCTTCAGGGTGGGGCATAAGGCCGAAAATTCTGCCGGTTGGATCACATATTCCTGCTATATCAAGTACTGAACCATTTGGATTGTATGGAAAAATGCCATTTGCAAGTTTTCCGTCAGGCATGGAATACTGAATCGCAACCTGGTTATTATTTAAAAGTCGCTTTATGGTGGACTCATCTGAATAAAATTTCCCTTCACCATGTCTGATAGGGAGCTCCAGACTATCCATACCTTTTGTAAATATGCAGGGTGCTGCGGAATTTACTGTCAGGTTTACCCAGTCATCCCTGAAATTTCCGCAATCGTTAAACGTAAGCGCCACCGACCGAGTACTGTAATCATGGTTAAAACCGGGTAAAAGCCCGAGGTTCACAAGAGTCTGGAACCCATTGCATATCCCAAGTACAAGGTTACCATTATCGATAAACTCTTTCAGCTTTTCACCAAGACTTGTCTTGAAGCGTACAGCTTGAATAACACCTGCGCCATGATCATCTCCCCAGCTGAATCCTCCGACAAAAACCATGATTTGAAAATCTTCAAGCTTTACATCTTCATTAATAAGCGAATTTATATGAACTCTGGTAGCTTTTGCTCCTGCCAGTTCAAAGGCATAGGCTGTTTCATTATCACAATTTAAACCGTATCCGGCAAGTACAAGCGCATTTACTTTACTCATATTGACTTCACTGCTCCATACTTATATTTTTTTCACCGCCCGCTTCGCTCAAGGCGCAAAGCTCGCGGAGTAAAAAGTTGAAATCTTTCAACAAAGGTCTTTGAATGGCTCTTTCCATGCGGCCTTAAGATCATCGACAGAAACCGAAACAATATTACTGCCGTCAATACCTTTTATAATTAAATCGGATTGTTTAGTTATTTTTCCTATGCAGGCACATGGAAGGTCTTTGAAAATATTTTCAAAAAGCTCCTTATGCTGAGGATCAATGCTTACAATAAATCGTCCGGCAGATTCGGAAAACAATATTTTGTCATTACGATCGACATCATCTACAGGCACATATGCAAGATCAACTTCCATGCCAAGGTTGCCGCCCATTGCCGTTAAAGATAGATGAACGCCCATGCCGCCACGGTATATACCATGTGCTGAGGCCACAATCTCTTTGTCAATTGCATGCCCAAGAGCTCTGTAAACAGGTGTAAACTGATCGGACATAACCTTAGGAACATTAATGCCTGTATATCCAAAATGCTCGTAGTACTCAGATCCTCCCAGCTCATTTCTGGTAACGCCAAGAACATAAACCAGATCTCCTGGCATCTTACTGTCCATTGTAATACATTTAGTTATATCATCTATAACAGACGTTGCTGAAAACTGAAGAGTCTCAAGTGCCGAGACTTTATGTGTTTCACCATAACGACCAGGAAGATGACCATCTACATACATACTGTCTTTGCCTGAAAGAAGTGGAATTTCATATGCAAGGCAAATATCCCGAAGAGCACGACACGAACGGACAAGCTGTGCTGCTTTAAATCTGCCGTCAGGGTTATTTCCCGGATTGTATTGAATATTCGGCCAGCAGAAATTATCCACGCCGCCTATATGTTCAAAATTTGCACCAACCGACAGGAGTCTTCGCACTGCTTCATCAATGGTGCAGCTTGTCATATGATATGCATCAATAAGTGAATAGGTGGGCAGCAAGGACTGGGAAAAAGCAAGACCTTTGTTCGAATCAAGCACTGGCCTTAAGACAGTTGCATCGCTGTTAACGTCTCGACCGACGCCTACCAGAGGTTTTATTACGCTTGTACCCTGAACTTCATGGTCATACTGCCTGCTGATCCATTCTTTGGAGCATATATTGGGACGCTCAAGAATATCTTTCAGTAAAGTTTCGTAATCAACCGGCTCTTTAAGAACCGGTTCAAACAGTCCTCGCTTATCAGGAGGCTGCCAATGCGCATCAAATTCCCACTGAGGAAAACCCGAAGAAAGCAGGTCAAGATCAATATAAGCGCAGGTCTTGCCATTATAGGTAATATGAAGATTGCCTGTATCAGTATAAGTTCCTATAACCGTGCTTTCTACAGCATGTTTTTCTGAAAGTTCAAGAAAGCGTTTTAAGTCCTCCGGTCTTACAGCCACAGTCATACGTTCCTGGGATTCTGAAATCCATATCTCCCACTGGTCAAGCCCTTCATATTTTAAAGGAACCTTTTCAAGCTGGATATCGCATCCATTTGAGAACAATGCTGTTTCACCTACTGATGATGAAAGTCCTCCCCCGCCGTTATCGGTAATAAATACTATAAGTCCTTCATCACGTGCTTCTAAGAGGAAATCATGCATCTTTTTCTGGGTGTAAGGGTCGCCGATTTGGACATGACCGGCAGGAGTATGCTCGGAAAAAGTCTCTGATGCTGCTGTCACGCCATGAATCCCATCTTTACCGACCCTTCCTCCACACATGATAACCAGATCGCCGGGAGAAATATCCTTCTGTTCCGATGGTTCTCCTTTTACCATGGCAGGCATGATGCCGACGGCTGTTACAAAAACCAGGCATTTACCCATGTACCCATGATGGAAAAAAACCTGACCAAAGGGGGTTGGTATCCCGCTTTTGTTGCCGCCATCTCTTACTCCTTCTATAACGCCGTCTAAAAGACGTCTCGGGTGCAGACGCGGCTTGAGATTTCCCTTATAATCCCTGTGCCCCACACAATAGCCGTAGCTGCCCATAATCAGCTTTGCCCCTTTGCCGGTACCCATGGGATCTCGGTATATTCCTACTATGCCGGTTATAGCACCGCCATATGCTTCCATATTGGACGGAGAATTGTGGGTCTCTCCGGTAATAACATAATAATGATCCTGGTCAAAACGCCCCACACCGGCATTATCCCACAAGACAGATACAACCCAGGATTTTCTATCCTTTAACGTCAACGTAGGAGTTTCAATGCAGGTTTTAAAAAGATTATCAATGAGTTCTAAATTAGCTGTTTCAAGATCATGATAATGGAACAGCCCCCGAAAAGTATTATGATTGCAGTGGTCGCTTCTGGCCTGAGAAATATATTCGAGCTCGATATCCGTGGGGTCTGATAATCCGACTTTTGCGCGCGCAGTCTGAACCTTTTCGTCTAAAAAATATTTTCTTATAATTGGTATATCATTTGGGTTCAGAGCCAGATTACGTTTATCGCTGATTTGTTTTAGTGTTGAATCGCTGTCTATAGGAATTGTGCTGACTGTGGGGATGTGGTTAAGCATAACTTTTGGAATTATAAAGCCGATACCCACATCAGGATCCCATTCTTCTTTTGAATAAATCTTCCACTGCTGGATAATATCATTTGCCAGAAGCTCGCCGGCAATTTTATCCGTATCTTCGGCAGTAAGTTCTTTACCTTTCAGGCAAAAACGCTTTGATGTATATACTGCTTCATTTGGACCGAACTTTATTCCCAAAATATCTTCCATTGCTTCAACAGCAGTACTGCCCGGGTTGTCCTTAACGCCAGGCCTGTAGCCGACCCAAATAGTCCAGTTAAATTCAACAGGCAAGGGCTTAAAAGAAGAAATCTGCGTTACAGGGTTTGTAAAAACCTCTGTTTGTATTTTCTCCAACTGGCCGTTTGACAGGTTTGCATCAATTGTTACTACATGAATTGTACGAACCTGTGAAAGATCAATCCCAAAATAATTCTTTGCCTTTTGTCGAATACCTTCACCCTCGGCATCAAACAAATCTGATTTTAATGTTATTTCCAGTCTATAAGGCATAATTAACCCTTAAAAAAATTTATACGGCAAAGTAAAAAGCTTCAGTTTCAAGGCGCGCAAGTCCTGAGGAGAGAGGCGTACTTATAGCTACGCCGCAATGACGAAGGATGCAGCGCAACGCAGAAAATGGACTTTTTACAAAGCCGTCAACATCTAACTGAAAAACATGCGCGTAATATCATTATAAAACACATAAATCATGAGCGTAACCAACACAAACATACCTACCTGCTGGGCAATTTCACGAAACCTGATATTTACAGGACGCCCTGTTGCCGCCTCAATAAAAAAGAAAACCAGATGCCCCCCATCCAGAACAGGTATAGGCAAAAAATTGATTATGCCAAGATTAATACTTAGCAGAGCTATAAAAAATAGCAGGTTTGATATTCCCTCTTCAGCCTGTTGACCCGCCATCTCTGCGATCATAAGCGGACCGCCCAGTGTTTTTGTGGAAATAGCGCCCTGAATCAGCTTTACAATACTTACTATGGTTAACTTTGAAATGTTATAAGTCTGTATTATGCTCTCTGAAAAGGCCTGGAAAAAATTCAATTCCTTTGAAAAACCATCTCCGGAAGATGTAATACCAAGCACATAACGCTGTATGTCCTCGCCAAAAATATTCTTGGTCGTTATCAGTTCCGGCTTAACATTTGCAACAATTATAGATTCGTTTCTCTGAATATGTAATACAAGTTCTTCTCCATTGCTTTCAGAAATACTTTTTGCCATATCATCCCAGCTCTCAATGGGAATTTCATTAATGGCTACTATTCTATCGCCTTTTTTCAGTTCTCCTCTAAAAGCAGGACTGTTCTCTTTAACCTCCCCTACGGAAGGCTCTAAAATAAAAGTTCCATAAATCTGGAACATCCCAAAGAAAATTATTATTGCGAGGAGAAGATTAAAGAAAGGACCGGCAGCAACAATTAAAATCCGTTTTAAGACATGCTTGTGGGTAAAGGAAAGAGATAAGTCTTCCGGTTTTACTTCAGCATTTGGTTCTTCACCCACCATTTTCACAAAGCCGCCAAGGGGTATTGCCGAAACGCAGTAATCGGTATTACCTATCCTTTTGCCGAATATTTTGGGACCAAACCCCAGGGAAAATTTCTCTACCCCTACTCCAAAAAACCTGGCGATAAGGAAATGGCCGAGTTCATGAAAAAATATAAGTATTCCTAATACTATTATAAATGCAAATATATTTGTGCTCATAACGGTTTACAGTTCACGGTTCACAGTTCACGGTTCACGGCGTGGAATGTGCTATAAATGATCGGCAACATTTGATTCATGATCTCCAACCTTCTCACCTTCCCACCTTCTTACCAGCTATTTCCCTTGCCCACTTATCTGCCTCAAGTATATTGGATAATGTCGGATCTTTGACGGATGAATGTTTTTCCATTGTATTTTTTATTAAGTTTGGAATATCAATAAATGAAATATGTTTATCCAGAAAGGCCGTTACTGCCACTTCATTTGATGCATTTAAAACCGCGGGCATTGTTCCACCTGTTTCACAGGCTTTAAAAGCCAGCGCAAGACATGGAAACTTTGTTAAGTCCGGCTGCTGAAAGGTAAGCGCTCCAATATTTACAAAATCCGGAATCGGTTGCTTAAGCGGAAGACGCTCTGGATAAGATATGGCATATGCTATAGCACCCTTCATATCCGGGATACCTAACTGAGCAATAACCGATCCGTCTCTATAGGCAACCATTGAGTGAACAATGCTTTGCGGATGAATCACAACCTTAATCATATCGTGAGATACTCCGAAAAGATATTTTGCTTCAATTACCTCAAGTCCCTTGTTCATAAGAGTAGCTGAATCTATGCTGATCTTTTTGCCCATCTGCCATGTAGGATGATTTAGAGCTTCCTCTGCTTTTATCGAGACAAATTCATTTGCCGACTTGTTCAAGAATGGACCGCCTGAAGCTGTCAGTAGTATTTTATCCAGATCCTCTCTGCGGTGGCCGGCAATACATTGAAATACAGCACTATGCTCGCTATCTATGGGAAGTATGCTTATACCTTTTTCCGCTGCTTTTTTCACAACGATCTCACCAGCCATTACAAGGGTTTCTTTATTAGCCAGTGCAATATTCTTTCCAGCTTCAATTGCAGCCAGTGTAGGCATCAAACCGGCAGCACCTACCATGGCGGTTACAACCATTTCGACAGAAGCATAAGTAGCTGCTGTCCTGTAACCATCTTCTCCATACAATATTTCGACACCTGTCCCTGCCGGAAGCACATTCTTCAATTCTAAAGCTCTGTTTTCATCAAAAACCACGGCTATCTCAGGATGAAATGCTTCAATCTGTCTGGCTAATAATTCGACATTATTAGCTGCGGCAAGAGCTTTAACTTCAAACCGGTCGCGAAACATTTCTACAATCTTAAGAGTATTGCGGCCTATGGATCCGGTAGACCCAAGTATTGAAAGATTTTTCATAAGGCTAAAGAGTTTAAAATATAAATTCCTTAAAAAAATATGCCACAGGAGCGGCAAACAGAAGGGCGTCAATACGATCCAGGATACCGCCGTGTCCCGGCAATAATGAACCGGAATCCTTAATATTAGCGGAGCGTTTTAGCGCTGATTCAAACAGATCGCCAGCCTGGCCTGCGATCCCGATAAAGAGGAATAAAAGGATGCTTGTTCCTAATGGTAAGTAAGAAAGAAAAAAATAATTAAAAAGTACTCCGACAACCAAATTTGAAGTGAGTCCGCCGATTGAACCCTCTATTGTTTTTTTGGGGCTCACTGAGGGACAAAGTTTATGACGACCTAAGTAAGAACCAACATAAAACGCACCGATATCACCGGCAAAAACTACAAATAACAGAGAGAAAATCCATAGCATTCCGTCTGTCCCGCCACGGATCAAAACCAGAAAGGAAAGCAATATGGGAATATAAATAATTCCCAGAATCTGCTTGGTTAAATTTTCAAGTATGAACGGATCGGATTTAAACTGTGTAAAGGTAAACAGGCCGGAACTAATTAAATTAAAAGCAACTATGATTATAATAAGATCTAATGCGTTTTTATAAGCCGCCCATATAATGATAGGCCCAACAACTAAACCTACAAGCAATATAATGCCCGATATGGTTTTACCTCTTGCATTAAAAACAATACGAAAGTATTCCCACATGGCCAAAAAGCATATTATGCTCACTGAAACAGCGAACAAAAGTCCCCCCCTGTAAATCATTAAAAAAAGAAAGGGAAGGGCTGCAATGCCTGTAATCCAACGTTTTAAATGCATAATAGTGTCGGCTAAACTTTCCCAAATCTGCGTTCACGGCTCTGATAGTGTTTTAGAATCTGCAAAAACTCCTGCCTGTTGAAGTCGGGCCATAAGGTTTTTGTAACAAAAATCTCCGTGTACGCAATTTGCCAGAGGAGAAAATTACTTATGCGCATTTCACCGCTGGTTCTTATAAGCAGATCCGGATCGGGCATTCCTTTTGTGTAAAGGAAATCAGATACAAGTTCTGGTGTTATTAAGTCAGGATCAATCTTGCCTTCTTTTGTTTTTATTGCTATTTCCCGGGCCATCCTGACTATTTCGGCACGACCTCCATAGCTCAATGCAAGATTAAGCATCAAGCCGTCATTTTTTTTTGTTAGAGTCATTGTCTTATGTAGAACCTGCTGGACATCTTCCGGCAGCTTCTCTATCTGTCCAATAGCATTGAGACGGATATTATTATCCAACATCTCTTTCTGCTCTGACTCAAGAAAATTTTTCAGGATGGTCATGAGAGCAGTGACTTCGGTCTTTGGCCTCTGCCAGTTCTCAGTGGAAAAAGCATATAAAGTCAGGATGGAAATACCTATTTCACGACAGGTTCTAACAATAAGTCGAACAACATCAGCTCCCTTTTTATGTCCTTCAATGCGATTTAAAATACGCTTTTTTGCCCAGCGGCCATTACCATCCATGATGATAGCGATATGACAGGGGAGATTCGCCGGATCAATATCTGCATTAACAGAGGAAGATTCACTAGAATTCAAGGATCTCTTTCTCTTTTTCTTTAAAGATATCGTCATTTATAAGCTTGATATATTCATCCGTTATCTTCTGGATCTGGTCCTGTGCTTTGAAAGCATCATCTTCCGAAATATCGCCATCCTTTTTTAAAGACTTGATCAGTTCGTTTGAATCGCGTCTGATATTGCGTACAGCCACCTTATAGTCTTCACAAATTTTTCGTACTATTTTTACAAGTTCTTTACGTCTTTCTTCGGTAAGCGCTGGAATGGATATACGAATAATCTTACCATCATTTGAAGGGGTAAGACCCAGATCTGATTTCAATATCGCCTTTTCAATCTCTTTTATTACGGTAATATCCCAGGGCTGTATTGTAATAAGGCGACTTTCCGGAACTGAAAGCGAGGCCATCTGGTTAATGGGAGTCTGGGTGCCGTAATAATCAACAAGTATTCCATCAAGCAAAGAAAGAGAAGCACGACCGGTCCGGACTCTATTCAAGTCCTTTTTAAGGGCTGTAATTGATTTGCCCATACTTTCTTTTGTTTCTTTATATGTGGATTCCAGCATATAATAATTTTACCTTTTCGATAATATTTAGCCACAGATTTTCACTGAATTATCAATAAGATGCAATTTCAAGCGAGTTGTTTTGAGATGATTGATCAATTGGGCTTCATCCTAATCTTCCGTTCAATTTTCATCGCTCTCTAACCGTGAACCCTGGAACCGTTAACCTGGGTAGTTACACTTACTCATTGGTTACAATTTTCAGTGAAACTCCGTGTTGTTCCGTGGTGAATTTTTCACCTTAACGAGCTGTCAATTGTTTATCCTGGTTCCAATTTCCTCTCCACATACTATTTTTTTGAGGTTTCCCTTGTTTTTGATATCAAAAATTACAAGAGGAAGCTGGTTTTCCATAGCCAGAGAGATTGCTGTCATATCCATGACTTTGAGCTGTCTTTCTAAAACCTCCATATAGGTAATTTTTTTAATAAACCCGGCATCCTTGTTTACAACAGGATCTGAATCATACAGGCCGGCAACCTTGGTGGCTTTAAGTAAAATCTCAGTATGAATCTCCTGACCTCTTAAAACTGCAGCAGTATCCGTGGTAAAATAGGGATTCCCAGTGCCTGCTGCAAAAATAACGACGCGTCCTTTTTCAAGATGACGAATAGCTCTGCGCAGAATATAAGGCTCAGCTACCTCATGCATCGATATTGCAGACTGAGTGCGGGTCTGGATACCTTTCTTTTCAAGTGCATCCTGCAATGCAAGGCTATTGATTACCGTTGCCAGCATACCCATATGGTCTGCGGAAGTTCGATCCATGCCGAATGAACTGGCGGCAATTCCCCTGAAAATATTACCGCCGCCGACAACAATGGCTATCTGAACCCCCAGATCAAATATCGAACGGATCTCTTCAGCCACATAGTTTATCATTTCCGGGCTGATACCAAAGCTCTGATCGCCCATCAGAGCCTCGCCGCTTAATTTTAACAGGACCTTATTATATCGAGGTGGCGTCAAGTTTTAATAATTTCCTATCTGAAATCTTACAAAACGTTTAATTGTTATATTCTCGCCCATCTTTGCAATCATATCATTCAAAAGATCCGATATACTCACATCTGGATTACGTACATAAGCCTGATTTAAGAGGCAGTTATCTTTATAAAACTTGTTCAGTTTTCCCTCAACTATCTTGTCTGCAACGTTTTCAGGTTTGCCCATTTCAAGAACCTGAGCACGATATATTTCCTTTTCTTTATTTATAATATCCTCAGGCACATCATCGGATGCGATTCCAACAGGATTGCTTGCCGCGATATGCATAGCAATATTCTTTGAAAATTCCTTAAAATCATCATTCTTTGCAACAAAGTCAGTCTCACAGTTTATTTCAACCAGCACACCCAGTTTGCCACCCATATGTATATAAGGTTGGATTAATCCTTCGCTCATGGTTCTTCCGGCCCTCTTTTGTGCCGTTGCCAACCCTTTTTTCCTTAAAAAATCGACTGCTTTATCTATATCGCCCTCACAGTTTGTAAGCGCTTCTTTACAATCCATTATTCCGACTCCGGTCTTTTCACGGAGCTGTTTAACTATTGCAGCACTTATTGTGGCCATTAGTATTCTCCTATATCTTCTGCTTCAGTAGTTTTTTCTGATTTTTCACTTTCATGATCTTCTATGGTATCTGAAGAAGCGCGAGGCTTTGTTTTTCTGATTACTTCGACAACAGGTCCATCAGAACCGTCTGCAACAACCTTTCTTTTACCGGGTTTTAAATCTAAACCTACCGGTAAACCTTCAGCTTCACCCTCCAGATCTTTGTCGGTTTCAGCCTGCTGTTTTTCTAACAAACGTAGTTTTCCCTCAATACAAGCTTTAGCAATTCTGGATGAAATCAGCCTTATCGCCCGAATAGCATCATCATTGCCTGGTATAATGTAATCTATCTCATCCGGATCACAATTGGTGTCAACAATAGCAATAATTGGAATACCCAGCCGTCTTCCCTCACGAACCGCAATCGCTTCGTTTTTGGGATCAACAATAAATATAGCACCAGGGAGCTTATTCATAGAGCGAATTCCGCCAAGAGTATCGTCAAGTTTTACTCGGGACTTTTGAAGTTGCACTCTCTCTTTTTTGGGGAAAAGGTTAATTGATCCATCATTTATTATATTATTAAGATAATTAAGACGGTCGATACTTTTTTTTATTGTTTGAAAATTTGTAAGCATTCCGCCAAGCCATCTGTTATGGACGTAGAACATTTCGCATCTATTTGCCTCTTCATAAATGGATTCACGCGCCTGTTTTTTGGTTCCTACAAAAAGGACGGACTGGCCATTCTCAACCAGGTCGACTACAAAGTCATATACATTTTTAAACATACGAACGGTCTTCTGGAGATCAATTATATAGATACCGTTCCTTGCCCCAAAGATATAAGGTTTCATCTTGGGATTCCAGCGCTTTGTTTGATGGCCAAAATGTACTCCTGCTTCAAGGAGTTCCTTCATTGTAATATAAGACATATTTTTTCCTTTCTTAAATGGTTATTCCTTCGCCTTCATCATCCCTGTTTCCGACTTTCAATGAAAGCACCGGGAAAAAGGTCCAAGGGCGTGTGATATATTCAAACCTGTCTCAGTTAACAAATATTATAATACTCTGCAATAGTTTTTATGATTTTTTTCTTATACAAGCCGTCCTATAGTAACTGCTGTAGTCTTTTTTAAAGACAACATCTTCATAATTCCCGCAATCATCTATAATTTTTTTGATTGGATCTTTTTGATCATGACCTATTTCCAACAAAAGTATTCCCTTTTGTACAAGGAAGGCATGAGCCTGAAGAATAATTTTTTTAATTGAGTCCAGGCCATCTTTACCCCCGTCAAGAGCCGTAAATGGCTCATGTTTGTATATTTCAGGCTGAAGGTCAGGTATATCGGAAGTCCTGATATAAGGAGGGTTGGATATAATCATGTCAAATAGCTGTCCGGTATTTTTTAACGGCTCAAGCCAATCCCCGGTAAAAAAAATTATTTTTCCATCAAGATTATGAAACTTTGCATTCATAAATGCCAGTTTAACAGCTTCTACTGAACGATCAGATGCAAAATAGATATTCTCTGGTCTTTCTGATGCAAGCGCCAGGATTATAGCCCCGGAACCTGTACCAAGCTCTAAAATACGCTTTGAACCAGAACTCGATTCCAGAATTGAAAGCGCTGACTCAACAAGGCATTCTGTCTCAGGGCGTGGAATCAGTACATCCTTAGTCACAGCAAGATCCATGGACCAAAATTCCCTGGCGCCCACGATATATGCAACCGGTTCCCTGTCAATCCTCCTTTTTATATATGTTTTGAAGATCGAAAGTTCATCGATAGTAAGCGGCTGATCATAGCGCAAATACAAATCTATCCTTTTTAAGCCGCCTAATGTATGTGCCAGAAGTATTTCAGCTGTTGATCTAGGGCTGTCAATGTCGTGGGATTGAAAATATGAAGCAGTCCATCCGAGGAGTTTGCTTATTGTCCATTCAGGGAACTTGGACTGTGGCTGATTCTGCATTCTGTAATGCCTGAGTTTGATAAAATGTTGTAAGCTGGTCTATAATACCGTCTATATCTCCCTGCAGAATACTTTCCAGCTTGTAAAGGGTAAGCCCGATCCTGTGGTCTGTAACTCTGCCCTGTGGAAAGTTATAGGTCCTTATTCTTTCACTTCTATCTCCGCTTCCTATCTGGCTTTTCCGTTCCTCCGATCTCTTCTCATTTTGCTCTCTAATCTTGCTGTCAAGAAGACGGGCGCGCAAAACCTTCATAGCCCTGTTTTTGTTTTTCAATTGTGACTTTTCATCCTGGCAGGTAACAACAAGGCCTGTCGGCAGATGAGTAATACGCACGGCTGAGTCCGTAGTATTTACAGACTGTCCTCCTGGTCCGGTTGAACGATATACATCAACTTTAATTTCACCTGGATCAATATGAACTTCAACTTCTTCTGCTTCAGGCAAAACTGCCACTGTAACCGCAGAGGTGTGTATTCTCCCCTGGGTCTCAGTTGTAGGGACACGCTGAACACGATGAGTACCGCTTTCATATTTAAAGCGGTTATATGCTCCTTTACCATGGATCATCACCACAATCTCTTTTAAGCCACCCACACCGGTTGTATGATGATTCATGATCTCAACCTTCCAGGATCTGTTTTCAGCATATCTACTGTACATTCTGAACAAATCATTTGCAAACAGGCTTGCTTCCTCTCCACCGGTTCCGGCTCTTATTTCAATTAATACATTCTTTTTATCGAGCGGATCCTTAGGCATAAGAAGTTTTTTAAGCTCTTCTTCCCGATTTTCCCTTTCAGCATTTAATGAGCTGATTTCTTCCCGGGCTAAATTTTTTATTTCAGGATCAGTATCCTTCAGCAATTCCTTGCTGTCCTCAAGATTTTCTATTATCTGTTTGTAATTCCTGTAAACTGATACAATCTTGTTAAGTTCGGCATGCTCCTGACTATACTTCTGGTATAAGTTCCGATTTTGAATGATCTCGGGATCGCCCAGCAGCTTTTCTATCTCTAAAAAGCGTTTCTCAACACCTTTTAACCTGTCAAACATAAATAATAATTACCTGTTGATATTAGTCGAGTGGTCGAAACCTTTGCAAAACGCCCCCTTTTGCCCAATTTCGGCGTCAGACTCAAATTTTAAGCCTCGAAATACTCAAGGTATTCCTGCATTTAAAATTTTCGCCTTCCTTGAACTTGAACAAAATTGAACATTTTTCAAAGGTCTCTGGTCAAGTAGGAAAATGGTCGAGTGGTTGACTACTCGACTATTTACAGACATTATGGATTTTGTGCCTTAGTGGCTGAACTGTTACTAAAATTGTACGGTTTACAGTTCACGGTTACTCAAAAAAGAAAACCGTGAACCGTGAACCGACAACTATGAACCGTTCCTTATGTTTAAGTTACTTCTGAAAATTTGCATATTTTCTGCGGAAACGTTCAATTCTACCGGCTGTGTCAACGAGCTTCTGTTTGCCGGTAAAAAATGGATGGCATTTTGAACAGATTTCAACTCGTATATTTGATTTTGTTGAACCGATCTCAAACTCATTCCCACATGCACACTTAATAGTAGTATTAGAGTAATCCGGATGTATGTTGGCTTTCATATTATACTCCTTATCTATTTATTATGAATTCATTGAATTTAAGAAACTTTTATTATCCTTTGTTCTGCTCATTTTTTCAAGTAAAAATTCCATACAGTCTGAAGGATTTAATGAGGAAAGGAGTTTTCTTAATATCCAGACACGGGCAAGAGTCTCTTTATCCAGCAGCAGCTCTTCTTTACGGGTGCCTGATTTCTTTATATCAAACGCAGGGAATAATCTTTTGTCAGCAAGTCTTCTGTCTAATTGAATTTCCATATTGCCCGTACCCTTGAATTCCTCAAAAATAACTTCATCCATCCGGCTTCCTGTATCAATCAGGGCAGTTGCTATAATAGTAAGGCTTCCACCTTCTTCAATATTTCTGGCTGCGCCAAAAAAACGTTTCGGCCGCTGGAGAGCATTTGAATCAACTCCTCCGGAAAGAATCTTTCCACTTGGCGGCATAACAGAATTATAGGCACGCGCAAGTCTTGTTATACTATCCAGCAGAATAATCACATCTTTTTTGTGTTCCACCAGCCTTTTTGCCTTTTCAATCACCATTTCGGCGACTTGAACATGTCTTTCAGCAGGTTCATCAAAAGTTGAGCTTATAACTTCCGCTTTAACTGACCGCTGCATATCCGTAACCTCTTCAGGACGTTCATCAATCAGAAGAACAAAAGGAATAATATCTTTATGGTTGGCAATAACACTGTTGGCAATATTCTGTAAAAGCATCGTCTTCCCTGACCTGGGAGGTGAAACGATCAGGCCTCTCTGCCCAAAACCAATAGGAATCATAAGATCCATTATTCTTGTAGAGTAATTATCGGAAGAACTTTCAAGGTTTGTTTTTCTGTCAGGATAAAGTGGGGTCAGATTATCAAAAAGTATCTTGTCCCTGGCCACTTCAGGATCTTCATAGTTTACAGCTTCTACTTTCAAAAGCGCAAAATACCGTTCAGACTCCTTGGGCTGTCGAATCTGCCCCGACACAGTATCCCCAGTTCTTAGACTGAAACGCCGTATTTGTGAGGGTGAAACATAAATGTCATCAGGACCTGGAAGGTAATTGTAATTAGGCGCTCTCAAAAACCCAAATCCGTCAGGCAATATCTCAAGAGTTCCTTCGCCGAAGATTAAGCCATCCTTTTCAATCTGGGCCTGCAGAAGGGCAAAAATAAGCTCCTGCTTTCGCATTCCAGCAGCGCCATCAATATTGAAACCTTTTGCCATATTTGTCAGTTCACTTATTCTCTTGTCTTTTAGTTCAATTATATTCATTAAAAATTTACCCCATTACTTATTGTTATTCTAATAGATCCACTAAAACTAACTTTTGCCTGCAAACAGTATTCAGACTTCGTTACCCATTAAATCTTTGAGACCTTTGCAAAACGCCCCCTTTTGCCCAATTAGCGCTATAAAGCTTCACTAAAGTGCCAGCGTCAAACTCAAATTTTAAGCCTCGAAATACTCAATGTATTCCTGCATTTAAAATTTTCGCCTTCCTTGAACTTGAACAAAATTGAACATTTTTCAAAGATCTCTCTTTAAAACGGACTTTATGTGCGCTTCACTTTGTTTTTTCTTCGATGACATAGCGAGTGAAACGGCAAAAGCTAATTCCGGATGGGTTGCTTGCTAATATATTAAATAATGGCTTGATGAATTCTAAATCGTAGAAAGGCACAACTATAATTTACTTGTCGAGGAATAGAAATTTCCAGACACCTTATTTTTTCATTAAATACCGGTCAGAACAGGCAACGATCTGTAACTTTAAACTATAACAAATTTATATATAATAAATCTATTCTACAATACTACAATAATTAATAGACTGGATCCCTGTTGGTTGTAATGGAGGAATATGATTGTTTTGTGATTTTTTTATTCAGAAGAATTAAAAGGTATTCTCTCCAATAGGTGGGCTTAATGCCTTAAATGATTTAAAAAATATATTACGATCTTTTGTTTGTCAAGCATTTTCAATATTTTTTTATTAGTTTTTTATATAAAAGTTCAACTGATTTTTCCAACTGTTCGATTGAACCGTCATTTTTTATAACGAATTCAGCCCGTTTGGCCTTTTCTTCCTCAGGCATCTGGATGCTGAAAAGTAATTTCGCATCTTCACATGATACTTTATCCCGGCATATCAGCCTATTAAGACGCAATTCATGGTCAGCACTAACCGTTATTACCAAATCAAACAGCTCTTTCATGTCAAGCTCAAAAAGAAGGGGAATCTCTACAACTACAAATCTCTTAACATCCTTTTCCGCCTTATTCATGTTTAACTTAATAAGCCTTATTATTTCAGGATGTACAATTTTTTCCAGGGTTTTACGTGCAGAATCGTCATTGATTATAATCTTTCTAAGCAGTTGACGATTCAAAGAGCCATTTTCCTTAAGCACCCTTTGCCCAAATAAATTAATTATATTTTTATAAGCATAGGAACCTGGAGCAACAACTTCCCTTGCAATAGCATCAGAAAAGATTACCATTTCACCCAATTTTTTAAAAATTTCACAGACAGAAGTCTTGCCGGAACCGGCATTTCCTGTAACCGCAATCCTTATTGTTTTCTTTTTATAATCTTGCATAAAATATATGAATACATTACTTAAGGTTCAACCCCCTTATTTCTATCAATATCAAGGAGGTAAGGGGCGAAAACCCAATGAGTTATTATAAATATGAACAAATTAGATATAAAAATCCTGCCTAAAATTAAAGACGCATATATTGTTGGCGGTTCAATAAGAGACCTTATTATAGGAAAAATTCCTTTTGATTATGACATCGCTGTTATTGGAAATCCAGAAAAATTTGCGAAAAAGATAGCTGCAAATAAATCAGATCACATAATTAAGCTTGGGAAAAAAGATCAAAAGATAATCCGTGTAATTTCAAATAACAAAATCTTTGATATATCTCAGGTCAACGGCGATATCATTGAAGATGATCTTCTTAAAAGAGATTTTACGATAAATGCCATGGCTTATTCATTATCTTCGGAAAAAATTATTGACTGTGCCGGAGGGATGAAGGATCTTGCCGGCAGAAAAATTCGCATGGTATCAGATACAGCCTTTGAGAATGACCCTGTCCGGCTTATCAGGGCTTACAGAATAGGTGCAGCTCTAAATTTTGAAATTGAAGCAAAAACTGTTTCCTTTATAAGAAAAAATGCAAATCTTATAAAAAATTCAGCTGGCGAACGTATCAGGTCAGAAATGTTCAGAATGCTGCAAGCACCTGAATCGCATCATTATATTTCTCAAATGGCTGATACCGGTCTTTTGTTTGCCATATTTCCTGAACTTGGCAAGTTAAAAGGATGCTCCCAAAACAAATTGCATCAATATGATGTATTTGACCATACAATGAAGGCGTTTTATCATCTTGAAAAAATTCTTAATAATTACAGCGACTTTCTTGAAAATATTAATAGCAGGATCATCCACAGCATAGATGAGAATACAGCAGCTCTTCTTAAATTCGCCATTTTGCTTCACGATACAGGCAAACCCCGGGTAAAAAAAGCTGATAGCGAGGGAAATGTCCGTTTCTACGGCCATAGCCGCAAAGGTGTTGAAATAACAGAAAATATAGCTTCAAGGATAAAACTGTCAACAAAAGATAAAAAATTCATTGATTTTATTATTCGCAATCATGTCAGACCTCTGCACCTTTTCATCGCAAAACGGAAAGGCACCTTGACTAATAAAGGAATAACCCGCTTTTTTATTACATGTGGAGACATTACACCCTGTCTTTTGCTTCACAGCATTGCAGACATGAAAGGCAAAGGAGATAAAGGCGAAAAGGAATTCATAGATTTTGCGAAAAATATGATTTCAATATATTTTTTAGAATTTATGCCAAGAAAAAAAATATCCGCTCTTATTACAGGGAATGATTTAATCAATGAATTCGGATTATCTCCTTCTCCATTATTTAAAAAAATTTTATCCAGCATTGAAGAAGCAAGGCTCTTAAATCAGATAAACACCAAGCAGGAAGCATTGGCGCTGGTAAAAGATATTATTATGTTGAGATAGTTTCAAAACGCCCCCTTTTGCTCAAATAGCGCTAAAGCTTCACTTCGTGTCTGTGTCAGGCAAAAAGAAGCTTTTTCAAAGGTCTCTCTTCATTCTCTTGACATTACACACCTATTTTTATAATAAAATATATTTAAGGCTTCGGATTTAACAAAAACAAATAGCCCGCAAAGGGGTTGGCGGGAAGCTATCTGATTTTAACATCCGTAAATTATAACAAAATATTACTACAGCGAAAGGAGAATTTTATGATGAACATTTTGTTTTTTGGTCCAAACGGCAGCGGAAAAGGAACTCAGGGTGCTATTGTAAAGGATAAATACAATGCCGCTCACATTGAATCAGGCGCTATTTTCCGCGACAATATCAAAGGCGGCACTAAACTTGGCAAACAGGCCAAGGGATATATCGACAAAGGCGAATTAGTACCTGACGAAATTACAATACCAATGATACTCGACCGCCTGAAGCAAGATGATTGTAAAAGCGGCTGGCTACTCGACGGCTTCCCAAGAAACAAGAACCAGGCAATAAAGCTTGATGAAGCTCTCAAAGCAGAAAACATGAATCTTGATATTGTTGTGGAAATAATCCTTGACCGCCAGATTGCCAAAGACAGAATCATGGGACGCAGGCTCTGCGTAAATGACAACAACCATCCCAACAATATCTTTATTGACGCAATTAAGCCTAATGGAGACAAATGCCGGGTATGCGGCGGTGCTTTATCCAAAAGAGCTGACGATCAGGATGAGGGAGCAATCGATAAACGCCACGGCATTTACTATGACAGCAACACCGGCACACTTGCATCAGCATATTATTTCAAAGACGTAGCTGCAAAAAACGCATCAATGAAATATATTACCCTTGATGGCGCTGCAGACATAAAAGCAGTTGCAGCGGAGCTTGTTTCAAAACTGTAGAAAAGACCGTATTAAAAAATTTGAGGTTGTTTCTATTATAACGTAACTAATGAATTTATTATAAAATTGCATAGTCTCTATATGTGTCCGGGTTCTTAAATTTAAGATCCGGACACATTTTTTTCTTGCCATATGATTAAAAATTAGTTACATAGATAAATTCATTATTATCTTATAGGAAAATAAAAACATCGGAGAGATAGATATCCGTCTGATGAAAAGAAGGGGGCGAGGAGTTTGAAGGAAATTCAAGTCAAGGTTTTTGATAATGACCTTGAAAAGGCCATGCGTATTCTGAAAAAGAAGATTCAAAACGATGGCCTTTTTAAAAGGCTCAAGCTGAAAAAAAACTATGAAAAGCCAAGCGAGCACAAACGTCGCAAACAGCGTGAAGCCTTAAGAAGACAGAGGATTACAGCTTCTAAAAGATTCGGATAAAGGTCAAATAAAAATGAAACTTGAACCCGGTAAGAATGTTAATTTTTGCCGGGTTTTTTGTGGCCATGGAACTAATGGATCGCTATAGTAAATGTATAAAGGCCATGTATGGTCTTAGAAGGTTTGGAATTAAACTCGGCCTTTCAACCATCAAAAGCATGATGAAAAGCCTGGGGAATCCACAGAAAAGTTTTTTGTGCATTCATGTGGCAGGAACAAACGGAAAAGGATCAATTGCATCCTCTCTTGCCTCAATTCTTAAAGAATCAAACTACAAAGTCGGCCTTTTTACATCACCGCATCTTGTCCGATTTAATGAAAGAATACAGATTGACAATAAGCCTGTTTCCAATAAAAGCATTGTTGAAGCTTATGAAGCATTAAAAAATGTATCCTCAGGGAACCGAGAGCCGACCTTTTTTGAATATTCAACAGCAATGGCTTTTTACGAATTTGGGAAACAAAAAGTTGACTGGGCTGTAATTGAAACGGGAATGGGAGGAAGGCTTGACGCAACCAATATTATAAAACCTGCCCTTACAATAATTTCCAACATATCACTTGAGCACAGGATGTATCTTGGGAACACAATAAAAGAAATTGCAGGAGAAAAAGGCGGAATAATAAAAAACTACACACCAGTTGTAACGGGCGCCAGACAAAAAAGCGCTGTTTCAACTTTAAAAGATATTGCTTTAGAAAAATCTGCACCCTTTTACCGTCTTGGGGAGGATTTTAAGGTAAGAAGAAGCAGAAACAGAAACAATAAATTTACATATTATGGAATTGAAAACACATGGCATAATCTTCATACAGGACTACAGGGAGACTATCAGATCGACAATGCAGCCATAGTTCTCGCGGCTTGTGAGCTTTTAGATAAAAACAAGGCAGAAATTCCTTTAAACAGCATACAAAAGGGTCTTGAAAATAACCACTGGCCAGGAAGGCTGGAAATAGTATCTGATAATCCCTTAATAATTCTTGACGGCGCACACAATTTAATTGGCACAAGAAAACTTGTAAAATATCTGGCCAAAAACCTTTCCAGAAGAAAGATAACCCTTGTAGCAGGGATTTTAGATGACAAGCCTTATTCTTCCATGATCAAAACACTTTGCTCTGTCTGCCACAGGGCAATATTAACCCAGCCAAGGATAAACCGTGCTTTGCTCCCTGAAAAACTCTACTCCCCGGCAAAACAGGTGATTTCAGATATAAAGATAATCCCCAAAGTCAATGATGCCATAAAATACGCCATTAAAACCACACCAAAAAAAGATGCTATCTGCATAGCAGGATCACTTTACCTGGTCGGCGAAGCAATTGAATATTTCGAAAAAAATCCTGCCTAAAAGCCGCAAAAATAATCTTAGTACCACAGCTTCATAGCCTGCGCTTTGCGCCTCCGGCAGAATGGAGCGTTTTTCAAAGGTCTTTTATCATTCTTGACTTATAAACGTAAACATACTATTTATTTGGAAATTTGTGCGCCCGTAGCTCAGGGGATAGAGCGCCAGCCTCCGGAGCTGGAAGCCGCTGGTTCAAATCCAGCCGGGCGTACCAACCTGCGCACGTAAGCATCTTTAAGCAGAAGTGAGTGTTTT
>Ga0180732_1000833_pt1 | contig 22339 bp, 49 predicted proteins | sample KR11_01MetaG_FD_148674 | JGI IMG/M metagenome (GOLD analysis project Ga0180732, IMG submission 148674) | Groundwater microbial communities from the Olkiluoto Island deep subsurface site, Finland - KR11_0.1 MetaG | ecosystem: Environmental > Aquatic > Deep subsurface > Groundwater | place... | reverse complement strand
ATATTCACTCTGGCATCAGTGCCGCCATCCTAAGCAGTTTTGCATCACCGGGAGGACAACCAACCGGACTAGCATTCGACGGTACGAACTTGATTAGCTGTGATAGTATTTCAGATACAATATATATTCACTCTGGCATCAGTGCCGCCATCCTAAGCAGTTTTGCATCACCAGCGACAGCTCCTTTTGGACTAGCATTCGACGGTACAAATCTTATTAGTTGTGACGGTGCTTCTGGTCTGATATATATTCACTCTGGCATCAGTGCCGCCATCCTAAGCAGTTTTGCATCACCAGCGACAGCTCCTTTTGGACTAGCATTCGACGGTACAAATCTTATTAGTTGTGATAGGGACTCTGACTTGATTTACATACATGATGGATTTAGTACTACTATTTTATCTAGTTTTTCATCACCAGCGACAGCACCAACAGGACTTGTATTTGATGGTACAAACCTCATTAGTTGTGACAGTGCTTCTGATATTATATATACCCATAGAAAAGAGCTTCTATGGGTAGTATAAAGGAGCAAAAAAATGGCAATCGATTATACCGTCGATGAAATGAGCGACAGGTTCCTCAAGTACCTTGGAGACAACGAGGAAATAGCAAACGCAAGCCTTGCCGGGAAGGTAGAGGCGAAGAACTACATACGTAGCCTATTCTAAGGAGAATTAAATGCAAGCAGTACCGATCAACAACGCAACCCCGACTGTAGACGTATACGACTACCGGGGACTGTCCACGGACACGAAACTCACAGACGCTCCTATCGGGGCAACGTTCTTGGAGGTTGATACCGGCGACCTCTACGTATGTACATCCCTACTCTCCGGTGTATCCCAATGGGAGAAGAAGGTGGAGGCGATATGGACATTGTAACACTCGCAATCGCACTACAAGCGAAAAAGATTGCACAGGCGGTTGGATATGGCCCTGCTGGAACGTACGCGACTCTCGTGGCACTCCAAACGGCAAACCCAAACCACGCCTACATCTACGTTGTCACAGCTGACGGGAACTGGTACTACTACAACGACGAGACTCTCGCATGGACTGTCGGTGGACTATTCATCGACTCGTCTGGATACAATGCGTTGGACACAAGGTTGACTACGGCAGAGGGAAATATTACCACCCTCAACGCCAACGACACAACAGTAGGATCGGTTGCCAAGTCTATCAAAGATGCTGTTGACCTTGTTAGCACAGAACTCTCCACCGTCAAAGTCAAAACCGTAGAAAACGACCTCGCCATAGCCGACATCCGGCGTGACCAGACCCTTGCCAACCAATCGGAAGCCAAGATATCGGTGAGTGATTATGGCATCTTGGCATTGCCGAAGAATGCGACTGGCAACTTGAAGATGAAGCGTGAGGGGTTGACGGCTAGGAATATCGTCAACGGTGCATCTATAGCAATCGGTGGGACTGTAACCTTCGCTAGTGTGTTGTCGAATATATACTATGACGTACTCAACAAAGTGCAGATTACAGGCACAGGCTCGAACATAACAGCGACAAATAACTCTGGTGCGATAGCTAACATGGCTATCATCAACCTCACCCAAACCTTCTCTAGTATCCCAGACCTTGCAACCTCCAAGAACATCTTCCCCACCTACTTTGCCGACACTAAAAACGTGCCAATGACAGGAAGGTATCGGGGGTCTAATGCTGATGAAACAGAGTTCCACGACCTCTACTTCACCGCACCGGAGGGACGTAGCGTACCGAGTACAAAGGATAGCGTTGAGGTACAAGATGGGCGGTTGGTGCATGTGCAGAATGTGCAGAGGTATGTGTTGCAGGCGAGTGACCTAGAAGCTATTCTTACAAGTGGCACAAATCGGGATGATGTCTTTGCCGTTAAATCTACAACTTTTCCTCTTGCCTCAACTTGGGCTACTGGCGTAGAAGGTAAGCTAACAGTCTACTTTGGTGGAAATCAATTAACCGAAGTTAGCCTTGCCGATTGGGATGTCGCTAATACAAATCACACATTTGGCACATCATCCGATACATTTTATATATTTTTCCCAAAAGGCACATACGCCTCCATCGCAGAAGCACGAACCGCCCTTGCAGGAACAGTAATCTATTATCAGTTAGCAACCCCCATCACAACCCCCATCGACAGCGACGGAGCAATCCCAGCCGGTGCATCAGTGTATTGGGAACCAGCAATTCCAGACGTTGGAATCTACACAACCAAGTTCGATATCTTTGACACAGACCACCCAATTTCCAGTATTGATAAGCTATACAAAGTGGACTTTGCCACCGGTGTACAGACACTTCTTACCGATGCAGTGATAGCAGGTGACGGACTCTCCTTCACAAGTGCAAGTCTGACAAGTGGGGACTTGGTGAACGTGATTTACTTCTACAGCGTAGCGAATCCAGAGGGGTTGACAACAGCGGAGTATCTGAACTCAAACGTGGTTGTAGCCGACTCTGCAAACGGAAAGTACTACAAGTACAAACCAGTGGTAACGAATGGTGCAATCGCAAGCTGGACAGTAACGGAGGTGGTGTGATGAATATTTTTATCAGAGCGTACGTTGAAAGAATCAAGAAGGGTGACATGACCATAGAACAAGTGCCGGAAGCGGTTCGGGCAGAGGTGCAGGGGGTGTTGGATGCAAGTGTTGCGATTATACAAAGTGTTGTTTAGGAGGCAGTAGTGCAAGAGGACAAGTGGAAACATCTAACCGCATCGTTCATGATCGCGTCGGTATCATCGGTTCCCTACCAGATAACGGGTAAAAACGAATACATGCTTGGTGCGGTCGGTATCGCTCTACTCGCAGGACTTGCGAAGGAGTACCACGATGCTACCGTCCCTGGTGGCACGGGGTGGGATTGGAAGGATGTCGGTGCAGACCTCGCAGGTATCGCGATATCGGTTGGACTACAATATCTCGCCAAGGCGATGCAATGACGGTCCGGGTGAATATGTCACGCAATGCTGGACTGGAAGAATTTTTCCGTTCTCTTGCCCTAAAAGTGCTTGCCAGCCTGACAGCAACGTTGGTCATATGGGCAATGAAAATGATATTGAATTTCGTAGGATGAACGCCGTGGTTCTATTCGCGGACATCATCCCCAAACGGGGAAGGGAGGATTTATGGGGACAATGATTCAGTTGATGCAACTAGTTCAACCCGAACTTGTCACTCTTGCACTCTTCCTGTCCATCGAGGGCATGGTGTTGAAGTACCTGACCCCATTGGATAACAAGTTGATTCCTGTTGTCCTCTGGCTCTCGGCTTTCACCATAGCATCGACGGCAGGGTGGGTACATTCCGTTGGCCCGAAGTGGTACGACGGACTGGTAACCGGAGGTCTTGTCAACGGTACTATCGCGGCGGCGTTCTCCATTATGCTATGGGATACCTTGCGAGGTCTGTACAAGAAGTTCATTGGAGGTAAAAAATGAAGCACACCACGTTCAAGAAAAACCTGCTGACTGTGCTCATCGCCGTCGTACTTGTGTTGCTCGGATGTTGGCTTGTCGGCATCTCCAGGGCTGACATCATCAACGGCATGACATTGGTAGCAGCGACTATGGTAATGACACTGATGCTAGAAGATTTCTGGCGCAAGTTCATCACCGCGAAAAACCTGATAACCCTGCAATACGTGCTTGGTATGTTTGTCGTATGTGCAAGCGTGCTGGCATGGCTATGGGCAGCGGAAAGCGTCACCGATAAGGAAATGGGTATACGCCTCGGTGCCACGTTTTTTCTCGCTGTACTGGGGGGTTGGTGGTTTAATGTCCCCTACTCGCGTAGCGTTTCGGAACCTGGAGAACTCGACGGAAGAGCCGAACTCAAGGCCCAACAGAAGCTCGCGAATAAGTGGGAGAAATGGCGGGGGAAAATCAAGAAAGCCTCGCCGGACGATGCTCTCCTTCACCTGGGTGCTCATCTTGTTTTCCGTCCTATTGGCGATACCATCGACGGTGATTTGGATTTTTCTCGGCCGGTTGGGCTGATTGACGGAAATCCTGTCACATTCGACGAACTGAAAGGATCTGGACTTGCCGACCCTGGCACACTCCAAGTCACATCCGATTATCTTGCCCGACTGGCAAGAACGATATAGGAGATAGCGCATGTGGAAAAAATTAAGCGTTTGCTTGCTGCTTTTGGCCTTGGCTCTCTCGCCGCTGGCGGCTTGGCCTACTTGGCTTACAGGCGAACCACAGGGAGAACTCCAACTCAAACAGGAATTGGAGCAGGTAACAAAGGAGAACGCGACACTGAAGGGAGAGAAAGCCTCTCTGACGCTGTACATCGAGAACTTGGAGAATCTCTTGACCGAGCAGGAAGCGGACTTGAACTTGCTGTTGGGGAAAGCGGAAGCCTCCGAGAGGAAAGCAGCGAACTTGGAGAAATTGCTGGTCGCGTCGCAATCAGAAATACAGCACTCCAAAACTCTCTCGAATCTCTCAAGCGTAGACTCGCAGAACAGTCAGGACACGATAGCCAACCTTGAAGATACCATCGTTACCGTGCAGACCGAGAACGTCGAACTGTATGCCGAGAATAAATCGCATTCCGCTTGGGGTGGCATTATCGGAGCAGGGGTAGTATACGACCCTACGGGGCAATTGGGAGCGACACTCGATATGGGGGTACGATACAACAAGTGGGCACTTGTCGTGGGAGCGGAATACAGGCCGTCCGAATGGAAGTTGGAAATTCCGTCAATGTCAGAATTGTCGTTCTCAACCGGGTTGCAGTACTCTTTCTGATTTTCGCTCTTAGCTAAAAGTGAAAGTTGCCTCTCCTTCGGGGGAGGCTTTATTGTCTGTCACGCAACTTGCGAAGTTCAAATTCCAACATCTTCTGCTTTCGCTCCAGTTCGACCATGTGCCTCGTCAGCACGTTTTGACTGGTTATAACCTGTCCAAGTAAGTTCGCAAGCCTTGTGAAGCCGTCAGCGATGAATTTCAAATCCATCAGGTTGACTTCTCGTCGGTACTGGTATAATCTATAGACAATCCTTGATCGTCGTTCTTTTCATTTCCCACCCTTTGACCATCGCCGTTGGCGGTGGTTTTCTTTTGCTTCATGTGTAGGTAGATGGGGAACGCTATCAGAATGATCGGTAGTGCGTTGATTGCCGACCCAAGCAGGTACAGCACCCAGTACTCGGCGTTCAGTGCAAGCATCGATGAAAGGAAGATGGTCCCAGTGACAATGGAAATCTTGTGCGATGTTTTCATAGAAATACTCCTTTTACTGTCTATACAAATCGGTGAATGAAACGAACTCCTGCTTGAACGATACAGGAACGTCTCCACGCCGACCGTCTCGATTCTTCTCGATCAACAAATACGTATCGGTCAACACGTTCTCCTTGTCGTACTTATTGTATATCATTATAACCACATCCGCGTCGCGTTCAATCTGTGTTGTATCGGAAAAGTCGGACAACTGCGGTCGGTTTCCCTCGGCATCGCGTTTCAACTGTGCAGCCACCACAACTGGAATATTCAACGTTCGTGCCAGATGTTTCAATGCCTTACTCATCTGTGCAACCTGTTGATGGTATGGCTTGTCACCCATTCCGGTTCCGGGTGTCAGGCATTGCAAATAGTCAACGAACAGGATCTCGATATCGAACCGTCGTTTCATCTGACGCGCGATATTAACCACAGTATCGATGGAACTGTTTGGCTCGTCGTATGTGTATATCCCGGCATGGTCGTACAGGTTGGAAGCTGCGTCCCCGAATCGTTCCAACTCACCAGTCCTGAACACACCGACATTCAGCCGTTGGGAATCGATGAGGCTCTTGCGTGAAAGCATCCTAGAAGTCAGTTCCTCCTTGCCACTCTCGGCTGAAATGATTCCGCACCGCTTGGGACAATTCTCCGCAAAGTTTATCAACAATGCGGTCTTTCCTTGCCCGGGACGTCCACCGATGTAATACAACCGCCGGTCTTGGAATCCTTGCGTCATATCGTCTAAGCGTGAGATACCACTAGGAATACCGATGCACCGCTTGTTCTGTTTCGAACGTTCCAGTATGGTTTCGACGGTACTATTGATCGTGGTCTTGATATCGCATATCTCAAATCCGACCGTATCATTCTGCACCTCGTTGATTGCATCCTGTAATAGCGACACAATATCGTTGCTCGACATGCCGGTGTTACGCAAGATTGATTCAGCCTTGGTCCGCAGTATCTTGTTCGCCGTGGTTTCGCGTATCTGCTTCTCGTAAAAATGCCAGTTCGGAGTCTTGGAAGCGAAATCGGTATCCTTGTACTCGAACAGCGTTGTCAACGATATGCCGGTTCGTGCGTGTATCGTTCCCTCGTCGGGAATCCCACCCTCCTTGACAATCGCTTGCATCGCCTCGAATACGATTGCCTCGGTTCCGTTGAAATCCCGTGGTGTAACTTTCGTATGGTAGACTATCGACGGTTCCCACATGCACATGCCTATGAACATCGAGTGTAGTGTATGGTTCATGCTTCCTCCCAAATAGAACGGGCGATGTTTATGTCATTCGGTCGGGCTTGTTTCGATGGGGAGAACTCACGTTTCACCCATGTCACGACAGCACTCTTCCAGTTCTTCATCTTTGCCTTTCCGATCAACCAACCTTTTGATTCATAGAACGCAACGAACGCTTCGGCATCGATTCCGTAATTGCGTTCCTTGCAGTACTGCTCAACCTCTTGAACGGAAGGTGGAACAAACCTGTTACGCCTATCGTTTATATTAGAATTATCATCTTTATTAGAACTATTATTAGGTAAGACAATTTTGGGATAGGGGGTAGGACAATCTTGTCCTAAGGGGTAGGACATTTTTGGGATACCCTCTTTAATAGTAAAGCTATCCAACAACGATTCATAAACAGGTTTATTTATGCGGTAATATGAGAAAGTACCGTTAACTTTTTGTGTGTGGTGTAGGAGAACTCCTGCGTCGACAAGATTGAAAAACTTTCGCTGCAATGTTTTCTTTGAATTACTGATTATTGGTATCCACTTGATAATCTCACCATAATTCACCCAGTACCATACATCTTTATCTTCAGAATCATTCAGGACGAGAGTTTTCATTTTGCTAGTGTTCGAGAAATCAACGAACCACCTAAGCAAAACAGCTTCATCAGTTCCAAGACCCAACTCTATAAGGCGTTGTTGGCTAAAACCTTCAATGGTATACTTCATGGTCTAGACTGCCTTAGATACCGTTCGATACGGTCAATCTCGGAAACAATCCGTTCCCGATCATTCCCCGTCGCACTTGCAAGCAATCCTCGGAAAGCCAGTAACGCGACCTCCTGCTCTTGAATAAAGAAATCCTTGGAATCAATTCCCATGACAGTATCCATAAAAACTCCATAAAAAAGGCTCTCCCAGCACCACACCCCTTGGGGTTCACTACGTGGCAACTGGAAAAGCCTAAAACTGATTTGATAATCAGCTAGGAAGGTAGTGATACTTCCTCGCTAATCTCATAGCCAGAATACCACCACCTCCCCATATAGTCAACACGAAAAAAATAAATATTATGCTTGACTGTTGCGTTACGGTAGAGTACAGTATGCATAGGAGGCAACGATGTCAAGAATGATGGAAGTGTGGATGGAAGGACGTGACACGAGGGGGCAGATAGACCATCTGCTTGCAGAATGTGACGGTGATGCGTTGACGGTGATAGCCCGTCTCATCGGTCGCATAGAATCGTGTTACGAACGGGACGAAAAGAACGACAAGCGTATCGAGGAATTTATCGATCGTTTGGTGAGAGCGGAATCACGGGTTGCAGAACTCGAAGAAATCATGGAGGAAAATTGATGTTGATAAATGGAAACGAAGTTGAGGCAGGAGGAATAAAGCCGATGGAACCGAAAGAAATGAACATGCACAAGTACGCCCTGTCACGGGGACGGAACTACGACACGGTCCGCAAGTTGTGCGACCGGCACAAGATTGGGACGAAGCGGTTGGTTAACGGTATTTACGAAACCATCCTGGATGAGGACGACATGAAGAACCTAGACGGGAGGAAAAGACAGTAAATGAAAGCAATAGCGTTTTATGATGTCACGAGCAGTAGTTTTTTTAACTACATAAAGTTTGCAAGGAAATTCTCACTTGGTACGAAAGGAAACCCACCGTATCACATACAAACATTTATGTTCGATTATGAGAACCAAGTTGTTCTTGGAACCGATGGAAAGGCAATAGCAATATACCACTTGCCAGAAAAACACAGATTCTCCGAGTTGGTGAAAAGTTGCATGCTACGAATAGAAGGTAAGGTTCTTTTCGCTTATGATGGCGAAATCTTGAACTACAAACGAGTGTATCCTGAAAACGCACAGAAGATTGAATTGAAATTGTTCGACGAAACTGGAAAAACACACACCATTTCCGAGTTCAATCTTGAAGGATACTATTACAGTATCAAGGGATTGTTTGAACTTATCCGGTCGATGCCGGTCGGTGTGAATGTCGAATACTTGGAGAAGATGAAAGGTCATTCCTTCACCGTACACCACACATTGGATACACCAAGTAGGCCAGTGCTTTTCAAGGAGTCTGTATCTGATTCAGTGAAAATCAAAGATGGTTGGGTAGAGGTGGTAATCATGCCCATGCGCGACGAAGTATACCACGACTTTTCTAAAAAGGAGATGTGAGATAAATGGAACCAGTTATATCAAGAATGGTAACGGCAAGGGGAATCGACTTCACGGTCGAGTATAGGGACGACGTTGACGACTTCATCGACTTCGAGGTTTTCGCTGAAATCAAGAACACAACCAAGGTCGAATGGGTAAACGTCACCGAAATCATCAAGGAAGAATTGCTTGAGGAAATCAGGCAGACGGCATGGGAAGAAAGGGGGACGGAATGAGAGAGATTATTTTTCGTGGGAAAGCTATTATTGAAGAAGAGTTTTACAATGTTTGTGAGTTCTGGCAAAGAAAAATTATAAAAAATGGTAAATGGATACAGGGTGATTTAATATGGAATAAAGGCATACCATTCATCGTAAAAAACGTCATGGAAGTAAATGACGAGTATATATCACTTGAATGGTGGATGCCAGTAGACCCCGAAACAATCGGTCAATACACCGGCCTAAAAGACAAGAATGGAAAGATGATTTTTGAGGGTGATATGGTTCGATGGTCAGTGAATGGGAAAGTTGTTGTTGGTGAAGTTTTCTTTGCTTCTGGTTGGTTCGACCTACGTGATGGTAGTGGGTGTATTGGTTGGGACCCGATTAGGGGACTAAGCGAAATCATCGGTAACATCCACGAAGGAGAGCAAACGACATGATGAAGCCAAACGAAATCCAAGTGTACGTCAAGACCGTCACGAAGAACAAACGGGCACTCCTGCTGTTGTACAAGGACGCCCGGTATGACATGGCAGCCTTGGATAAGAAATACGGTCCTCTCGGCTGGAAGAAAAGCTACAGGCAAATCGGCGACATGCTTTTCTGCATGGTATCCGTGTGGGACAGTGAGAAGAGTTGCTGGATTGACCGCGAGGACGTTGGTAGCGATACGCAAGTCGGGGAAGAGAAGGGGCACGCCTCCGATGCGTTCAAGCGTGCGTGCTACAACTTCGGCATCGGGAGGGAACTCTACACCGCACCGGACATATGGGTGGAACTTGCCGACAACGAGGTGAACTCGTACGACGCGAAGGGCAAGACTGTGTACACCTGCCGGCAGAAGTTCTACGTATCGCATATCGGATACAGCGAGGGTGTGATAAACAAATTGATCGTGTGCGACTCGCGTGACGTCCAGCGTTTCGTGTGGAACTCCAGCATCCTACCGCCAGTCATGGCAGAACCAGAACCAAGCCTCGACGAACTACGCGAGGTTGCAAAGGCAAAGGTCCTGGCGACGGACAAGTTCGACCAAGCATGGAAGGACAAGGTCGTCAAGGGAATCGAGCGATACGACGAGGTGACACTGAACCGACTCATCACCGAAACCTTGAAGGGGGAATAGATGTTGCAAGACTATCTGATATTCAACAGCGACCGGCACGAATATTCCATCCAGTACGACCCCAAGAAGCCTATCGTCATACCATCGGTCACGCAACTGCTCCAGTACGCCCACATCGTCGACTCGACGTTTATAGCGAGCCACTACGCCATCGATGGAAGCGAGATGCACACCATGACCGAACTCATCGACCAGTGCTTGTACGAGGACACCTTGACGGACTCACGGGTGCATGCCGCGTTAGTTGGATACGAGTTGTTCCTGCAAGACCACGACGTACTGTGGGAGCAGACCGAACAAATAACATTCCACAACGAATTGTTCTATGCCGGTACAAAAGACCGCCTTGGAACCGTCGATGGAAAGCGGATGCTCGTAGACCTCAAGAGTGGACACCGCTACCGTTGGCATGTAATCCAGTTGGCAGCCTATCTCATGTGCGAACCGGATCCCGTCGATGTTGCCGACCTGTACTTAGGAACCGGCGACTACACGTACTACGACAAGTGGACCGAGGACGATATCGTCGAGTCGGCAAACCTGTTCAGGAGCATAGCCAAGCTGTGGTGGTACAACCATCCACGGGACTACAAGAACCTGATGAAGATACGGGAGGAAATGAAATGAAAGAACTACCAATCATTATGAGCGCAGAGAGCGTTCAAGCAATATTGGATGAACGCAAGACCGTGACACGACGAGTTGTCACTGGCAACGCTCTTAAGATGCTGACAATCTGCTCACCTGATGACGTGGCAAGGGATTTGTCACCGTGGCAGGTTGGAGATAGATTGTGGGTAAAGGAGAAGTTCGCATATTGGGTAGGCCGGGAAGCTGTTGCATACCCAGATATGTGCCATAAGGCAAAAGATGGCGATGAGTGGGAAGACGATGTTTGTATCAGTGATATTACAGATGGTGGGAAATGGAAATCACCCATGTTCATGCCACGTTGGGCATCACGTATCAACCTCGAAGTCGTCAGCCGTCGTATAGAGCGGTTGCAGGACATCACAAGTGTAGATTCGATTGCGGAGGGCATTCCTGCCCCATATGTTGCTCGTGACAATTATGAACCAATAGCAATGTATCGTGAATTATGGAACAATCTCAACGCCAAGCGTGGGTATCCATGGGAAGAAAATGATTGGGTTTGGAGAATCGAGTTCAGGAAGGTATAACATGCCAGAAGTATTCACTGTAAAACACGAAATGCTCGGTTTGGGGTTCGCCCCTGCCGAGTTCCGTCCAAGAATCAAGGAACTCTATTCCGCAAGCGACAAGAAAACCGGTGGGTACATCACTGTAACCGTAGAGTTACCAAAACAACCAGGTTCGGAGGAACAGAACCGAGCGTGGCACTCGCTCATCCAAGAGTACTGGAAAAGCGGTTGTGGTTCATATGACTCCTTCGAGGACCTGCGCGATCAACTCAAGCTGCGTATCTGCGGAGCCAAGGAGTATATCTACCTCACCGACCGCCAACATACCGTCACACGCATAGACGATATACCGCCGAGTGTTCCCTACATCGCCGTACCGAAAAGCTGGCGTGACTTCGACAAGTCGGACAGAAAGGACATGATAGACACCACCATACAAGAAATGATGGAAGCCGGGGTGAATACCAGAAAGTTCGAGCAAATCCTCATGGGATTGCAAGCGGAAAAAATCTGAAAATATTTGTTGACATGGTGTAACTGGTAGTGTAAGGTATAGATACAAGGAGATACGGAAATGACCAGACAAGAAGCATTGGAGTTTATCGCAACCAGCGACGCACAAAGTTTCCGCTACGGAGATTTGTCGTACAGCACTGGTAGGCATGAAAGCATCGATGATATCCGCGACATGGACGAGGATGCTTGGGGCGACGGAGAAATATACGAGGACGACGACAACCCGGTAATAGGGCAATAAGGAGAGCATATGTTGAATAGCGTTTCATTGATTGGGAGATTGACCGACGACCAGACATTGCGGTTCACCAACGACGGAAAACCTGTTGGGAACTTCAGTGTCGCGGTGGATACTGGATACGGGGACAAAAAGGACACTTCGTTCTTCTCTTGCGTGTTGTTCGGTAAACTTGCCGAGACGCTGAACCAATACCTCACCAAAGGCAAGCAGATAGGGCTGACAGGCTCGCTACGGCAAAACCGATGGGAGAAGGATGGTCAGAAGAACAGCCGGGTGGAAATCGTCGTGAGGGACGTCCAGTTGCTCGGTGGCAAGGACAAGGAAGAACAGGCCGAACAGCCGAGGCAACAGGGATTCGCTCCGAAGGGTACTGGATTCCCTGGACCAGAGGGATTTGTTGACGACGGAGTTGACTTTGAAATACCATTTTAATATAGACAGAACCATTTTAGTATAATATAATTAAAATATGGAAACCAAGAAATGTTTTAAATGTTGTCTTACTAAACCAATTAGTGAATTTTATAGACATCCAGAAATGAGTGATGGTTATTTAAACAAGTGTAAAGAATGCACTAAAACAGATGCAATTAGAACAAGAAATAATAATCTTGAATATTATCGTAAATATGACAGAGAAAGATACAAGAAAAATGGTGTTAGAAAAAGGAGTGTTAGTTATAAACTCTTAAATCCAGAAAAAATAAAAGCTCGTGATATAATTAATAATGCAATTAGGGATGGTAAATTAGCAAGACCAAAAGTGTGTTCAATATGTGGAGCATTAGGAGTATCTATTTATGCCCACCATAGCGATTATTCTAAACCGTTAGAAGTGGTATGGGTTTGTAAATCTTGCCATTGGAAGATACATAGACTATTAAATGCCATGGAAAGATTTATCAATATAGTAATCTAGGAGGGTAGCATGGAACAGGTGGCGATTGTGTTGATTTTCGCAGGTGGAACCGTGTTCGGTATCATCTTGAAGTATCTGATAGACAGGGGGAGGCTATGAGCCGAGTATCGTTCGACTACCACGGGCAACTATGCGAGGTCGAGTTGACAGTGCATTGTGGAGACGCACACGACATCCACGGGGTAACGCTCGACGGAGTGCCGTCTGACATCGACGACCATGAGTTCTACGACCTCATCGAACAAGAGGTTTGCACGGGAGGTGTATTTTGAACATACTATACCACTTCACAACAGCGACCAACGCCGACGCGATCAAGAAGAACGGTCTGACAAAAGGTGTAACACCGGTCAATGAAGATGAAAAGATAGCGTTCATCCAGCACACGCAATGGCTTACCATTGACCCGAACGTGCAGAACCAATCGTGGGCTACACGGGGAAGGACACAAGCGATTGTCAAGGTAAACATACCTGTCCCGCTTGCTACGGAAAAGCTGATACCGTTCGATATCTTCTGTGCTGCACTCGGAGAGCGAAAGGTTGAGGGATTCGACGCAAAGCCAGAACTCACGAAGTACTGGTACGTATATCTCGGCATCATACCGCCACAATGGATTGTCAGTGTGCGGAAAATCAAGGAGTGATGTATGATTGTTATTCGTAACAAAGAAACCAGAAAATATATGGGTGGTCTTAATCGCAAAACAGGCACCCATGCATCTTGTGATGATTGCGTAAAGGCAAAGAAGTATTCAACCAAGAATCGGGCAATAGCGGCTTTGGTGGCGATAGGATATTCTGATCATAGCAAATTTCAATTTCTCGAAGTGGAATACAAAAACTCAATATACCCAAAGGCCACCCATGAAAAAATCATAAGGCTGGACAATAAATGGAGAGAATTGCAATTCAGCATCAACTCCGAATTGAGTAAAACGCAGGTAGACAGCAAGAATTTTGACCAACTAAGGCATAAACGCGATGAGGTCAATGCCGAGATGAAAAGATTGTTTAGCGGGGAGGACGTATGACCGAATTGAAAAAGAAGTTCACCATCCGTCAAGCAATCATCAACGTCTGCCGTCGCTACGAGCCTGGTAAGACTGTCATAGCATGGGATATCTACAACGACACCATGGACGAGCTACGGAGGAACGAATACAAGGGAATTCCGTTGCAGGAGACTGTTGCACGCATCTACCGCATGACAGCCATCCAATGCGACATGGAGACGCTACCAGGCAAGGGACGATATCGCAAGGTGTCAGTGCATCTTACCGAGGAAGAAAAGGCGTTGGGACAACAGGCGTTATTTTGTTGAAACTTTTTGTTGACATATACAACACCTACCCTTATAATAAGCATATGACAATAAAAGCGTATGAACTGGCAATGTTTACGACACTGAAAGAAAATTCCCTGGACGGTCTAGTGCAGCTATCGTACAACCAACTGGTAGAACTTACTGGTTGGAACATCAAGACGGTCATTAATTCGATACAAGCGTTGATCGTGTCGGGGAAAATCCAAAAGGTATCCGGTGGGGTGAATCGCACAGCGACGACCTATCGGATAAAGGAGGGAGCCAAATAGTCATTATACACTCATGGACACACCCGGACCGTATGGTTGGGTGAACAACGAAAAAAGGATAGACCGAAGAAAATTCGGCTTCTCCCACCCAGGAGAGGCCACACAGGGGAATGGTGGAATTGGTAGACACAAAGGTAGCACCGGATATTGTAGGTTCAAGTCCTGCTTCCCCTAGATTCCTGTACGTTGTACAGGAAAACCATACAGCAGTCGTGGCTATCGTACGTTGTGCGGTAGACGAGCGGTAAGCCCACCGTCCCACGGAAAGTGGCATTGGTTGCAAGGAAAACAGGTGGTTCGATTCCACCCGACCCGATCAAGGAGAACTGAATGACACTCAAGGAACGATTGGACATGCTTGAACTGAAACTACGGATGCTCACCAAGAACGGACACAAGTGCGAAGTCTGCAACCGTCCGATATCGCTGGACATGGCACAACTGGCACACCGCATCCCCAAGACCAAGCACAACGTACGTACCTACGGCAAGGAAGTCATACACCACGAGAAGAACCTAGCTATCGTGTGTAGCCTCAAGTGCAACGACGTGGTGCTGCTGAACATCGCGACGCATCCCATCGAGGCACAGGAACTCATCAACGATATCAGGTTGAGCCTATGAACGACGGCAAACGATTCGAGGAGGATTTCCGCAAGAGTATACCAGATGACATGTTTTGTATGCGCATTGTGGACGCCGGAGGTTGGAGCAATGCCACCAATACCAGGTTCACTGGCAAGAACATCTGCGACTACATCATGTTCACCAACTCTAAACTGTTTCTATTGGAACTGAAAAGCCACAAGGGACGGAGCATACCACAGACTACTCTTACACAACTCGGAGAACTGTCCAAGGTCAACTACCAGGGAGTCTACCCGTTGTTCGTGCTGAACTTCCGTGACCATGAGCAGACATACCTCATTAGCCCTGACATGGTGAACATCTGCCTAAGCGGACGCAAGAGCGTTCCGATGGATTTCTGCATGAAACACGGAACCAGATTGCCACAGACGAAACTTAGGGTGCGGTTCCGATACGACATGAATACATTCAAGGAGGGATTTGAAATGAAATGCGACACATGCACGCACAACCTGTTCGGGATCTGCTACAACACCAAGAGCGACAAACTCGGATGCCTAGCAGACCAGAGAAAATGCAGTGACTACGAGGAGGAACTGGAACATGACGTACACTGACCCTGATACCGCAGCAAGGAAATCAAAACAAGGAAGGGCAATCTCGCAACCACCGTTTTTCATCGTCACCGCCAGGGGAAAGTTCCTGGTACAAATCTGTTACCCGTTAAGCGGTAGCCCTTACCCAGTGTACAAGAGCGCGAACGGAATCCGCGTCCACGACTACAAGCTGACGAGCAAGCAAATCGATGCGGTGAAGGAGTGGAAACCATGGTAAGGATATTAATATTCCTGCACGGTAGACCACTCGGAGTCACCGAGAGCGCACGGATAGCCGAACAATTGACCGCTACAAAGAACGTGTACAACTATATCGCCAACGGCAAGCAGGACAAGCGAGGGTACGCTTTCGACTACGCATTGGAGAACATCGACTACCCGCCTTTCAAGAACGGGAGGATTTATGAGCAGACTAGGATTGACTATTAAAGACCTAGACCGTGCTATTGAGGAAGGTGTTTGCACATGGCACCAAGACGACGACGGCCACTGGCACACCGATTGCAAGCAGATGTTTACCCTGTTCGATGGTACACCGGTGGGAAATGGTATGAAATATTGCCCATATTGTGGCAAGGCGTTGGTGGAGAAGAGGTTTGAGTATGATAAGGAGGACGTATGAGAAGTTACAGCCAGAAAGGGTTTGCGCTGCTTAACGTTGAGAAGTGCAATTCGTGTGGCAATCACCCAACGCCATTATCGAATGGTAAAACAGGAATAAATAGAAGATATACCATATGTTGCATATCTTGTAACAAAATGGTTGGCTGGCATAACACTGTGGATGAGGCTGTCGATGCGTGGGAGAGTGACCAGAAGGAGGACGTATGACCGAGTTGATGAAGGCTATAAATGCTTGATGATATCCTGTTGCAAGAAATATTTTCATTACGTGAGAAACTGAAAATTGCAATAGATTTTATCAAATTTTATAACCCATCGTTTGATGAAAAAGAATTTATACATCAAGTTGGTTCTGTGGAATATGCTCAATGGATAGAAGAATTAACAGAAGGAGAATTGAGATGACCGATTTGATGAAACGGTATGAAGCGGAGACGGGGAAAGTTATGTCTCGTCTCATGGAAACCTTTGCTAACGCCGAGAAGCATAGCAAGGAAGAACTAATCAATGTCATGACCGAGCTGTATATGTTTGGGCTTCATCTCGAATCCCAACTCACATGGCGACCGGTGAGCGAGAAGCCGGATGAAAGCGACAGGTATTTGATTAAGTATCGGCAGGGTAAAATCGTGAAGAGATTTATTGCTGACTACGACACTGTGTATGGGTGGAATATACCATTATCAGACGTAGAGCTGATCGAATGGCTCCCCATCCCACCAGCACCAGAAGGAGATAAACAATGGCCGAGTTGATGAAACATTGGCATTGTTCTGAATATGCTGAAACGGAATACAAAAAACTCCAAGCCGAAAACGCCCACCTGAAAGCCCAACTCACATGGCGACCGGTGACGCAGAAGCCGGAGAAGGGACAGTATTTCTTGGTAAACCCAACACGTATCAGTAACAAACCTAGAACATTTTGTTTTCTAGGCGAGTGTTCTTGGGAGTCTTTTGTGGTAGCAAGAGATATCAAGGAATGGCTCCCCATCCCACCAGCACCAGAAGGAGAGTAATAATGTTTACTTTTGCTAGCGAAGAACTGGTGAATAAATATCTGTTACATAAAACAGACACTAATCGAAATAAAACTATTATCAAGATGAGAGAATCTGGACTCAGATATCAGAAGATTGGAGATATTTTTGGTCTATCAAGGCAGAGAGTACATCAAATCATTAAAAAACAGCACCAGAAGGAGAAGTGAAATGATTCCTGTTGACCAGAGAATAATAGGGGAGATGGGTGATTGCTTCACTTGTTGCCTAGCATCATTGTTCGAACTATCATATGAGGAAGTTCCATATTTCATTGGCATGGGAAATCACTGGCATGGGGAATTCTTTAAATTCATCTTTGAACACGGATATGAGTACAAAGGATTAGCAACGAGTGAAAGAATTGCAAGCGGTATATCAGTTGGTGTTGATGGGTATTTCCTAGTATCCGGCGAGAGTCCAAGAGGATTTTCAACTGGACATGCTGTGGTATACAAAGGTACAGAATTGGTTCATGACCCACATCCAAGTAAAGCAGGTATATTGGGTGAACCGGAATTTTGGATGATAGAGAGGGAAGGAGGTGATGAATGACAGATTTCAAGATAGGTGATGAGGTGTTTGTCGATACATCTAAATATAGTGTTTTCAATTACTATACCACAACAATTGTTGGGGAAACGAAGCTGTATTGGCGATTGGAAAATGGTCAATTGGCTGACAAGTGTAGGGGAAGGATACGTGGTAGTGGTGAATGGGACACATGCCATATAGAACCAATGACAGATGAAATATTGGCGCAGATTAAGAAGCATGAAGCATATCAGTTAGCCAAGAAAAATTGTGATTTCCTAAGGAGTGCCGTGCGTGTTTTAAGTATTGAGTCATTGTACAAGATAAACAAACTTGCTGAAGAATTACGAGGAGAAGTAAAATGAAAGCAGAGCTTTCGTATAAGGAAAAACCGATATTGACGTTGATTCCAGAGAATGTGACTGAGGACTTTGCACTCAAGGTATTCTATGACAAGTACTTCGTTGAGGATATTGGAGATCAAGGTAAAAATTGCAATGCAAAATATGAGTTCAAGAGTTTCAAGGAGGAATCAAAATGAAGCACCTAGGCGACCAATGGATAGAGATTATCGACGGGCAGGAGCATGTGGTGAAGGCGGTTGAAAAGGTCAGTGAGAAGTCATACGACTGCACTGGTTGCATTTTCAATGGACATGATGGTACTTGCATGTACCACTCTCAAGATTGTCCGTTGGGTGAGGTTGAGCATGGATACATCAAAGACCTTGGCATCCTTCGTGATGGACTTCTGCCGTGTCCGTTCTGTGGGGAGTATCCGAGAATAGGGACTTTTGGTGATGGGTTTGAACCTATAATGTTTTATGTTACCCATGATAATAAGAAATGCCCAGTGTGGGCTGGCATGAGAACAAAATCATTTGAGTCAGAACAACAAGCCATCGACGCTTGGAACAGGAGGGCGTGATGGAAATAGACGAACAAGTAATGGGACCAGCTCCAGAGCCAACCGCCGCCTTACGCCACCAGCATTACCACATCCTACGCACACAACCAACCCTTAGATTCTTAAAGGGACTTGACGGAAAAAAAATGTTGCAACAGGCTTCCGTGTGCATTGAGTGCGGATATGTGTTCTGGAACAACGTTCCCATGGTTGATGAAAGTTCAACACGCGATCAAGACTAACCGCTTGACACCTGTAGCTAGTATGGGAGTGCTACGTAGTTTGGAAATAGCAGACACAAGAATAGAGCACTTGCTTTTCACCAGAAACAGTGGTATCCTATAATCAGTTTTAATTGTATACTTGTAAAGGAGTAATATGGGACGTCGGATTACAGTTGACAATCACCCCCAACGGGAGAAGATAGTCAAGGCACTGATAGCTAACAAAAGAAGTTATCAAGCGATAGCTGACACATTCGACATTCCGAGGTCAACCTTATCATCTTATGTCAAGTTGCGCCTCTTACCAGCAGTTGCAATAGAGCAAGAAAAGACCCAAAACAGGGAAGGTACAGCCTTTCTCGACCGTGTTGAACAGACCATGGTCCGGGTACAGAAGATGTACGATGCTTGCGACGAATGGTTAAGCGACCCAGAGAACCCAACCAAGTACAACCTCGACCCAAGGGCACACGAATACAAGGTGATATACCTTGAACCAGAAGTGGAGGGAGAGAGCAGAACACGCAACAAATGCTCATTGCAACAGCTATTGGATAGGATAGAGTCTACAGACCGCAAAGTGTTGACCGTCGAAGCAAAGACCTACGATACACGTAAACTCCTATTGGACACCGCAGTAACGCTGAACAAGCAACTGGAACTCCTTGCCAAGATTCAAGGACTGGTAAAGGACAACATCAACATCGTGCAGAACCCAGAGAACCTCTACTTGAACATGATACAGATAGTCAACACCGCAACGATCAACAACCCGGAGATAAAGGAGCGCATCATTGGCGAACTTGAAAAAGCTTCCGCAGCCATTACCGGCTAACGCATACAAGTTCGCAGTATACGGCCTTTCACGCTCAAGGTATGTCCAAGCAATCGGTGTAGACGACTATGGTGGTCAGCCGTTCCAGTGGCAGATGGACATACTAAACAGCGACCATAAGCGCAAGGTGATAAACGGGGCAAGACAGAGTGGCAAATCCACCATTGTAAGCTCCATACCGTGCCATAGGGCGCGTTTCTACCCCAAGAGCCTATCTATTATCGTTGCATCCACAGAACGTCAAGCACAAGAGGATATGGAGAAGATTAACGACTATATCGCAAGGGACGAGTTCTACCCAAAGATTGTGCGTAACAGTGATTCATTGATAGAATTGGCAAACAGATCAAGAATAGTTGTAGTTCCAGGTACAGAGAAGTCAGCAAGAGGATACTCGTCCCCGGATATTATCATCCTAGACGAGTGTAGCCGTATAGACGATATAGTGTTCCAGTCTGGAATAATGCCCATGCTAACAGACAACGAAAAGTGCGAACTATTGTTGATATCAACTCCAAATGGTAAAAGCGGATTCTTTCATAACGCCTGTCAGAGTGAAACATGGGAACGCTACGAGGTACGTAGCCCATGGGATGTATCTGTTGATGGGTGGGGATTGGTAGAGGCAATTGATGAAGATAAGTACCGTATAGAAAGAGAAAAACGTGGTATAACAGCTTATTACTCATATAGGCACAGGATATTCAGTGAGCAGATGGGCAACCTAGATGAGATGGGGCGAGACATGTTCAAGCAGGAGTACTGTTGTGAATTCGTGGAACCAAACGAGCAGGTATTCAGTTATGACGAGATTGATGCTATATTTAGTAGGAGGATAGAGCCGTTGAGCATGTCTTTTGGGAGTGCAAAGCCACTAGATATAGCAATAAACTACTAAGTGGTATCGGGATTTTCGGGGGTTGTATCGCCAATAGTAGCAAAAACTAGTAAGGAATTGATAATTGGTTAGAAAAGAGTACCTTGTTATCGTGGACCCCGGCAAAAAGCGCGACCCGACCGCAATCATGGTCATGCGTGACAATTACCGTATCCTAGACGGTTCTCCCACAGCAGGTGTACAGGACAGGGCACAACACTTTTACGAGATAGTACTCATCGAGAAACTGTTGGAGGTTCGCTACACCGAGGTATGCGACATCGTGTCTGTCATATGCAACCACACCGACATAAAGAACAACCACGAGTTGCTTGTCGATGGTACGGGAGTCGGAGAGCCGGTTGTCGATATCATGCGTGAGAAGTACCTGGTCCCCATCCCCATTGTGTTCACCGGTGGCAACGCTGTCAACGAGATATACCAACCTTTCGGCAAGGTGTTCGGAGGAAGTGGCAAGCTGCAGGGTGCTAACGTGCTGAAAGAGATCCGCGTCCCCAAGGACGACCTTGTTACAGCCGGACAGGTGTTGATACAACAGCGCAGGGTAAACATAGCCGACGGTCTGAAGTTCGCGGACGACTTCAAGCGACAGCTTCATGCGTTCAGGGGAAAGGTCAACGAGAACGGAGTCAAGCACGAGGCACTCACCGAAGCGATACACGACGACCTGGTTGTGTGTTACCTCATGGGCGCATGGTGGTTTACCCGTCAGCGCAAGACAGATGAGATTGTCATTCCATACGACAAGCCGATACAAGACTGGAATCCGATGGATTACCTCTAGGAGGGGGATATGGTTACACAAGAGCAGATGCAACGGCTCAACAGGGTACGCAAGAGCCTTTCAAGCGACCGGGAGCGATGGGACGCCATATGGCAGGATATCGCAAAGTACATAAACCCGTACTACGGTTCATGGAGTGATGGTGCACCACGGGAAGAGGCTATCGCTTCCATGCGTGATATCTTCGACAACACGGCTATGAAAGCCTCAACGCGTCTGGCTGATGGTATCCAAGGGTACGCATGCGGACGCACCATAGCGTGGTTCCGTCTGATGTTCGAGGACAAGCAGCTCAACGAGAACGATGTGTTTATCGAATATCTGCAATCGTGCGAGAAGGGCATGTACAAGACGCTCAACAAGAGCAACTTTTACGACGAGTGCAGGGCGTTCATCAAGTGCGGTGCAGACTTCGGAACAGCTGTCATGCTACGGGAGGACAACCGCAAGCGTCAGATTCCCTGCTACAAGACACTTCACCCAAAGAACACGCTTATCATGGAGAACAACTTCGGAGAGGTCGATACACTTTACCGCGAGTTCTGGCTTTCCACCGAGGACGCATCAGACTACTTCGGAGCAGACAATCTTCCAGATAGTATCAAGGATTGTCAGGAACCTACCAAGATGTGGCGGTTCTGGCAGTACGTTGCGGCAAACTACCGGTTTAAGCTGGACGTGAAGGGCAAGGACCCGTACATATCGCTCTATTGGGCAGATTGCAGTCAAGACAAGCCCATCAAGGAAGAACGATTCTCCTACAAGCCGTTCTACGCATGGCGGTGGGCACGCAACTATGTCGGCGAGGTATGGGGTGTTGATGCTCCTGGCATGTTGGAGAT
>Ga0180732_1000832_pt1 | contig 22347 bp, 30 predicted proteins | sample KR11_01MetaG_FD_148674 | JGI IMG/M metagenome (GOLD analysis project Ga0180732, IMG submission 148674) | Groundwater microbial communities from the Olkiluoto Island deep subsurface site, Finland - KR11_0.1 MetaG | ecosystem: Environmental > Aquatic > Deep subsurface > Groundwater | place... | reverse complement strand
TTTTATTATTTGGGGCTGCCACAACTTCTGTCCAGCTTTTGAAAATATGTACCTTCTTTGTGCCTTTTTCTCTTAATCTCAATTCAACGGGTTTTAATTTCGTCCCTTGGCTGCGATTAGCTGCTTGTAAAGCTGCTTGGCGTGGCTCGTCACCTAAAAATAATCCTGCCTCTTTTCCGTTCATATCTCTTAATACAAAAGTTCTGCTTTTTGTCATAATTATTCATGCCTAAGACAACGATTCGTTGTCTAAGGTTTTATCTGTTTATATAAATAACTCATTTCCCCAATTCCTTTAACCGCTCAATCTTAGCCAGCGTCTCTTCTACCGCTTTTAACTGCTGTTTTTCAAGTTGGGCAATTATATCAGTAAATCCGACTTTGAGTGAATATATCTTATACGGTCTCCCCTTGCCTGGTTTTTTCTCTTCCCGTTCATTTATCCAGTTATGTTCCTTTAACTGCCTCATTACAATGCTGACTTCGGGCTGTAGTAATCCAGTTCCCGTTTCAAGGGCATCGGATGTGGCTTCATCCCCATTATTAAGATACGCCAGCGTCCTTGCAACAGGTCTTCCCATGCCAAGAGCTATTAGAGCCTCTGCGATTTCCTCTTTCTTTTCATCAAGCTGTCCATCGAGTTTCTTCATAATGATTTCAATATTGATACAGCCTCATTAGTCATGAACAATATCTTTCCACTTTTTTTATGAAATTAGAGATGTCAAGAGGTTTAGATATATAATCATCGAACCCTTCGGAGAGAAATCTTTCTTTATCCCCACCCATAGCAAATGCTGTCAAAGCTATTACAGGAATCTCTTTATATTCGGGCTTGCTTTTTATTAATCTTCTTGCTTCTATGCCATTCATTTCTGGCAACGCTATGTCCATAAGTATCAAATCATAAATTTTTGTTTCTGCTTTTTTAACTGCTTCTTCTCCATTTTCTGCCATATCGATAATAAAGCCGTCAGCTTTGAGTATTTCGACTATCAACTCCATGTTAGGGGGATTGTCTTCTACAACGAGTATTTCTGCAGAATTTTGACATTCAAAATAATGGTAAATTGCCTTTGAAATAGCTTCTTTAATCGAGGACTCACCTGTTTTTTCCTTTAATGCAATGGTATCTTCATATGGCAATACTGAATGGACATGAACTATCTTTGTCATCATTTTGTCTTTCTCCTTTGTTTATTCTTTTCTGGTGCGAAAGTAATCCCAACAGATGCGACCTGATTTTTTAGAATCTTTGCACTAATTTTTAGATGCAATATTTTTGCCTGAAATCTTTTCCAAGCATTTAGTAGCACAATATAATGAATCGGGGTCTTTCCATGGCTTTGTTAAATACACACTGTAATCATCGTGAAAAATAAGCTCTTGACAAAGAGTACAGTAACCTATAGCGTTTTTAATGTTAGCAGTATTATATATTATGGCAAATTGTTTATTCGTTCTAACGTAGTCTGAACGTTTTAACTCTGCATTACAATAAGGGCAAAATTTCGCCTCCTTTTGTAGTCCTTTTATTTTTCTCCCTATATCTAAAATCTCTTTCTTGATTTCATTAGTCATTTTTCCTTTCCTAAGTATTTTTGCCTTTATCTTCATAAGAATTCTGGCTTGTTAAAACAAGACTTACAATGTCCCAATGGTCTTCTTTGAGGGAATAAATATTATGTTCCTGAGTCAAATAAATTCGTAGAATCCCCAGTCTGCTATGCATCTGTCCTACCATTGCAGAGACACCCCTATAATTCACTTTAAAACCCTGCTTTATAAGGTAATCATAAATCTCAAAAGAAGTATAACTCTTTGCCCGTATAAAGAGTTCCAAGAGAGTTTTTCTGACTCCAAACCTATCCTTTAAAAGAAATTTTTTCAGCCTATTTCTTATTTCTTCTGAATTGAGGTTCATATTACTACCTATATTATAATTAATAGACGATAATACAATAATATTTACACAACTATAAGATAATTGTTGATAAAACGAATGCTAACAACTACTATGTAGTTGTGAAGAAATGTTGATTCTTAATCGTTATACCCCGCAGCTCTGCTGCGGTTGGGACAGACCGATGCAAGAAATGGACATTGTAAAGCAATGCTTCGGGATTCAGCATACCCCGAAACTACAAAGCGCCAGCGCAATCATGCCCCGCAGCTCTGCTGCGGTTGGGTGCGCTGGCGCAACGTTTGACTGCCGTGCGATAGGAGCTCATGCATACGTTTTTTACTGATTTTGGGCACGTAAAATGATCGTATTTAAAAATCATCTAAGGTTTCTTTAGGGCGCATTGCTGCGACTATTGGGTACATATCTATGTACATCTTTTCGTTTTCGGTTTTTTTATACTTTTTCACAATCTTAAAATGGAGTTTTTTATAAAAGGCGATTGATTCCGTTTTTGAGTCCACAGTAAGATATCGACAACCAATTATATCAGAAACCGACATGGCGGCTCCTATTGCAGCCTTAACCAAGAATGTTCCAACGTCTCTACGTTCAAATTCGCTATCAACTGCTAATCTTGCAATCTTTATGCCTGGATATTTAGGATAGGGGTAACCTTCCACCCCATCCACATCATCTATTGCTTTAACCTCGATTGTATCTGCAAGGATTGAGAAAAAACCAACAATTTTTTCTTTCCAGTAACATAAGTAAGTTTTGGTAACCATAACTTCTTGATCCCCTAACGCGTCAGTTTTCAAAAAATCGTTTAGATCGTCACTCTTGCAGTTAAAAGAATTGAGTTCGTGTCTATTTGTTAAAGATACTATATGGATATCCTCAGGAGGAATTTTCTCCATTTATCTTTAATCTCTAAATTGAGTCTTATAGATTCGTTTTGCTTCTTTGAACATCAAAATTTGTTCTTTTGTGACTTTTGGGTTTTTCCTATCTTCCCAAAACTCTTTGGCGTCTTCCCCTTCTAATATTAAACCCAGTTCTATTGGTTTTGCCATTTTTCTTACCTCTTTCTGCGCATTGCGGTATATGTACAATGTCGATACGTGTATTTATCATTTCCGTGACCGTACCTTCCCATATTCCTATGCATCCTCTCGTGATGCCCCGGACTTAGCGAAGCGGAGTCCATGGTAGTGACTGATATTTGTACGCTACTCCAGTTATATTTTTTAAATATATACTTGCACCTGAAATGATACAAAAAAACGGGCAAAAAAATATATACCTGAACCCTCCTGATTTTATACATAATTATGAAATATCTATACTCAGCCATTCTGGCAAGCATCCTGTTGGCGGCAATAATATCTGGATGCTTAAGCAGCACAACGCCGCCTGAAAAAGCAAAATATATTGATGTGAGCGTCCAGCAGGGCAAAGAAATGATAGACAGAGGTGAAGTCTTCATCCTGGATGTGAGGGCACGGGAAGAATACTATGAAAGTCATATCATGGGTTCGACATTGATCCCTGTGCAGGAGCTTGACATAAGGTTCAAAGAACTTCCACTGGATAAGAAGATACTGGTATATTGCAGGACAGGCGTTCGCAGCGTAACTGCAAGTGAGATACTGGAAAAAAACGGGTTCGATCAGATATATAACATGCAGGGCGGGATAACAGGGTGGAAGAACGCAGGATATGAAGTAGTAAAATAATCTCCAGTAAATACAATAAATTAAATGGGCCCGCGGAGATTCGAACTCCGGATCTCCGCCATGTCAAGGCGACGTCATAGCCAACTAGACCACGAGCCCGGCTCTACCCTCTAGTGGATAATTGCTATTAAATCTATCGATTGATGCAATGTTTGTAGAGTCCCGAATGTTTTATTATTTAAAACGCCAATACATACATGATGGTATCTGTAAGTGCAAGAAAAAGAATTGAAGCCATAGAACGTGATGTTATTCCATCCATGTTCGTGGGAGTGCTTTCCAAGGACGACAAATGGCTTAAACATACACTTGAAGAAACCCTTCCAAAGCTGGAAGCTCGTGCTCTTCATCTGGCCCGGGAATGCAAAAAATCAGGGGAATGCAAAGAGGACGATACCCTGTGCAATGAAGAAAGGATTTCAGCAATGTTCAAAGAAGCCAGTAATAAACTTAAAAAGGAGAATCTGGTACGGAAGGCTCACTCAAGGTATCATCACTGATCATCTGTAAATCTTAATGGATCTTCTTTTTTCTCATAGCGCGTTTATTATCCATCTTATATATCCAATCGTTCCGTAAGTACTTGTCCAGAAGGACAGATGCCATTTCGTTCTCGCTCCCGGTCAACTCACCATCACAGGAGTTTATCCCCATCGCGTCCTCAAAACCATGTCTTAGCGCCTTTTTTACTGTGTCCAGATCCGTGATCCCAATTTGCCGAAGTGTGATCATGCCCTCTTTTGCAGAAGCCACAGGACTGAGGTTCTTTGTTGGATTCTTAAGTACCCTGTCCATCATCTCAAAATCAAAATCCAGCAGTAGGCTGCCATTGACAAGTACAGCGCCGTCAAGCCGCCCCTGTGCGTTCCCTGATATCTTCCTTCCCTGTGTATATACAGCGTTGCGGGTTGGCTCAATCTCAGCCTCGCTTGCGCCAAGCGCGGTAAGCGCGTTCACCACACCGCCCAGGACTTTACTGTACGCATCCTGGATATCACGGGGTATAATGCCTTCCTCCCTGCCGATGATAGAATACAATATCTGGTCTTTGTCGCAGAAACCGCACCCTCCCCCCAGGATGCGCCGCACTATTCCTATATTATTGTCTGCGCAATGATCCGCATTAACCTCATCCTCCACGCACTGGTGATAGCCCAGATACACGACTGGTGAGCGCACGCGCCAGAAAAGGATAGTCTCAGGGGCTCTGGCTGGACCAACGTGCCTGGCTATGGATTCAAAAACCGCCGCGCTTCTGAAGCCGTCTATAGTTTCAAGGTAAATGAAGCGCCACATTTCGATTTTCCTGAGAATATTTTCTCACTTTTCTCATCTGATATTTCGCTATTTACTTAAGGCCTTCGAAACACCTTATGTATTAGCCTGCGAAAAATCCTTTCGACCGGGTGATGCTAAAAACAGGTACCAGCTAAATATCGCATAGATGAATGCCATCATAAAAATGAACTGTGTCATTTCAATCAGGTAGTATTCTTTAATAATATTTTTTGTTGGTAAGTACAGCCCCGCCAGATTAAGCAAAATACTGAGTGTAAAGGCCGCTCCAGCAATCGATATTGATGTCCATACCTGATGCAAAACCGTATCGTTTAGAAAAAGTCTTGCTTTGACCATACTCTTGTCCAGTTTATTCATCTTTAAAATGATATGTGCGCATAGAAAGAAGATTACAAAGGCTGCATTTATGTGAAATAATTCCACAAAAGTCTTAACGAACTCCAATTCTTGTGCCATATAACATTAATTACATACTATATAATAATATATATCTTTATTGGCTATGTTCGGGTCAGTCTACCTGCCATAAATTACATCAATATTTCTAACTGGCGTTATCAGTTCAATAATTTCATCTAAATATCTATCTGAATCACCGGATTCATTGAATTTACCGTAAAGCATTTCATATAGAATAAGTAGTCGCAGTTCATCTTCCTTAATATTCAGATTTAATAAATGATTGTGTTCAACAAGATCATCAATATCTGTTAGAGTCGGTTGCGGATATGTTATTAGAAAATTCTTTATTTCGGTTCTTATCGCATTTATGATCAATTTATTCCTTACAGAAATCTTGATTTTTTCAATAATTTCTTTTTTAACTTTTTCTACATCTTCGCAGAATTATCAAGGATCCTTTTAGACCGTTTGCCAATATTAGCCTCAAGTATCTGAGCGCTGGTTTCCATGAACTCATCAATTGAAGACATATCGTAAATAATATGATAATTGTATTAGTATAAAATAATATCTTACGCTATAGTTCGCGCTCTATCCTGGTAAATATCCATGGCGCAACGAAGGTGGATGTGAAGCCCAATGCTGCATACTTAATTCCATCGATAAATTCGATGCCTGGTAAAGGATAGAACATCAAATATACGAGCGCGACAACTGGCAGCCCTGTGAATGCCCTCTTGATCCTCTGCCTGTTGTTTTTTGCATCCTCAAGCCCGATGCGTTCTTCTTCCAGAGTGTAACCCAGACCTATAGAGACCATGATCAGCCACAGCTCGACCAGTTGTTCCAGGCTATTACCCAAAAATGCTGCAATGATCATCAAAACAGCAGGAAGCATCACTGCAACGAAATATTTTGTGATCCTGCTCATTTTCCAGTTAAAGAGCCAGGATTCAGCATTTAAAGATATCAGTGCGATCACGAGCCCGAACAATATACCACCCATCACATCCCCAACAAAGTGAACCCCAAGATAAACACGTGATAAAGATACCAATATCAATGCCGCAGCGCAGATGAGAGTAATCTTTTTATTTCTGGCCACTCCTCCCAGATACCCCCAGAAACCCGCAGATACCTGAGCATGAGCGCTTGGGAACCCGAATCCTTCTACCTCCATCTTATGAAGATACTCAGGCGGTCTTGGCATAACCATGATGTTCTTTGCAAAGATCGCAAGAAATGCCGAAAAAAGAATAACATACATCGCTCTTATCCCTGTTTTTTTACTAAAGCACCAGAAAATGATAGATGCGAGAATAAAATAAACAGCGTGGCTTCCTGAATTAGTTATTGCGACAAATAACTTATCAACAAGAGGATTTCCAAAATTTTGAACAAATATATTTATGTTTTCGCTGAACAGAAGCTGAACTGGCCCTGACATGGTTTTTCCTCACATTATTAATTAAACTAATTTATTAATCTATTTAATCTACTTTATATAGTATCATTTATAAACATTTCTTAGCGAAAATTATATATCTGGTATCTTACTAATAGTAAAATAACATAAATTGCCACGTGGTGGAACGTCAGTTCATCAGGTTTACAGCCCTCCACGTGGATTAACAATCTGTTTTATTTGTTCAATATAATCATCCAAGACTAAAATTTTATCGCATGATGCGCGATATTCATAAGACAATGGTTCTCTAAATGATGCTATTGTAATTTTCTTTCCCTCTTCATTGCGGAGATAATCTATTATTGGAATAAAGTCTTGATCTCCACTTATAAGTATTGCTTCTTCATATAATTTGGAAGTTTGAAGTAACTTAAGAGCAATCAAAATATCAATTCTCTTTGATTTATGGGGAGGCAATGTTATAGGAGCATCGCATTTTGGGCAGTTAACATTAATTTCGATATTACATTCAGGACAATATATTTTCCCCGGTCTTTCTACCAATACATGGGTATGTACGAGAAAACCCCGATGTTTCAATCCTTCATGAAACCGCCGCTGTCCTTCATTATTTGGGTCTTCTGCTGAAAAATAATGTCTCTGAATTACAGATTTATTATTAGATACCAAGTTGCAGAGTCTTAATGGGTCTATTTTTATTCCTAAATTCTTTGCATAAACAAAAATATTAGACCAATCTATGAAAATGGATATTTTCGCCGCCATCTGATTTTCTATTTTATTACTCATCAAATCACCATTAAAATTATTTTGATAGTCCTGATAATTCCAATATATTTTTCATAATTTGTAATTTATCAAGAACTGCTTTATTTTTATTTGCTTTTTCGTATAATTTGTCAACTAAATTAATGATAATTTTTTCAGGATCATAAAAGCCAGTAATTGGTAAATTTTCGTCATCAAATCGCCAAATTTTATCAGGTGTCTCCCCATATTCACTCCAGAGTTCAACTACATATGATGATAAAAAATACTCAGAATCAGTATAACTATAACTCTTTTTTCCGAGAGAATCTGTTCTTTCTACCAGGTCACTCTGAGATCCTATCGCCAATGTCGTATTCCACCTTTTCAGGATTTTTGACAGTTTCTTAAGGATATCAATATAAACTTCACGTAATTCATCAGGAGTAGTTATTTTGTCATCGAGACTTAACGAAGAGAGTTTTAATGCTTTTTCAGTGATTTCAGAAAGATTAAGGCCTAACTTTTTAGCCTTTTCAATCACTTCCGAATCTATTGAAAGTGTTAGTTTCTTTTTCTCAGGATTCATACGTACCATTACTTCTAAATTTGTACGTATTACTTAAATAGTTTTTTATTATACGTATGATTAAATTATTATTAGTACGTATTAATAAATTTATCAAAAAGGCAAGTATCTGCAATATTAAAAGATTGTATAGCCTGATACAATAATTTGATCAAAAAAGAATTTATCAGAAATCGATAATAGACTGCCAAAACAGGCAGTCCATCAATGTTAAAATACTACCCTTTAACTTGGGCTTTTGGTGAGCGGGCTATCTTCTTGCGTTTTGCGCCTGAAGAAGTGTATCGCTGATTCGGGCCCGGGCGTTTATAGGCGAGCTCGGATTCCGGCACCATTATTATTGTTCCTTTGCGGTGCTTTATCCTGCCCCATTTTGTTGTGCCTGTTTTTCCCATGTGGTTTTCCTCCAGTGAGTTTGTCTGGCTTCTCAATAATACCAGATGTTCATAAACCTTTCCCCGTTTCAAAACGTTTCTTTATCATGTACATCTGCGCTTTCTTTGCTTTTGCCAGATGAAGCACCTTATCAAGAGCCTCCCTTTCAAGAGGTTCTATCTTGATATATCCCCTGTCTTGGGCATCTTTGAAAAGCTCAAGACCAAGACCTGTTCTGGCAATATCATTTAAAGGAAATGTGTGCTCAGAGTCCGCAATAACGCTGAATTTACCTTTGCGTATTTTCATCGCATGTACTGTAGAAAGCGGAATACTTTTTGACTCAAGAAAATCTTTCAGGCCTTCATAATTGAACGTGTCCATACAGAAAAGTCCCATTTTCAGTATATTGGCGCGCATGAACATATGCAGGAGTCCGTAAGGGGATGTCTGCATCTTATATACTGCATCGATGTTGCATGACGGCCCAACGAAACCTATGGAACGCGAGCCTCTTTTTATTGCGCTCATCAGGGTCTCCAGGGTCATGGAATGCACATATATTGAGCCGGCAGAGCGTAATATGTCCTCTCTTGTCTGAGCCACTATAGGCACAGGTTTCCATGGTTCTTCCTCGCTTTTCACCGTTACCACAGCGCTGTCTATCAATCCCTCATCCAGGGCGTATAGCAGCATGGACGTGACCACACCTCCATCCTGTCCTTTCAAATCAGAAAGCACGGTCTTTGCAGTAAAGACGTCCCGAACGTTCCCTATGAGGCTTGACTCCGTGGTTATGGTCCTGGGGCACTGGTTATAACAGACACCGCACGCGGTGCAGCGTCCCGTTAGAGCAGGTTTTCCTCCTACAAGGTTCAATACTTCACAGCTTGCAACACAGGCTCCGCACATAGTACATATTCCAGGGTCGATTATTTCGCGTTTTAACTTGCCAAAAGAAATTCTTTCCCCGTCACTAAGTGACCGCCTTACCCTGATTACGCTTTTATCAAGTTCATCGAATTTATTTTTACAGTTCTGTGAGCAGAAAAAATGCTCTTTGTTCTTATAAACGGATTTAAACCCTGTTTTTTCATCAACCGTCTTTTTGCATATTGGATCAATTGGCATTGAAGGATAAACATGCGCTTAACAATAAAATGTTTTCCTATCACGATTCATAATCAACTGTTACCGAAGATTCCCTCACAGATGTCATGTATTTTAAAACCTCGACATGAACAGGATGAGCCTGATACGTCTTCATATCCTCCATAGAATAAAATTTCGTCACGAGCGCAAGGTCATAGGAACGCTCTGAATGAAGGATATCGATACCGACTTCAATGTTTCGTAGCTGCGGGATCTTGCATTTCATGCCAAGCAGGACATCCCTTGCTTTCTGTGCATTGTTGCGGTCGATGAGTTTAAAAAGAACTACGTGCGAGATCATAATACATCTTCAGACCTTCAACTTCTCTTCCAACTGACTAATAGGTTGCGGATAATGTCCTCTTCCCCTGAACTTCTTTGTGTATATTGCCTTTACAGGACAATGATTGAAGCATCTCCAGCACCCGTAGCATATATTCATATCAAAAACAGGCTTCGGGGAACATTCGATGGCTTCATACGGGCACAATTTCCCGCACAGCCCGCATTCGGTGCAAAGCGCCTCATCAACATATTTTTCGCCCATATCCTCGCGCGCTTTCGTGACAGAAAACGCCGGCATCAGGTAGTTTATGAAACCCGGAAATATATTTTTTCTATTCAGTTCCCCGCCAGCATGTAGGACCTGGTCTAATCCATGAATGAAATCATTGAACTTACTCATTTCTTTAACGTTTGGAGCCTGCTGGTTGCCCATGCCCCTGACTATCATGGGAGGATAGCTTTCTGGCGTATGAAGAGAATGACCTGCCATGACAAGAAAGCCCTTTTCAGTGACGAGTTTATCAAGGATCGACAGTGTCTTTCCGCTGACGAAACCGTATGTATTGAAAACGAACGCTGGCATATTATTCTGCTGCGGCAATTTTCCTATGAATGTCCGGACAATATACGGGACGCTCATGAAATTCGTGAACGCTGCAAACCCGACAACATCATATTTCTCAAGGTCAGGGATACTTCCTGCCATGATATCAAAAAGGTCGAACTCGATGTTTTTCAACTTACCTGCGATGTACCGGCAGGCTAATTCCGTATTGCCAGACCCGGAACAATAGCAGATAATGCCTTTCATAAAATGGTTTTCATTTTTGGTTCTGTCAAGTCTTCGGTTGATAAATACTTTAAAATTAGATATGTTAACCTTAAAGGCATATCAGAGGACACAACCTTCCTAATTCGGAACATTTATCTTTGCCAGGTTTTTCACAATTGAGGCAGTCTTTAGTTTTAATAAATTCTGCACGAGATATGTAATTCTTTCCATAATCGGTAAAATTATATTCATCTTCTGGGTCATCACATAAAACTCCTTCACCTATCTCTAATCCTACATCGTATAATGCCGTTCTAAATCCATCTATAAATCCTTTGAGATATTCTTTGCTTGTGTTTGTCAAGTCCTCGAATGCTTCAGAACACCCTGGACAGTAGCATGATCCTAATTCAGAACATTCATCTTTACAAGGGGTTTCACAATTAAGGCATTCTTTAGTTCCGATAAACTCTGCATGAGAAGTGTAATCATCTCCATAATCTGCCAGAGCATATCCTTCCACTGGTTCGTCGCATAAGTCTCCTCCAATTATCTCCACTCCCTCTTTAAATCCGTGTATATATCCGTCAAGGTATTCTTTACTTGTTTTTGCATTATCCATTTTCAGTTTTCTGAAGGCACCAATTTCGTTGTGGAATGATGTCTGTAACGTCTGATTACGTTCTTTGAGATATTCTTTATTTAGTTCTGTTGTTTTCTTGAGAATGTTTTCAGCACTATTTATTCTATGGAATGGTGTCAGTACCTCCCCTCTCTGCTTGTGACCGCAACCCTTACACTGGTATACCTGCCACTTTCCCTCTGTGCTAAGTTTTGTCCCAGATTTGACGAAATCTGTTCCTCCACATTTTGTGCATGCCTGTGTAGAACTCATAAATCCTCTCTATCTGTCTCTTATATGTTATATTTTTTACTTTCTACTGAGTAATTCTTTTCCCCTCAGTTTAATGCGGGAGACCTCTATATTTGGCTCTGTCAAGTATATGTTTGCTCGTAATCCCTGTCAAATGTCGTTTGCTGGGTTATCTTGTGAAATTTTAGTATTCTAATATTATTTTTGGGTTAACTGTTCTATTTTGATTCATTGGCATTAAATTAATGTCCTTATAAGTTAGGTCATCTATCTGAAATTCCTCTTTGTCATCTACAGGTATTTTTGATAATAGTTTTTTCTCTTTTGGTGATATTGCGTCAATTGTTCTTTTGTGAGCCCCAATCCTATATTGTACATCAACTGCCACCCCCTTGCCAACATTTTTAACATATAAATTAACGCCATCATCATCATTTTTCCAATAAAAATACAACCACGGCTTATCTTGATTTTTAGTGATGTTAGCTAACTGTAATGTAGCCAGTACAAGAAGCCCTGTAACAATCACAAGAAAAATTGTCGCAAATGCAGTAATCGTTCCAGAGTAAATATCTAATGTGTTTATTAGTGCAGTTAAATCCATTGTCTAGTATTATATATTGCTAAATTTTTAATATTTTTGGATTGAGTGGGCTTTAAAGTCGCACTTGTATCCTATTAACCGATAAATTGACAGAACCTCATTTTTCCACCATCAGCTTCCGCACCGGCTCAAGTATCTGGTTCATATAGTCCGAAGCCGCTGTTTTCAGGTCCATGGGGTGGAGTTTTTTCTCTGCAAAATCAGCTTCCAACGCCTCGTAACTCTGGTAATGCAGGTCGCCGCCGTACTTCTCAGGGCGCTTCACAACTATTTCAGGATAGCGCGGCGTGATGTGGTATTTGAAAAGAGCAAGCACCGGATTATCCTTTACCTCGCCTTCAACGCAGAACGCCCCTTTCATCTTCTTTTTCATATCTTCAGAGGTGTCGTCCACAGAGATGTAATTGCCCTTGCTCGATGACATCTTCTTGCCGTCAAGACCAAGGAGGATGGGAGTGTGTATGCATACCGGAGCCCTGTATCCAAGCTCAGGCAGCCCTTCCCTCGCAAGCATGTGGATCTTACGCTGGTCGATGCCGCCCACTGCCACATCAACACCAAGGTGAGCGATATCAAGTGCCTGCATCAGGGGATATATCATCTGGGATACCTTGGGGTTCTCGGCATCGCGGCTCACCTCGTCCATGCTGCGGCGCGCCCTGTTAAGCGTGGTGCTGCGCGCAAGTTTCAGAACGTCAAGCATGTAATCATGATCTAACTGGTAAGATGAGCCAAGGACAAATTTGGTCTTCTTTTCGTCAAGACCAAGGGCGATGAAGCATCTTTTGTTATAATCAGCGATCTTCCCCACTTCATCCATTGTGCCTTTTTCATTAAGATAGGCATGAACATCTGCAAGCAGTACAGTTATCTCAAATCCTGCCTGCTGGAGGTCAAGGAGCTTGTTAACGGTAAGAACGTGACCCATGTGGATCTTGCCGCTTGGTTCATAGCCCACGTAAGCGGAACATTGCCTGTCTGAATTGACAAGTGATTCAAGTTCTTCTCCTGTAACTACCTCTTCCGTATTTCTGGTGATAAGCGCTAATTTGTCCATGATCGAAGACTCCTGCTGCCTCAAAACCTGCGGTTCTATGTCAGTTAAGCACATAAACTCTGCGCATCGAAACGTTTAAACGTATAATTGATATAATTATGATGGACTGTGGTCTTGATAATGGGAGATTTCGAGTATGTGGTATTCAGGTGAAACTGTGCAAAATGTTTCTTTGCTATTTCATATTATTCTAAAATCTCAGAAATAGATATCATGTGGCAGTCAATTTTCGGAAAATTAACAAAAGGAGGAGTCAGAAAATGAACAAGGGAATTATAAATTTAATATTAGGAATAATAATCTTGACATTCGCCGGATTTCTATTTCCGGCATCGAGTGCAATTGCTGTCCATGGGACAGTATTTGAAGTGCCAGATATGGATGTCGAAAGAACATATACATACAATACAACACTTGATGTATTTGTGCCGGGAAGGGATGGAAAAGAAGCTGTATTGCACTGGGGTGAAAAAGCAGCAATAAATGGCATAGAATACTATGTATTCAATCTCTCAAAGAATGGTGGAGGCGAATTGCAGTATCTGGGGATGGATTTTCAAAATAAAAATATAAACTTGAAAAAAATTAAAGATTATTTTACACCGATTACCTTTATGGATCTCACATATGATCCAGCAACATTGATGATCAACTATCCTCTATGGGTGGGAAAGACATGGGAACGAGAACCTGTCAATTTTTCAGGAACTGTCTGGATGGGTCATCCGGTAAATATCGATGGCACAACCCGGGGTTCTGCAAAAGTGATCGGAGAAGAAGATATCATTGTTCCAGCGGGTATTGCCCATGCCCTTGTGCTTGAGACAACAATGAATTCAATAAGTATGGTGAATGGAACAGAAATGTGGATGAATAATTCGCAAAAGATATGGCTGATGGAAAACGGATTTTTTGCAAGACGCCAGCTTTATCATAGCGGAAGACTCGAGGAAGAGATCGAATTGAAGAGCCCGATAATAGCAGTCGTCGATATCAAACCTGAGACTCTGAATACAGGAAGCAAGGGAGAGATCACGGTTTTTATAGAACTTCCAAAACCATATGATATTGCCAGAATAGATATCAATTCAATAGGTTGCAATGGCGCCGGGGCTATAAAAAGCCTTTTAGAGAATGGCAAACTCAAGGTCAAGTTCAAGCGTGATGATCTGAATATAGAAAAAATGACCGGCGATAAAGCTCTATTGACATTAAATGGAAAGTTGAAAGACGGTACATTATTCGAAGGTTTTGATACGGTAAAAATTACAGGATAACGAAAATGAATTATCAGAGAAACCATAAATTTGGAGAAAAATTATGCAAACCCAAAAAATAATTACGACAGTAGTTCTATTGTTTTTTTTGACAAACCTGGGTGCAGCAGCTGCGATGGAAAGAGGAAGCCTAATAGATAAATTGTCAGAAATAGATGCCTTCCATCCGCCAGCAAGCGGCGATCCTGGAATATCGATGTACAAAGAATGGCACTACTTCAATATCATTGATGATGAGCAAAACATTTCATTCATAACAACTTTAACCCTGAATGGAAATATTTCAGACCCCGAACAGAGCGTAGCAATAGTCCTGATGAGTTACCTGACTCCGGTCAAAAAGGATCTTACCGTAAATGTATATCCTGTTACCGTTGCCGAATGGTCGAACAGGACGCCTGATCTCATGATAGCCGCTAGCAGCGTCAGACTCACTGAAAACGGGTACGAACTGCATGTTGAATCAGCAGACACCATGACGGTTTTTGATGCCATTTTCAAACCAGAAACTGAGCATCCGAATTCTGGAAGAACAAGAAAATAGTGGCCGGATTCAATGATAACGAAATACAGATCAGACAGGAAATAATGAGCACATTACCCATGATGCCTGATGCCTCGTTCCCGCTGGTCACGGTTCTGAATGCAAATTCCGGAGAAAACCGGCTGAACATTGTTTTTACCACCGAAAGGTTTACCCCGATTCCTATTGGTCTTGAAAGCGGCGGCTACCGGATCATCTGGGAATTAACTGGGGTGTATGAAGTCAGCGGTATAATTGATAGGAAACCAGTTTCTTATATAACAACGGGCTATCTGGAATATGTGGCCTGAATTTGTTAGATTAAGGGGCAAGATCACGATTTATGTGATTTTAACCCTTTAACAACTTTTTATCCACTCTCTTATTCTTTCTCTGATCTCACGGATTCCCCTATCCATTTAAGATAATCCTCTGAACCAGAGTCCAACTTAAAAGAGATAATACATGGAACTTCATAGCTGTGGAGTTGTTTTACCCTCTTTTCGATATCCTTCACTTTACCTGCCACTGTCTTTACGAGCATCACGAATTCACCTGCGTCCTCAATGTTATCCTTCCACCTGTAAATAGAAGTAATAGGGAATATATTCACACATGCGGCTAGCCGCTCCTCAACAAGTACTCTCCCGATGCTCTTTGCCTCATCCATACTGCCAGCGGTTATATATACAATTGAAAACATAACAGATATAAAAATGCGTAACTTATTAAATAGTTTACCGTGGGAGACAGCTTTTTGAGTTTAATCGATGCTTTATCAGGATTCCTTGTTAACAATTCGCTTTTCGTGTCTGTTTTCATTACCTATGCACTGCTTGTCTTGTTACTTGACAGGCGTGGGACGCTCAGTAAATATAATATAACAGTTCATTATTTTTTATTCATACCCGTTCTTATGATAAGGACCCAGAAAGGTCAATTGTTTCTTGACCGCCTGGCTGTTCATAAGAGATTCTGGCGGATGTTCGCGAACATAGGTCTTCCCGCAATGCTCATCGGCATGGTCGTAATGTTCCTGCTCTTACTGTTAATTGATTATATCATGATACAGTCCTTCCAGACCCAGACCGTACCAATTCCTGGTAAGATGAATGAGGCAAGGAATCTGTTCCTTATTCCTGGCATTAATGAATACATACCTCTCTGGTGGGGTATTATCGCACTTGTTGTAACGCTTGTGGTGCATGAATTCTCACATGCCATCCTGTGCAAGGTTGAAGGCATAAAAGTTAAATCAATGGGGTTACTGGTAGCTCTTTTTCCAATAGGTGGGTTTGCAGAACCGGATGAAGAGCAGCTTCTCGGAAAAAAGGAAGAGCCTGGAAAAGAAACGATAGAATCACAGGATCAACCTGGAAAAGAAACGATAGCAGCCCAGGAACCCAAGAAACTTGCAACAAGAAGTGAACGCGTAAGGGTCCTAACAGCAGGCGTTATGGCAAACTTTGTCACGGCGCTGATAGCATTTATACTGTTCTTTTCATTTTTGGGCTCGATCTCGCCAGTCGGGGAAGTGATGGTAACGGATGTTGTAACGGGCTCACCGGCTGAACTTGCTGGAGTAGAACCCAACATGATCCTTGTGGGGATAAATGACAAACAGATAAATAACGGCAATGATTTCCTGTCTTACGCAGAGGGGCTGGAACCGGGAACCAATATAACGCTTCAATTAATTGACAGCAAAGTGAGAAAATCAATAAGCCTCGTAACAAAAGCAGGCAATCAGACCTCACCTGGCGTCAGGATATCCAATGTTATAGCCGGCTCCCCTGCAGAAGCGGCAGGATTGAAACCGGAAATGATCCTCATAAAGGTCAATAACGCCGAGATCAAAGGAATTGATGATTTCGTCAGTTTCATGAATTCCACAAAGCCAGGACAGAAAATAGACATTCATGTACGCAGTAACAGTTCATTAAATGCCTCCATTGTGATATTCAGCAATTTTGAACTGGCAAAGCACCCACATGACTCTGAAATTACAAAAGGCTTCATGGGGATAACGTATTCCTCAGAAAGCGGAGCAGTAAGCCATTCTATCGGCATCGGGATCGGTCAGTTCCCATCTAAAGTCTTCCTTGGCATGTTGCAGAGCATACCTTCACTATTGACCGGGGTCACAGGCTGGATACTACTGTTCAGCCTGCCCATCTACGGCTTTGCAGGAGAAGGTTTTCCTGGCTTTAGCGGTCTTATTACTAATTTCTATGAACCAGTTGGTATGGCTGCGGGTCTGGGCGACGGAGTATTCTGGATACTGAACGCCATGCTGTGGATTGGCTGGATGAATTTTTACGTTGGGCTCTTTAACTGCCTGCCTGCGCTTCCTCTTGACGGCGGGCATGTATTCCGTGATGTCGTTGCAACATCGCTCTCAAGGTTGTTCGGGAACGGAGAAAAAATAGAGCGGATTTCCAATTCGATAGCAGTTATTTTCGCATTCATGATCCTTGGGTCGTTTTTGCTTGTGATCTTTGGCCCATACGCAGCGTATGGGTTTTAGTTTTTTATTTGCCGGTAACTTTCATCACAATAAGGCTTATCTCATACAGGATAACAAAAGGCACCATCAGCATGATCTGGCTGAACATGGTGGGGTCAGGGGTGACAAATGCTGCGATTATAAGCATGACGACATACGCGTGCCTTCTGTAATGGGCAAGGGTCTGCCTTGAAGCAATGCCGAGCTTTGACATCATTGTTAAAAGCAGGGGCAGTTCAAAGGAAAAACCAAATATTACCGTTGTTACCACGATAAAATAGATGAACTCATGCACTGAGAAAGTAGCATTTATTCCCATGTTCGCAGCGTCCTGATATATGTAATCCAGGAAAGTTGGCAGCAGGAAATAATACGAATAACCCGCACCCAGCAAGAATAGTATTGCGGCTGCTAACAACACGAACATCAACATAGTAATGCTGACAGGCAGAACGGTCCTGACCCTTCCCCTGACGCCCCTGTATGCATAATATAAAACAAGTGGTAATGTGATGACCAAACCGCATATCAGTGAGAGCTTGAACTCAAGCATCAGCACTTCCATCGGGGTGAGGTAAACGATCGCGGGCGTTTGGGGGGTCAGGTTACGTGAAATATTCAATAGTTCCCCGGACATCATGGTCAGGTTCTGCGCGATCGCAGAACTATTCGAGGCCAGTTTATCTGAAATGAGTGAGAGATTATTCGAGATATCAACTAACAGCCCTGCAGCGTCCGGCTTGCCGGAAAGAGAAAGACCCCAGAACATATCGTATTGTATCTTCTTAATTAATTCCCCCATGAAGGAAAAAGAAACTAATGTTCCGACGCCAAAGAGGGTAGCGATGTAAATAAGTTTTCTCCTTAATTCAGTAACTATCCCTGCAAGTCCCTCCATCGGCATTATTCACGTCCCTATCTGAAGCGGTTCTGTGATCTTCTTTAATGTTGCTATTGCAGAGAGCGCGGCAAGGTAGGATGTCCTTGGATTACCTGGCGAAGGGACGTTTTCAACCCTGCATGTGAATTTTCCGAAATCCCCCTCAACTGAGACCTCGTGTATGTTCCTTTTGGCTCCGGGGTCAACGAATATCCTCACATGCGTTTTTTCTATTCCAATACCTGCAAGGCTCAGTGAAACCGCCACGTTCACGTTTGCGGGAAAAGCCGCTATTGCCTCATCTGCGTTTCCTTCAAAGAGCAGCGTCTTTTCACGGTATGAATCAATGTTAATATTGTTTTTTTCGATAAACGGTGCGCCCTTCAATCCTTTCGGATTCTTGGTCGTGGTAAGCGTTACTTTATTTATTCCGGCAACTGCCGCGGATTTTAAGCCGTCAATGCCTGCAATGGCTCCTGATGGTATGTATATCCTGCAATGATGTGCTCTTGCTGTATCAGTAAGCCTCTCAAGAAGCCCGCTATCCCTGAAAGCTCCGGCGCTCAAGACCATAAGATCCTTCCCCATCTCCAGAATATTTACCCCGAATTCACGAACTGCCTGCGCAGAGGCGCACTCAACGATTATGTCCGCGTTTGAGATCATCTCATCTGGAGGTAAGATCGCCGGCTTATTAACAAGCGATGCCAGAAGCCCCTCACAGTTCTCAATGCTCCTGTCATGAACGGCTGAAAGCTGTGCTTTTACAATGCCCCTGTCTATTGCCCTGCATATCTCAATACCGATGGCGCCGCAACCGATTACTCCGACTTTCAACATAATGTTCCCTAATTGTTCGACAGCAGTATATAAGTAATTGAAGACAAGTATTTATTATAATTGAAGACTACTATTAATTACAGGGATAATAATGTTATTGACCGAGCTTGAACGTTTTATTGAAGAGGATACAGGCTATAACGATGTCTCAAGCGGCATAATTCCTGACTGCAAGGCGCAGGCTGAAGTTATGGCAAATGAGGACGGCGTCGTCGCAGGGCTTGCTGAAGCCACGCAGGTCTTTGAGTATTTTGATGTGCTGGCAACTACTGACCTTACAGAAGGTTCTGTCATAAAGAAAAATGACGTGCTTCTGACGCTTGATGGTGGGGCAAGGTCTATTCTCAGGGCTGAGCGGCTGGCTCTGAATTTCCTGGGAAGGATGAGCGGGATAGCTACGCTGACACGTAAATATGTAGAACTGGCAGGTGGGGTGAGGATAGCGTGCACGAGGAAAACTACACCAGGATTCCGTAAGTTTGAAAAGAAAGCCGTTTTTACCGGCGGGGGCGACCCGCACAGGTTCAATCTCTCTGATGCTGTAATGATCAAGGATAACCATCTTGCTGTGCTTGGACTTGAGAAAGCTGTGAAGACCGCTAAGAGCATGGCAAGTTTCACACAGAAAATAGAAGTTGAAGTTGAGACCGTGGATGACGCAGTCCACGCGGCTGTTCTGGGTGTGGATATAATAATGTTCGATAACATGACAACGGATAAAATCGAACAAAGTATAGTATCGATCACTGAAAAAGGACTGCGAAAAGGTATTATTCTTGAAGCGTCAGGTGGAATATCACTTGAAAATCTCGCTGAATACGCAAGCACAGGCGTTGACGTTATTTCCATAGGCGCTCTTACACATTCATCCAGATGGCTTGACATGAGCATGAGGGTCAAATGATATGAACTTCCTCATGATGTTTATCTTGATTGGCATACTCATAAGGTATATATAGCATCGCATATTATTTATTAGTAGCATGGGCAAAACGGAGAAGACCAGATGAGAGTATCTCATTTTATAGTTATAATTTTATTATTAATACCAGTTGTACAGGCTTCTGATCAGACATATTCCTTCCTGATGGAAAACAACACGGGATTGAACTTTGAGAATGGAACTTTTCTTATCGAAGTCGTGGAGATCAACCCGTCTTACTTTGTGAAGGCGAACCTGACATCATGGGGTGTATCAAAACTCTATAACCTGTGGGAGGGCGAGCCAATTACATATGACAAGGTCAAGGTAAATTCCTCTTTTATTACTTCCAAAGATGCCCGGATCACTGTTGTATTCCCGGAAGCATGGGGCTATCCTAAAACCTACAAGATCGAACCTACTGTGATCCCTATCGGGATCCCCAATCTCGTAATAACGAAATCGGCTGATAAAACCAGCATCAATCCGGGCGATGTGGCATCCTTTACCATCAAAGTAGAAAATACCGGAAATGCGACTGCATATAATCTTTCCCTTACTGAACGGCTCCCAACAGGCTTTACTACGGCTGCCGGATCAAGGTTCCCCCCATCAATACAGGATAAGATCGATGCAGGGGCATCTCTGGAATTGTACTATGCATTGAAGGCGGTAGATCCGGGTTCTTATACCCTCGAACCCACTGTAATAAATTATGGCGCAAAAACCAGCAAATCTGGGCAAATAACAATTATTGTGGCCGATGTAACACAGGAAAAGTCAAACCTGACCACTGTTATCAGCATTGATAGAACAAATGTCTATACGGATGAACTGATAAAAGCTGATGTCAGGATAACCAATACAGGTAAAGCCCATGCAAAATCTGTGCTTGTAGATGGGGCTCCGCCTCTGGGGACGACTGTGGTAGAAGGGGATTTCAGGCAGGTCTATGACGCCATTGCCCCTGGTGAAGTCAAGGAATACAGAGTGGTTTTAAAGGCGCAGGAAGAGGGTAATTATTCAATAAACCTGAGAACTGTTTACAACGATGATCCCATAGGTTCGTCTACAAATTCCGAACGGATAACCGTTACAAGAAAGGAAGGCAGCCAATTATATATTATTTTACCAATAATTTTTATTATAATGGCTGTTGTGATATTGACAATAAAAAGACATAAAGAATATTCATATTGAGGAAAAATGCTAAATATACTGGTAATTGGCGTAGGACAGTGCGGAAACAGGATACTTGATTCAATAAACAAAGAAGCTTTTGGCGGCGGTATGCTCTCTAAATATTATGGTAAGCAAAAATTCATAAGCCACGTGGAGACGATCGCTATAAATACCGCAGTCAATGACCTGAAGGAACTGAGATTCACAAAAGCAAAGGACAGGATTCATGTCCCGTACCTTCATGGCGTTGGCGCTAACAGACCGGTCGGGAAAAAATGCTTTGAAGATAACAAAGAACTGCTTCTTCGAGCCATCGAGGAACGCGGCGATTTCGATGTGGCTTTTGTAATAGCATCAGCATCAGGCGGCACTGGTTCATCATTTTTACCTATCATGATAGATGCGATGAAGGAACGATATAAATACAATATCTACGGGATCGTCGTCCTGCCGTTCCGGGAAGAGGGGTCTATCTATCTCCAGAACTCGGTCTTCTGCCTGAAAGAACTCATGAACGGGAGTTCAGATGGCAACATAATTGTGGATAACCAGTTCCTTAAGCATCTCGGGAAAGACATTAAGAGCGCTTATGACGAGATCAACAGGACTATTGCGGAGAGGTTCCTTTTCCTCCTTAAGGCACTTGACAGCGAAATGATGATGGTCACTGACCTGGGTGATTTCAAGACCGTCATGACAGGGGGATCAAAGTTTGCAACGATGGGATTTGGAGAGGGGGATAAAAACATGCCGGTCAAGGCTGTCATAAAGCACAGTCTTTCGCATGCAGGTCTTCTCTATGAGCTTGATCCGTATAAGGAAGCCACAAGAGCAATGATAATAATTGAGGGTGACAAAAAATACCTGAATATCAATGATATAACAAGCGAAGTCGAAAAACTATCAAAGGAGATAGGTCAGATATTCAAGGGTGTCCTGCTGCACCCTGGTGCGAACCCGAAAGTACTGTCATTATTGTCGATCGGAGCC
>Ga0180732_1000831_pt1 | contig 22367 bp, 19 predicted proteins | sample KR11_01MetaG_FD_148674 | JGI IMG/M metagenome (GOLD analysis project Ga0180732, IMG submission 148674) | Groundwater microbial communities from the Olkiluoto Island deep subsurface site, Finland - KR11_0.1 MetaG | ecosystem: Environmental > Aquatic > Deep subsurface > Groundwater | place... | reverse complement strand
AGCTTTTACTTGTGGATGAAAGTATGGAGCTTGTGAAAAAAAACATTGAGCTGAGCAACATTTACGTCTCAAACGCAGGTGAAGGTTGGCATATGGAGATGAGTTCTATAGAGCTTGAACACTCAGAACTCAAAATAAAAAAGCACAGCCTGCAAAGCGAATTGCGTCAACTTTATGCAAGGCTTTCGTATCTAAGCGCTATGGAAGTGACTTCACTTGACGTAAGCGTGAGTATGAAAGAACCACTCTCGCTTGAGAGTTATTTGCAAGAGCTGCCAAACAATAAAACCTATCTCAAAAAAGCAGCGCAGATTGAAGAAAAAAATTCTTTTGCAAAAGTCAAAGAACTTGATGCAAATATTGACCCTTTTGTAAGTATCGGGTATTTCCAGCGAGAATCATTTGAAGATTATGTCAGCGTGAGTGTCGGAGCGGCTTTGCCCGTGTATGGAAGTGAGTCTTTAAATGCGCAAAAGGCACGAAAAGAAGTTTTAGAGGCGACAAGTGTGAGAGAGGATTTTTCAGAGTCGCTCAAAGCGGCCATCATACAAGAGTACGCAAAACTCACAAATGCTTATGAAATCTATAAAATCATCACGAACGAGAGCCTCGTGGAAATTGAGCACATGTTAGAGTTAGCAGATGCAAGTGTCAAAAACGGTCAAACTCTTGTGCTTTACACAAAACTATTGCAAAAAAGAGTGGCACTTCATGAGAAACAGCGAGTTGCTGAAGCCTCTTTTCAAAGAGCTCAGACAAATTTAGAAGCACTTAGAGGAGAGATACAATGAAACACTTACTTTTACTTGCGTTTAGCGTTTTACTTTTGGCAGGCGAAAATAAAATTTCAGTCTCTCAGCTTTTTGGTGTAAAAACGGTAAAAGTCCAAAAACAAACATCTGCAAAGGTACAAAAAAACTTTGGTTTTGTAAAGGCGGATGAATCATCGCGTTACGTTGTTAGCGCACGTTTTGGCGGGTATGTTGAAGTTTTGTATGCGGATTCTCTTTACAAAGAAGTCAAAGAGGGCGACATTTTGGCAAAAGTGTATTCACCAGAAGTGCTGCGTGCAAAAGAGGAGTATCTTGCTGCGTTGAAGTTTGACACGATTCGCAAAAACACTCAAATGGTGGCGAGTGCGCGTGAGAAGTTAACACTTTTAAATATAAGCAATGCCGAGATAAAAGAGATAGAAAAAACGCAAACAGCCTCTGCGTTTACAAACATTAGAGCTCCAAAAAGCGGGACTGTTTTTGCAAAAAGCATCTCCAATCTTGATGCTTTTAACGCAAAACAAAAACTTTTTGAAATAGTCAATCTTGATAGCGTTTGGGTGGAAGCGAGAGTACATCAAAAAGAGCTGGCAGAACTGAGTCAAATGGATGCCTTTAAAGTAAACGCAATAGGAATAGAGCAGACATTTCATGCAAAAAAAGAGCTGCTTTATCCATCATTAGACACCAAAGAAGCCACCTTAACACTGCGTTTATCGGTTGCAAACAAAAAACATCTGCTTAAAGAGGGAATGTATGTCACTCTAAACGCAAGTGCAAAAGAGCAGGCGTTTCTGACCCTTCCGGTCAGTGCTGTTATAAGAAAGAACGGAGCGTTTTTTGTTTTTGCAGTCGGAGAATATGAGGGTGAATACGAACCGCTAGAAGTAGAAGCAAGCATCCTAAACGCAGACACATACATTGTAAGCGGCCTTGAAGAGGGAACTGAAGTTGTAAACAATGCTTTATTTCTTATGGATTCGGACGCGCAGATAAATGGGTTGTACTAATTAGGCCGCTGAGGCCACCAAAGCTAACTCTCAAGAGAGTAGAGAAAAGGAAATGTAATGATAGAAAAACTCATTGAGTTGAGTGTTAGAAATAAATTTGTAACACTTCTTTTGACACTGTTTCTGGTCTTTGCTTCTGTGTACGCGGTAAAAAATACGCCCATAGATGCGCTTCCGGATCTCTCTCCTCCTCAAGTTATCGTGCAGATTGAATGGGCGGGGCAGAGTCCTGAGATAGTCGAAGAGCAGGGAACGTATCCGCTTGTATCGAAGTTTTTATCTATCTCTGACATAGAAACGGTTCGCGGTTTTTCTACCTATGCAAACGGTTTGATTTATATTATCTTCAAAGAAGGTACAGACCTTTACTGGGCAAGAACGAGAGTGCTTGAACAACTCTCAACCATCAGTTCGGAACTTCCCTCAAACATGAAAGTCTCCCTTGGGCCTGATGCTTCGGGAGTTGCCTGGGTGTACGAGTATGCACTTACTTCTAAAACAAAAACGCTCGCAGAGCTGAGAACGTTGCAAGATTACACCTATAAATTTGCTCTTTTAGGCGTTGACGGAGTGAGTGAAGTGGCCTCTGTGGGCGGGTTTGTGCCGGATTATCAAGTTGTTGTCAATAATGACGCTTTAGTCCAGTACAACTTAAGTATCTCAGATGTAGCCAAAACACTCAAAGCCAACAATAACGATACGGGCGGACGAATAGTCCTCAAAAATGGCTATGAATGGATGGTTTCCGCCAAAGGGTACATAGAAAATCTCGACGACATCCGCTCTTTGGTACTCAAAACTGATGGAGGCGTTCCTGTTACTTTGGGCGATATTGCAAGAGTTGAGGTGACTTCTTCTATGCGAAGAGGTGTGGCAGATTTAAACGGAGAGGGCGAGGTAGTCGGGGGCATCGTCATGTTACGCTACGGCGCGGACGTGTATAAATCTATAGAAAAAATCAAAGAAAAAATGGCTACTTTAAAGGTTGATGGCGTTGAAGTCGTCACGACCTACGACCGTTCATCTCTCATAAAAAAAGCTATTGATAATCTTGAACACACTTTACTCAAAGAGAGCCTTATTGTTGTGCTTGTCATTGGGATATTTTTGCTCCATTTACGCTCTTCGCTCATTATTTTGATTGTCTTGCCGCTTACCATAGCGCTTACATTTTTACTTATGAAACTCTTTGGCATAGGTTCAAACATCATGAGTCTTGGCGGAATTGCTATAGCAATAGGCGCTATGATAGACGCGTCCATTGTCATGATAGAAAACGCCCATAAAGAGATACACAAACTTGAAGCGAAGCAGGGGAGTGTCTCAAACGCAGAGCGTTTTGAACTTATGATACACTCTTCACAAAAAGTAGGCCGTCCTATCTTTTTTGCCCTTGTTTTGGTTGTCGTCTCCTTTTTGCCAATATTTGCACTCTCAGGCCAAGAGGGACAGCTTTTTACCCCTCTGGCCTACACAAAAACTTTCGCCATGGCTGTAGGAGCAATCCTCTCCATAACTCTTGTTCCTGTTTTGATGGTTTACTTTTTGCGCGGCAAAATCATCCCCGAGTCACGAAACTTTTTAAACCGTTTTTTCATCTGGCTGTATAACCCGATTTTAAAAATATCTTTGAAGCTGAAATATCTTGTTTTGGCCTTGAGTGTGGCTTCGCTTTTTGCTATTTACCCGCTGTATAAAAACCTCAATTGGGAATTTATGCCTATGCTTAATGAGCAGACTTTTATGTATATGCCTGTAACGCCTTATGGTTTGGGTGTAGATTTGAGTAAAGAAATCACACAAAAAACAGACAAAATCTTAGCTGCGTTTCCTGAGGTACAGACGGTGTTTGGCAAGGGAGGGCGGGCGACTTCTGCCACAGACCCCGCACCTTTGAGTATGATAGAAACCATCATTACACTCAAACCTGAGGAGGAGTGGCGAGAGGGCATGACCTACAAAACACTCATGGCCGAGATGGAGAAAGCGCTTCAAATCCCCGGACTTGTAAACTCTTGGACTTATCCGATACGTGGGCGTATAGATATGCTTCTCAGTGGGATACGAACACCGCTGGGTATAAAACTCTACGCCAAAGAGACAAAAAATCTTGAAACTTATGCGAAAATTATTGAGCAAAAACTTCGCGCATTTGGGATGACTCAGAGTGTTTTTGCAGATCAGGCGAGTGCAGGGTATTATCTTGACATCGAGATAAAAACAGAGGAGCTTGCCCGTTTTAACATGACTAAAGAAAAACTTTTAGAGTACACCTCTTTGGCCATCGGCGGCATGCAGGTGGGAACTTTTTACAAAGGGATAGAGCGTTATCCGATTAGTCTGCGTTTAGAAGAGAACGAAAGAAGAAATCTCGAAGAGTTGAAAAATATTCAGATAAAAACTTCACTCGGTTTTGTGCCTCTGAGCACTTTTGCGGAAGTTTCTTACAGACAAAGCTCTTCAGTCATCAAAAGTGAAATGGCTTCACCCGTCATTTTTATCTATATAACGCCAAAAGACGGGGTCAGTCCGGCAACATATAAAAAAGAGGCCAACAAACTTTTGGAAGATTTGAACCTTCCTACAGGGAGTTACTTTGCGTGGGCGGGGCAGTCGGAGTATCTTGAGAGCGCCATGGCAAAAATAGTTTGGATAATCCCTGTGGTCTTACTTGTTATTTTGACGCTTATCTACTTTGCGCTTAAAGATGTTGTCGTAACTTTGATACTCTTTTTTACTCTGCCTTTTGCGTTTTTAGGAGGACTGCTCTATATAGATTATTTGAACTTCAGTATGAGTGTGGCGGTGATAGTCGGCTTCTTGGCGCTTTTAGGCATTGCAGCACAAACGGCCATCATCATGGTGATTTACCTTCAAGAGAGTATCCATGAGTTTCAAAACAGATATGGCGCAGATTTTACCAAAGAACGTCTCAGAGAAGCAATTTATGAGGGAGCCGTCCAAAGAGTACGACCAAAACTGATGACACTCTTTGCCATCTTGGCGGGTTTGCTTCCTATTATGTACAGCGATGGAGTCGGAAGTGAAGTGATGCAGCGTATTGCAGCCCCAATGATAGGCGGAGTGATAAGCTCGGCAGTATTAAGTTTAGTGCTTATCCCTGTGCTCTACGAGATGTACATAAAATTTAAAACCGGAATGACTTCTGTAAAGTAGACAGACTTTTGAAGAAGTTCGGTTTCTAGGAAAGTATCTGTCTTAACTGCATAGCAAACCACAATATCCCGAGGTTTAAAAAGAAGATCATCAAAGAACTTCCCCTCGATACTATTTTCTGCACGAGAGTGCGCTCATTCTTATGCGTCTTGAGTGCAATTCTCATGTGGATAGCAGTCAAAACCGTTATGCTGCCTACATAAAAAAGTTTATGACTCATCATGTAGCCGAGTTTGGATTCATTAATATCGAAGGTCAGTACATCTATAAGATTAAAATGAATAAACATAAAACCCCCGGTACTCAAAAGCACTACAAGCCAAAAAGTCTCAAAATATCCATAAAGCGGCCCAAGATGTTCAAATGTCTGCTCCTGTGCCTCTTTTCCTTTTAGAAAAATCCCAAGCAGAAAAAGCAGTAAAGCGCCTCCTATCCAGGCAGTTGCCGCTAAAATGTGTAAATACAGAATTACATCAATCATCCACTCTTCTTAAAATAAATTTTTTAATTTTTAGATTATAGTGTAAAATATAAACAAAAAAGAGGTCAAAATGCAGGAAGTGACTATTTGGCATAATCCAAAATGTTCTAAATCTCGTGAGGCAATGGAAATAGCTGCACAAAACGGATGCAAAGTTGATGTGATAAAATATTTAGAAGAATCTCCTGATGAAAATCAGATTAGAACTGTTTTAAAAATGCTGGATATGAAGCCTAGAGAGTTAATGAGGACTAAAGAGGATTTATATAAAGAGTTAAATCTAAAGGATGAGAGTAGCGATGATGCTCTTATTAAAGTGATGTTTGAACATCCTAAACTTATAGAACGTCCTATCATCATCAAAGAGGGCAGAGCAATTATAGGAAGACCTACAGATAAGATTGCGCAGTTTTTAAATAGCTAATATTAAACAGTGTCCGAATTAGTATGATTTTAATTATTCAAGAGGCCGAAAAATGATTTATGAACTCTCAAACCCTTTAACAAAAACCTTGATTACGCATTTAAGAGATGCAAAAAGTGATGCTGTACGTTTTAGACACACTATAACCGAACTTACAAAACAGCTTACGTACGAGGCACTTAAAAACTTCTCTCTCATACAAAAAAGTGTAAATACATGGAACGGCGAGGCTAAACTCGATACTCTTGATGAGGCAAGCATCATGGTTGTAACCGTACTTCGAGCAGGAATGCCTATGCTCGATAGTGTAATGCAGACCCTCCCCGGTGCAAGTGCAGGTTTCCTTGCTATGAAACGCAATGAGACAACGCATGAGAGTAAGCTCTATTACGACAGGTTGCCTTCATGTAAAGGAAAAACAATTCTTTTAGTTGACCCCATGGTCGCAACAGGAGGCTCTTTGTGCGATGCAATAGAACTTATAAAAAAGAGAGAGCCGCTTCAGATAGTGACACTCAACATCATCGGCTCACCTGAGGGTTTAGAGAGGGTAAACGCAGCTTACCCGGAGGTTGATATTTATATAGCGCAAATAGATAAGGGATTAAACGCAGATAAGTACATCATTCCAGGCTTAGGAGATGCTGGCGACAGGTCTTATAATACAGTTGAGTAAAGTTTCCTATGAATTATGAATTTGAAGAAGATGCAGAACCCACTTGGCTGGTAAAGCAGAGAGAAGATGCTCTGCTGGCCGAAAAAGCGTATGCAAGGAATGAGAAAATAGTCTACAAAGAGGGTGACCAGGTAGGCAATTTTTTATTTGTCCGTTATAACAAATTTAAAAACAGAGCTACTTTTGAGTGTCAGGAGTGCGGAAGAAAATTCACCTACAACATATACTCCATTAAAAATAAAAAACGGTGTAAGTGGTATAAATTTCATTAAATTATACAAGGAGTTTCATTGAAGTTTTAGTATACAATTTCAAAAAAGTATCGAAGATAATATGGCACAAGTTTCAGAAGATATGGGATGTTTAAACGATATTTGCGTAGCAAGAGATAAGTGTAAACGTCAAGAAATTGCCAAAAATGAAACAGTGAGAGAGATTCAAAAGTTTGGTGGTTCAGAAGCTAAAAATAGTGGTAGGAATAAAGCAATATTCTTAGAATATATAGAGCAAAAATGATACATATAGGGTGATTTTAATGGATATGGTTAAAAGTGAACTTACCGTCTTATTTATTGAAGATGACTCAGAGATAAGAAAAAATTATGTGGATAGTTTAAAGCTTGTTTTTAAGCATGTTTATGAGGCAGAAGATGGGATGCAAGCGTATGAACTATATCTTGAAAAAAAGCCAAATATACTCATAATTGACATAAATTTACCAAAAATGAACGGTTTAGAATTTTTAAAAAAAGTTCGAAACAATGATATGAACACGAAGGCGATAATGTTAACATCCCATAGCGATAAAGATATATTATTAAAGGCAGCTACTTTAAAATTAACAGAATATTTAGTCAAACCAGTAAGTAGAGGAGAGTTAAAATCAGCACTTATATCAGCTGTAGATGAGATATTGAAATTTAATATAACATCAAATAAAATGCTGCATTTAAAAGAGAATTTTTCTTGGAACTATGAAAACAAAGAGCTATATCACTACGATACAATTGTAAACCTTACAAAAAAAGAGAAAGATATTTTAGCCATAATCTTTATCAATAGCATCAATAAAACTACTACTTTATATGGTGATTTACTTTATAATCTATGGGATGAATATACTGAAGCAACTCTAAAATCTTTAAAAACTTTTGTCTTCTCTCTTAGAAAAAAACTTCCAAAAGATACCATTGTAAATGAGTATGGGACAGGGTATAAATTAGGATGTAAGAATAATGAATAAAATATTATTAATAATACTTATTTCAGTATTATCTCTGCTCGCTGAGGATACTTTAGATATAAAAACAAGCTATTATCTAACAAAAGATGATTTAACACTCTCTCAAATAAAAAATATAAAAGAATTCACTCCCTCCAAAGGAGATAATTTTGGAGTCCTTCACAAGAACTGCTGGTTAAAGCTAGAGCTTAAAAACAATGCAAACACAGCACAAACGAGAATGTTTAAATTTAAATTTCCCTATATTGACGACATTACACTTTATAGGGATGATACAACACAAGAGAAATATGGACGAACAAATAATTACAACAAACAGATAAAGTCTATAGCTAATAATATTTTCAAAATTCCCCTAGACGCCTTGGAAAATAAAGTAGTGTATATAAAAATATCCTCATCCCATACTATTAAAACTTTTTTAGAAAATTATAGTGAGGAGGAGTATTTCAATAATTTGTTTTTTCATAAGATGTTATTTAGTTTTTGCTATGGAATACTTTTTTCTTTAGTGCTTTATAACTTTTTTGTATGGTATAGCGTACAAATAAAAGTTTATTTATATTATGTGCTTTTTAATTTTACATTTTTACTAGGTATTATCTCTTGGACAGGTTTTGGATTTGAATTTATTTGGCCAAATTTTCCTATTTTTAATTATTACTCTTTTGGAATATTTGCTAATTTACTTTATGGATTTCATATACTGTTTATAATAAGCTATTTAAACTCACAAGAATATCTTCCTAAAACTACATTTCTTTTAAGATGGTTTGCTTATCTATTTTTCTTTTTGGGTGCAAGTTCAATATTATTGCAACTAACAACTTTATATGAATTATTATCGCTTATATCTTTGTTGTCAACTCTAGCGCTTATTTTATATTTATATTTTATTGAAAAATTAAAATTGGCACTCTACATACTTGTATCAAATATTATCATTATAAGCGGAAGTGTTTTTATGGTGCTTTCAGATATGGGGCTTACGGGAGCTTCTTTTTTTATGGATTATTTTTTTGTGTGGGGGGCTTGTGTTGAAGTGATAATTATGTCATTTGCACTCGCGTATAAATATAAAAACCTAGAAGATGAAAAAGAGCAAGAGAGACTCAGCAGAGTGCAAACGCAAGAGATGCTCATAAGTAAACATAAGCTTTCAAGCCTAGGGGAGACTATGAATAATTTAGTGCATCAATGGAGACAACCCTTGTCTCAAATTAACTCTATAGTTTGTAGTATTGATAGTGATTTTCACAATAAAAAGCTAGATGCACTAGCTCTTGATGATAATTTAAATAACATTGAGTCAATAACAAAGTACCTATCTCAAACTATTAATGACTTTAGAAACTTCTCAATAAATGATAAAGGTAAAAATGAATTTTTGATTGAACCACTAATTGAAGAGGTGCTGTCGATTATGAATTTTACAATAAAGTTACATAGGATAGATATAGAGATTAAGTACTCTAGTTCAGATATTGCAATAGTGTCAAACAGAAATGAATTGTCTCAAATCTTTATGATTATTCTTACTAATGCAAAAGATGCAGTTATAGAAAATAAAATTTTACAGCCAAAAATTTTGATTGAAGTCATTCAAGAGAGAGAAACTCTAACAGTGAAAATATCTAACAATGCAGGGGCAATACCTGATAATATTATAAATAAAATCTTTGAACCATACTTTTCAACAAAAACATTTGAAGATGGTACTGGCTTAGGCTTACATATTGCTAAGTTAATTGCTAATAAATTAAACTTAGTACTTAGCGTAACTACTTTTAAGGAGTGGACAACTTTTATAGTAAAAATCTAGTTTATATAGATAAATTTGACTATGTTTTGACTCTCTTCCATTAGAATATAAAAAAATTAAGGAAGATTGATGAAGTTATCAGGTAAAACAAATATATTACTCAGTACTTTAATGGCTATGTTTTTAGTAGGATGTAGTTCAAATGGAGAAGTAACAGTTACAGGCGTGCTAGCAGATGGCGCGATAGGAAACGCTAGTTACGAATGTGGCAGCACAACAGGGTTTACAAATGTAAAGGGTGAGTTTACTTGTCCTGCTGGAAGTCGTGTAGACTTTTACTATGGCAACATAAGATTAGGTGGAGTAGCTACACTGCCATCAGACAAAATAGTGCTTATTCAAGATATCTTGGGTGTAAGTCGCACTAATACAGAGGATGCAGCTGTAGCAAGACTCGCCGTCTTTTTACAATCAATGGATAATGATGCAAACCATGCTAATGGAATCTTTTTAAATCCAAATGACATAGCGTCAATTACTATAAAAACAGAGTTCACAACTTTGAATGATGCCAATGTAACTTCGCTCATCACCGCAGCGGGTAAAACAGAATTAGACATAGATGTTGCTAAGTATAATTTACTTGTAACTACTAACAATGTTAAAAATTTTGGTACAGTTTATGGTCAAACGCAAGACTCTACTCCATCTGATACACCATCAGCCTGTCTGACACTTGAAAACATCTACTTAAACACAATGCCACTCTCTACTGTAAACTATGTAGGAGTAGGGTCAGCACAAACTCTTACTATCAAACTCTCAGCAGATGTAAACAGTACAGGCTTAACCATCACATCTTCAAATGCAATAAACGCAACGCTTGGTGCATCTTCGGTTGTAGATACTAATATTTCATTTGACTACACAGCACCGATAGCTTTACTTTCGGCAGCAGACTTTAACAGTACAGATACACTAAGCATCGTTCATGCAGGATGTGATGCTATTATAGCGACTGTGCCACTTTTCAAAGAGTATGTAGTCTCTGCTTCTATGACAAGAGGTGACTTAGATACACTTATAGAAAACTATACAGATGAGACAGATGCCACATTAAAAGCAGCCTACGCACAAGAAATTATCAATGCAGATACATCTAGTATCACGGATATGTCGGGCTTATTTAGTTGGAATTCTACATTCAACCTAGATATAAGTGGATGGGATACATCATCAGTTACTACTATGTACTATATGTTTAATGGAGCAAGTGCCTTTAACCAAAATATAGGAGATTGGAATACTTCTTCTGTGACTAATATGGCTGAAATGTTTTGGGATGCATCTTCATTTAATCAAGATATAGGCAGTTGGGATACATCTTCTGTAACAACGATGAATCAAATGTTTAAAAACTCGACATCTTTTAACCAAAATATCAGCAGTTGGGATACATCTTCTGTAACAGATATGTACTATATGTTTGTATATGCACCAATATTCAACCAAGATATCAGCAGTTGGGATACTTCATCTGTAACTGAGATGGAAGGTCTCTTTTATGGTGCTGCAGCATTTACAAATCAAGATTTAAGTAGCTGGGTTGTGACAAATGTTACAAATCATCTCGACTTTATTACAGGTGCGGGCACAGGAAATATAGAACCTACTTGGCCACAATAACTGATTTTTAGAGTCCACAATAGTGGACTTTTTGATAGTATTAGGTTTATTCTAAAGCAATTGTTGCATTACAAACTCAGCATAATGCCCCTCTTGCTCTTCAAGTTCTTTATGCGAACCTCTTTGAACAATTCTTCCATCATCAAGCACATAGATAGTGTCTGCATTTTTTACGGTACTGAGTCTGTGGGCTATTGTGATGATGGTCTTGTCTTTAAGAATGGGAACAAGAGCATTAAAGAGTTTGGCTTCCGTATGCACATCCAGTGCTGAGGTGGACTCATCAAAAATGACGACGCTTGGGTTTGCAATAATCATCCTTGCAATGCTTAAACGCTGACGCTGGCCTCCTGAGAGCCTGATACCATGACGTCCCACAATGGTTTCAAGCCCATCTTTCATTCCATTTAGCATTTGCGTAAGCTGGGCAATTTCCAAGGCTTGATATATTCGCTTGTCACTGATGCTCTCATCTCCCATGCTGATGTTAAAACGCAGGGTGGAGTTAAAAAGTATAGGCATTTGCAGTACTAAAAATATTTGTGCTCTGAGTGAATGTTTGTCAAGTTTTTCAGTATCTATAGAGTTATAGGTAAGTGAACCGCTATTTTTTTCATAAAAGCCTGAGATTATCTGCGCAAGGGTTGTTTTCCCGCTGCCACTTGCTCCAATAAGTGCTATCTTAGAGCCGGCTTTTATTTCTAAACTTATATCTTTTAAAATCTCTTTATCTTGCGTGTAGGAAAAGCAGAGGTTCTTTAGGGCAATATCTACATTATTGGATTCTATGACTGCCGTGCCGCTTTTTTCGGTTTGAAGGGTAAGGATTTTGTTAATACGTGCAAGTGCGCTCATGGCAGAGGCGTAGCTGTACTGCATGGAGAGTATGTCTTGAACCGGTGTCATAATAAACCAGATGTAGCCAAACATGGCAAACATCATCCCGATGCTCAGGTCGCTATAGGCTACCAAAAGAAGGCCTGAAGCCCGTAAAAGTTCAAAAACAGCTAAAAATATAGTGTAAGAGAGTTTCTCGTAAGCGACACTTTTGAGTCCATACTCATTGGAAGTTTTTTGCACATGAGCAGCTTCCTCAATTGCGTTTTTAAAAAAATAGTTCTCTTTGTTGCTTGCTTTTATCTGTCCGTATAAATCAAGGGTTTCGCCAAGACTCTCTTGAAACTTTTCTATTGCTGCGTTTTCTTCTTTTTTAAGACCGCCCACTTTTTTTGACATCTGTTTGCTCACAAGCATGATGAGAGGCTGAATAATGAGAATTAAAATTCCAAGTACAGGGTCAATCATGAGCATAACTATGCCAACGGCAGCAAGTGTTAAAACTGAGGCGACAAAACGGCTTACACTTGTAATAATAAAACCGTCAAGCGTGTTGACGTCAGTGACAAGATTTGAAGTGATGGCGCCGCTACCAAGCGTTTCGTACTCGTTCATGGAGGCAATTTTGAGATGCTCTATAAGCCTTTTGCGCACCATAAAAGTGACATATTTGGCAATTTTAGTGAAGATGCGAGTTGTAAGCACACCAAAGAAAAAGTAGATAAAACGCAAAAATATAACGGCGAGAGCTACAATGGCAATGTAGTAAAAAGCACTGGTCTGCCCAATAAAAGCATCTATTGTGTTTACAAAATACGAAGGCTTATTAAGCAGAACTTCATCTACCATGACGGGAAGCATGAGCGGGATAGGTACACTGACTATGATGGCCAAAAGGGTGAGTATCTGCCCGTAAATAAGGGCAGGTTTTTTATCTAAAATAAGTTTGAAAAGAGTTTTGAGAGTTATTGGATTAGTATTCATGAGCGTATTATAACGGGCAATGAATAAAGTAAGTTTGTTTGGAGTAAAATTTCAAAATTATTTTATAAAGAATGGTCACAAGAAATATGGAAAGAGTAGAATTTGGTGATTTTTACAGAAACAAAAAGAACGCTGTTTTTTTAGCCATTTATGTAAAAGAAATATCTCCGTGGAAATATTTTAACGATGATATTAAAAGTATGCGCTGTCCTGCTATCATTATGATAGACAGATGGGATGGGCGCATGGGATTTCCAGGTGGAACGGTAGATGAAGGAGAAGAACTTATTGATGCTTTGGTCCGTGAAGTAAAAGAGGAAATTGGCATCAATGTAAAACCGGACAAAGTGCATGCTATTGCTTCTCATGAGTGGAAAATAGCAACACATTTATATGGTTTGGAAGTCCAAGAAGCGGAATTTTTACATATTTATTATCACATACTCAACAACTTTTCCCGCTCCATCTTGCTTCACGCTTACGAAGAGGGAGATAAATCGCATTTTATGTCTGAGATTACTGGGATTAAAATTATTCCTCTTGTACAGCACGCAGGCAAAGGAATAAACTACTTTTTAGAAAACTCCTTTGCCGGTTCTGCAAAAAATGAACTGCTCATCATGCTTAATGAACTTTTTAAGATAAAGATAGAGCCCAAGAAAAATTAATTCTTTCTACGCTACATATCTGTTTTGTGGGAATGAAGCTTTCTGGTCAAGTATGGCTTAAAAGTAAAGTAGAGCATAAACAGCCATAATACGACACTGCTAAATATTTCAAGAAGACCCACATCTTCATGAACATGAATAATAGATTTCGCATCAAGGGCATTTGCGTCAAAGACGTAATCAAGACCTAATCCAAAAAGTACACTTCCGGCTATAATAGTTCCAAGATAAATATACAAAGAACGTGTTCCAAGCATTTTTTTGACAACGCCTATGGTGACTGTATTTGTCGCAGGTCCGGCACTTAAAAAGACAAACGCAGCTCCGGGAGAGACTCCGGCTAACATAAGTGCTGCTGCAATAGGTAAAGAAGCCGTTGCGCAAACGTACATAGGAACGGCTATAGCAATCGCTATAAAGTATGAGAGCCATGCGTATTCAATAAGAATATTACTCAGGTTTTGAGGAATGGCCGCTGTAATGAGTGCACCCAAAAGAAGTCCAAATAGCAGAGGTTTTGCGATATCGCCAAGAAGGGTTCCAAAGGCATATTTCATCGCGTTTGGAAAAGAAAATTTCTTTTTTTCTTCTTTTTTGCTTGAACAGGAATTACCGCAGCATGAACTTTTTTCTTCCTCCATTTCCGGGATTAGCTCTTTGTCTAAATAGTTTGTTAAAACTCCCGCAACCATAGCAATAATCATAGAAGTCAAAACTCTGTACAGTGTAAATATCCAGCCAAACATTCCATACGTTGCTAAAATAGAATCGACTCCCGTAATGGGTGTGGAGATTAAAAATGAGAGAGTAGCGCCTTTACTCGCACCGCTTTTCTTAATGCTTGTGGCAAGGGGAATAACCCCGCACGAGCAGACAGGAAGCGGTATTCCAAAGAGTGTTGATTTTATGACAGAGCCGATGTTTTCTTTACCCAGATGTTTTGTAACAAGAGTCTCAGGAACGAGCTCATGCAAAATACCTGCAAAAATAAGCCCAAAAAGTATGTATATGGACATTGCGTTTGAGAGTTCAATGAGTGAATCTATAAAAAGTGTTAAATATTCCATAATTACAAGCTCCTGAGTCAGTAGTGCTCTTTTATTATCACTATTTTTCTTTTGTGTGATTAAAAAATATACATATTATATGCTGCACAGTATCACAGAAATATTACAATCCTTTTATTAAAACATGATTAAGAGAGTAGTAAATGACAGAAAAACTTGTTGCATATAAAAATTTTAACATAGCATCCAATCTTCTTCCATTCATAAAATATATGGAAACTGTTGAAGACAGCAGAGAAAAATTGGACGACTTAACAAAGAATTGGGATAGCCTCTCTTTGCTCAGCCAGTTGGGTGATGCCGGCGTTAATATGAGTAGAATAAAAAATAACTTTTCTTCTCTTTCCTCGGAACTCATAAATTATCTTGCAAGTGAAATCCTGAAAAAAACTGTTGACGAGATGCATTCTAAAGCTCAGGTCGCCGTTGATATTGTAATTAGAAATCTTTTTGAAAGAACGGCTGATATAGGATTTTTAGCAACCGATGAAAAAATACGAGAATTTTTACTCAAAAATCCTACTAAATATACCGAGAATTATGAGAATGAATTGGAGAGCATCAAAAAACATTTTGTTGAGTATGTGGAAAAATACAGTGTTTACTTTGACATAGTTTTAATGAATCCAAATGGCGATATTCTTGCAAATATTGATAAGAAAAATTTGATTCTAAAATCAAAAGATTCCATAATCAAGCAAGTTCTGACGACCTCAGAAGAGTTTGTCGAAACATATAAATACCATGATTTTTTGCCCTCATACGAGCAAAGTCTTGTTTATTCTTTTAAAGTGATGCAGGACAATCAGCCAAACTCTAAGGTGCTTGGTGTTTTGTCTTTGTGTTTTAAATTTGAAGACGAAATGCAAGCAATCTTTCATAACCTTAAAAATGAGAAAACCAAAGAGTGTATCACGCTTTTAGATAAATCTGCAAACGTAATTGCAACGAGTGATAAGTATCATATTCCCAAAGGTGCCCAGTTGGAGAAAGTGTTAAATGATGAATATAAAGTAGTCACCTTTGGCGGAAGAGATTACTTGAGCAAAAGTTGTAAAACCAATGGCTATCAAGGCTTCTTCGGTTTAGGCTGGTATGGGCATGTTATGGTGCCGATAGAGCATGCGTTTTGTGACATAGACGGAGGAAACTTTGAAATAAGCGAGGAGTTACTTTTGTCTATATTGCAGCATAGTGAGCAGTTTCCCGAAGAGTTAAAAAATATTCCTATCCAAGCCTCGGATATACAATATAATTTAAACAGGGCTATCTGGAATGGTAATGTAAAGCAGAGTAATTCCAAAAATAATAACAAACAGTTTTCAAGAGCACTCTTGCAGGAAATACGCAATACGGGAGAAAAAACGAAAGGCACAATCGGTGCATCTATGGCAAATCTTACCAAGACTATGGTTCTTGGCGATAGTCAGTTTTTGGCAGATTTGATTCTTGATATCATGGATAGAAATTTATATGAGAGAGCAAATGATTGCAGATGGTGGGCGCTTACATCCGACTTTAGAAAAATACTTGAAAATGAGCAGATAAGCAGGGACGAGCGAGAAAAAATCTCTGCAATACTAGCTTATATAAATGATCTGTATACGGTTTATACAAGTCTGTTCGTATATGATAAAAATGGAGTGGTCATCGCAGTCTCAAAACTCTCGCAAAATCACCTGATAGGGCAAAAATTGTCGCAAGAGTGGGTTGAAAAAACATTGAATATCAGTGATTCATCGCAGTACTGTGTGTCTGAGTTTGAAACAACATCTTTGTATGATGCAAAACATACCTATATTTATAATGCGCCTATCCGTTCATTAGACAACGAGGATAAAGTTTTAGGGGGCATCGGAGTTGTGTTTGACTCGGAAGTACAGTTTGCAGCAATGATTCAAGAATCTCTTCCAAAAGGAGCAAATGAGGAGGTAAAAGAAGGTCTTTTCGCGGTTTTGGCGACGAAAGAGCAAACGGTTATAGCCTCCAATAATGCACACTATGGGGCAGGTGATTTTTTTGAGATAGATAAAAAGTTTTTTGAACTTAAAAAGGGCGAATCGCTGAGTGAGATTATCGAGTATGACGCAAAGTACTATGCCTTGGGCGTGCAGTGTTCAAAGGGTTACCGAGAATATAAAAGCGACAAAGATGATTACAGTAACGATGTGTACAGTTTTGTATTTTCATATATCAGTGACATTGAAGAGACAAAGGTTGAGGCTGCTTCAGAATATGTCTTAGAGAGGGAAGGTTCTATAGAGAGTAATGAAAACAGTGCTGATATCGCAAGTTTTTATATTGGCTCTCACTGGTTAGGTTTTCATGCAGAAGATGTCATAGAATCTATACATATTGATGAGTTAAGATCGACTATTCAGTTAGACAAAAATCATCACTACAAGGGGAGTGTAATCTACAAGGACCAGATGATTTATGTTATTGATATCCAAAATTTCATTAATGAGAATGTAGACGACAAGGCTTATGAAGAAATAATTATTATCAGATTTGGAGCAAGCGATAGTCTCATTGGAATTTTGGTCAATTCTCTTGGCGATATTCCTGAAGTTCAAATGGATAGAGTGAGACTTTTGGATAAGTACGTGGTTGGTGATAGGACGCTTATAGAGAGTATGGTGTTTCCTATGGGTGGCGATGCATCCAAAAAGGTACTGAGTATTTTAAGTGTTGAAAAAATAAGTGACAATCTTGTGAAGCCTGAAAGGACTCACATGATTCCAAGAAAAATTGCGGTTGGCTAACTCCTAAGAGTTAGCCGCGATTGCGTGTTCAATACGTTGCAACGTCTCATTTTTGCCGATGATAGCCATAACACTGTCAAGCCCCGGGCCGCTGAGTTTTCCTAAAAGTGCTAAACGCAGCGGTTGGCCTATTTTTCCAAAACCTATGCCCATTTCATTGACAACTTCTTCCATGAGATGATGATAATCACTCGGAAGATGCAGAGTCTCTGATGCACTTACCTTCGCACTAAAGGCGTTTAAAACTTCTATTGCATCCGCTTTGAAAGCTTTGGCAACGGCTTTTTCATCATAAGATGTCGGAGTCGCTAAAATCTCTTTTGTAAGCTCTGCCAAATCTTTGAGTGTTTTTGCTCTTTCTTTGAGAGAGTCGAGTAAAATCTCTTTTTTATCGTGAGAAGTCAGCATTAAGCCATACTGCTCTAAAAGTTCTGCCAGCTTTTTGTTGGGCATATTTTTAATGTAATGGCCGCTTAGCCAATCAAGCTTTTCGGTGTTATAGATAGAAGCAGATTTATTGATGTCTTTTGGATTAAAAAGTTCCATCATCTCTTCCATAGAAAAAATTTCCTGGTCCCCGTGACTCCATCCTAAACGCACTAAAAAGTTTAGGAGTGCTTCAGGCGTGTAACCCATTTCTTTGTAGGCCATAACGTCTGTAGCTCCGTCGCGTTTAGAGAGTTTTTTGCCCTCTGCATTGTGAATCATAGGCACATGGTAAAACGCAGGAATCTCAAAGCCTAAAGCTTCATAAACGACTATCTGCTTTGGAGTGTTTGAGAGGTGGTCATCTCCGCGGATAACTTCCGTTACTCCCATAAGCGCGTCATCAACTGCAACAACAAAGTTGTATGTCGGGCTCCCGTCGGCTCTTGCGATAACAAAATCGTCTAAGATATCTTCAGCCTGAAAGGTGATAGTTCCTTTTACTCCGTCTTTTACAACGATAGGTCCTGATTTTGGAGCTTTAATACGGATAGCCGGCTCAACTCCCTCCGGAGGTGTTCCGTTAAAATCGCGGTAGCTTCCGTCATACATAGTTCTTTGTTTGTTCGCCATCTGCGTTTCACGAAGTTCTGTAAGTTCTTCTTTTGTCATGTAGCATCTGTAAGCTTTACCCTCATGCAGGAGTTGCTGAATATATTTTGCATAAATGTCATCACGTTTACTTTGGTAGGTAATCTCGCCATCGTGAGCTAAGCCCAGCCATTCAAATGCATTTACAATCGCCTGTGCTGCTTCTTCTGAATTCCTTGCTTTATCTGTGTCTTCAATACGAAGAAGAAATTTACCGCCATTTTTTTTGGCCCAAAGATAGGATAACAGAGCGGTTCTAAGACCGCCGATATGAAGATAGCCCGTAGGACTTGGAGCAAAACGAGTGACAACCATGAATAGCCTTTATGTATAGTTGCGCAATTTTAGGCTATTGTTGGTTAAAGAAGGGTAAAATAATTTTCAAATTTTAAGAGACAGGTTTTTGTATGTATAAAATATTTTTCACACTTATTTTCGCTTCTTTGTTAAACGCAGAGATTGTAGACGGGGTTGCGGTTGTCGTCAAAGAAAAAGCAATTACTCTTTATGATGTAAAAAAAGAGATGGCACTCTCTAAAGTAGATGCAAAACAGGCTTCAGATATCTTGATTCGTAAAGCACTTGAAGAGACGGAGATACAAGAGAGAAAACTCAGTGTCACCAGTGAAGAAGTTTATGAAGACATTAAAGCAACAGCGCAGAGAAACAACATGAGTGTTGCAGACTTTTATGAAGCTGTCAGAAACGCAAACGGTTTAAGCTCTACAGAACTCAAAGAAAAAGTAGAACAGAAACTCTTAAGTCAAAAACTTTACTCTGCAATCTCTTACTCGGCAATGAACCCGCCAAGTGATGCTGAAGTAGAAGAGTACTATGAGTTGCATCAAGATGAATTTACGCATCCAAGTTCTTTTGATGTCATTATCAACAGTGCAAAAGATCAGGAAAGACTCCAGGAAAAAATAGACAATCCAATGTTTTACTCTCCGGAAATCACTACAAATGAACAGGTTATACCGTATGATAGAATCTCTCCGGAGCTTGCTTCTTTGCTTGAGAAAACAAAAGTAAACAATTTCAGTCCTATTGTTCCTGATGGCAAAGGCGGATTTATGAGCTTTTATGTCAAGTCGGTAACATCTGCCAAAGAGGGTGGAGTTGAGAGCGCTAGAAATCAAATTTCCAATAAAATCATGGAAGATCAACGGGAAATGGTATTGAGTGACTACTTTGTAAGACTTCGCCAAAATAGTGATATTAATATTATCAGACTTCCTTAATAGATGTTTTTAAAATGTTAAGCGACACAAATTTCATAAATATAGCGACAGAACTTGCAAGCGCTTCCAAGTGTGTTTCTAAGCAGGTTGGAGCAGTCATTGTAAAAGATGGAAGAATTCTCTCCACAGGCTACAACGGAACACCTGCCGGTTATAAAAACTGCCGTGACCATTGGGACAATGAATACACAAGTGAACACCATGAGTGGTCAAAAACGTATGAGATACATGCAGAAATGAATGCTATAATCTGGGCAGCCAGAAAAGGAATTTCCATAGAAGGTGCAACTATCTATGTAACGTTAGAGCCTTGCAGTGAGTGCAGTAAGAACCTTATAGCAAGCGGTATCAGCAGAATTGTCTACGCAAAACCTTACGAGCACAATCACTCAGAAACTATTTCAAAATTTTTACAAGACAACGGTGTGATAATAGAACAACTCTAAACTCTATGCGGTTTTCTTTATCTTATTGCTTTTTTTTTGCCGGTATTTACACTATAATATTTTTTATTTGAAAATAAGGGCTTCTAATATGAAATACAAAGATACATATGCCAAGCTTGCTCAATTCGGCAGAGAATTGTTGCATAGAAATTCATTAGTGGAGGGCATGCCACTCATTTCCAAATATGTTAAAGAAGTTATCCAGGCAGAGAGATGTTCTATTTTTATGTATGACTTTGAAAAACAGGAACTTTGGACCACTCTCTCTGATGGCGTAGAAAAGATAAAAGTAGCATCCAACAAAGGTATAGTAGGGCATACTTTAAACGTAAAAAAACCTGTTTTAGAGAATAATCCATACTCCAATGCCCACTTTTTGAGTGATGTTGACAAAGAGACCGGCTATACGACACACAATCTTATAACGGCACCTATATTTAATTCAAAACGCCAAATCATTGGTATTTTGGAGCTTTTAAATAAAGAGGGCGGTTTTGATGAAGAGGATGTAAAATTTATGATATTTTTTGCACACTACGTGAGCGGATTTTTAGAACTGACAAGCCTTTATTTAAAAGAAGATAGCAAATGATGAAAACATATAATCAAATAGCAGAATTTGGACAAAAACTGATGTCTCTTGGGGAGATTGAAAATGTCTTGGAACTTATTGCCGGTGAAGCTAAAAAGCTTGTTAATACAGAGCGCTGTTCTATTTTTATTGTAGATAAAGAAGATGGCATTTTATGGACAAAACTCAGTGATGGAATAGGACGTATTGTCATCTCTTTAGATTCCGGAATTGTGGGAGATACCTACCAAAAACAGAGCGCGCAGATTGTTAATGACCCATACGGTGATGCCCGCTTTTTACAAGTCATAGATAAAAAAAGCGGATATACGACAAAAAATATTATCACTGTTCCCATTTTTGATTCCAAACGCGAGATTATCGGCATTATTGAGCTGCTTAATAAGTCCAGAACAGACTTTACAAACGAAGATCTGGAAACATTGACTTTCTTCGCAAACTATATCAGCGGGAGTTTGGAACTTGTTCTTATGAGCAAAAAATAAAAAAATCATATGCGTAGAGCCTGCCCTTCTTATAGTTGGCAACCCTGCGTTTGAGATAATTTTTTTAATTCCGGAAGTTGAATCTCTAAATGACGAATCTCCTCCAATGCTTCCATGCGAAATCGGTCAAGTGGACTTCTTATGGAGTAATACGCCCACGTTCCTTTTCGCTCTACTCGCAAAAATCCGGCTTCTTTTAATATCTTAAGATGGCGTGTGAGACGTGACTGAATCATCTCGAGAGAGTTTTGCAAATCACATACGCAAGTTTCACCGTTCTCGTCGACAAAACGCAGTAAAAGTATCCGTGTTTCATCATTAAGTGCTGCAGCACTCTTGATTTAATGATTTTATTTTTACTAGCTAAGATGAAATATCTCAAAATGAAACCTCTGGCCATTTTTGCATTTTTAATGGCAGGCGGTTTTATAGGTGACAGCGCGTCAAATCCACTCGTAATTTCCAACCTGACAAATATCGTCACAGTCGGATACTTTGATATCGGTTTTGTGGAATATGCAAAAAATATGTTTTTGCCAAACTTACTGAGTATCTTTGCTTCAATAGTTGTATTGTGGGTTTGTTTTCGTAAGGACATTCCCTTTGCTATTGATGTTTTAAAACTTCCAGCGGCCTCTTCGGTCATTAAAAACCATACTATGTTCAGGTTCTCATGGTTCTTTCTAGCGCTTCTTATGGCAGGATATTTTGTGGGGGATTATTATCATCTTCCAGTTTCAGTTTTTGCACTTGGCGGAGCTTTGGTATTTTTACTAATAGCGAACCATTATAAAGCAGTAAAACCTATTATGACCATCAAAGCAGCACCTTGGCAAGTGGTGTGGTTTAGTATAGGTTTGTATGTTGTTGTGTACGGGATTAAAAACGCAGGACTAACAAATGTTATAGCTTCTTGGATACAAGAACTAAGTCTGCATGGGGATTTTGTTGCTATTGTTGGAACAGGATTTTT
>Ga0180732_1000830_pt1 | contig 22425 bp, 54 predicted proteins | sample KR11_01MetaG_FD_148674 | JGI IMG/M metagenome (GOLD analysis project Ga0180732, IMG submission 148674) | Groundwater microbial communities from the Olkiluoto Island deep subsurface site, Finland - KR11_0.1 MetaG | ecosystem: Environmental > Aquatic > Deep subsurface > Groundwater | place... | reverse complement strand
CTTTTCTTTAATGCAGTTTTTGGATTTGTTCCTTTTCTTAATTTTACAAAATCTTGTATCATTTTCTTTTGCCTCCTGATTAATGCTTTTTGCTTAAATGCTGTCTTTTCAAATCAGTAATGTGCATATATAAGCCCATTATCCTTGTTGAGTTACACAAATCTTCTGGGAATAACTTTTCAATATCATCAAACACTTCTTTCTTTGCTTTTTTAATTGCTGTTGTCATATTTTTTTCAACTGCTACAATTATATCTCCATAACATCTATTTTCATAAGCGATTCTTATATCAGTATCATTTAATTTATTTTTTAAGTTCATTTTCTTTTCCTCCAATCAATTCTTTTTCATAAACATTTAAAATAAATTATATAACTAACTTTAAGTGCTTCAACAAATGATATCTTTCCTTCGTTGTTCATCCATCCATCTAAATCCTGTCTCCACAATTCAAATAATGTTTTTATGAATCCCATTTTTCCTCTCCAATCAATTCTTTTCCTCAATCTCTTTTAATAAATTATTTCTTACACTTTCCACTATTGTATAGCAGTGCTTGTTAAACCTGCCTCTACTAAAATCTATTTTGCCAGTATTGTCCCACAAAAAGATGTCTTTAGGATATGGATTTTGATAAGTTCTTATGATATCAAGCAGTTCTTTCTTTGCTTTGATTTTAATATCTTCTATTTCACTTTTGTGTAATTCAAACATATTTTTCTTTACCATTTTTCCTCCTGATTAATGCTTTTCAAATTACCTGAAAGCTTTTCAATAAAGCCCAGATAAGTATTGTAAATGCTCCAGTGTATGATAAAATGCTTCCGATTTCAAGTTTCATCTTATTTCACCTTATGAACTTCTTTACTATAATCAACAAACTTGTCAAGCTCTTTCAAAAACATTATTCTCTTTCCACCCATTTTCTCATCTTCATACTGATGCCAGACTTTTGGATGCTTTTCTAATAGCCATTTGACTAACTGCATATAATCTTTAGTAAATGTATTTAACATTTCTTCATAATCTTTTTTTGTGAATTTAACTTCTTTTACCATTTGTCAAACCTCTTTAAATAATTAAAATATTTCTCTAAAAGTGTAATTGTTATTATTCCTGTTGCTCCGCCTAACCAAATTGCAATCATTCGTGGTAATCCTAGATAAAATCCAATCAGCCAGCTAAATACAAAAAAGATAGTTGACCAAAAGATTATGTCTGATTTAAGCATTTTCAACTTCTTCTTTGGGTTTTGTGTCCTCACATTCTATTTTGTTCCACTTTAAAGGTGATTTTTCAAAGCATTCAAAAGTGTTGTCTGAGTACATCTGCAAGGCATATTTATCCTCTCTAAAGTTTATTCTTACATAGGTTGATTCTACAGCATATACATAAGCTGATTCGTCTTTTCCTATATGGTCTGGATATGTTGTGTTTGTATAGTTATTTTCTATCATCCACTGCAATAATCTTTGCCTCTGGACATCTTTTATCCAGATTTCTAATTCTTTTATTTTTTTAACTTCATCATTTAAAACATAGATTTCATCGTCTATTTTATTCAATCTGTTATCAGTGGAATTTCTTACTGAGTTAATGTAAGCTGTGGTTGAATCTTTTGCTTTGTCTTCAAACATATTGTAAGATATAGATGGTCTAAAGTATATCAGAGTTCCTAGTACTAAAATTATAACAAGAAAAGCCCATCCATAGGTCATTAAAAATTCCATTGTTGCTTGTGCTTTTTTATTCATTTTTATCATCCTCGTCAAGTTCTTTTTTACAAAGTATGCTAAACAAAACTGTAAAGCAAATTGATGTAAAAAATGCTATTACTATTACTGATTTTGTATCTGCGTTTACTCCAAAACCTAAAGTTATTATTAATGCAAATACACTGAATCCTAGTAAAAATAGTTTTAATGGTTTTTTCATTTTTCCTCCTTATATTCTAAACCTGCGAAATGCTTGCAGTTCTCACACAATTCTCCTTCTTTTTCTACAAACTTTTTTCCACAAACCCTGCATTTGTAGTACTTTCCTTTTTCTTTTAAGATTTTAATTATTCCTTCTATTTTGTATCTGTCGTAACTTCCGAAACTAATAGAATTGATAAAAGTAATTTAAATCACCGCCTCCTCTTCTTCTTTGTTTTCTTCCATTAAAGTTGGTGTAGGTTGGGTTATTGTTCTGATTACTTCACCGCTAATTGGATCTTTTGATTCTTTTACTACTGTTTCTCCCTGCGGCTTGAAGTCAGCTAATCTGTTTAAAACTTCGTTTATTTTACTTTCATTTGCGTTTTTTAATTCTGAGTGATCTTCTGGGTTGTCTAACCTTGTCATTATGTCCCATATGTCTCCTGTATCTTTATCTTTTGTTTTTAAATGATGGATTTTAACTTTTGGATGGTTTTCCCTTCCAATGTTTTCAATTAAATCTTCCATAACTCCACCATTTTTAAGGTCTATTAACACGAAATGATCTTCTTTCATAAACTTTTTTTCTATTTCTTTTGCTTCGTTTTTTGAAATACAGGGCTTTTCCGTAACGACTGGCTTGTTTTTTTCTTTTAGGTATTTTACTCCGAAATAAACCATTAAACCGATTAAAGCTAGTATGAAAACTATTAACAGACCTATGCTGAACTGTTTCAATGAAATTAACTTGTTCATTACTGTTACAGTCGTCAGTGCTATCAGTATTAATCCTATTATTAAGTACCAAATCCATTTTCTTTTTTTTTTTATTTCTATTGGTTTGATATTAGTATTTTCTTCAGCCATTGTATCTCCTTTGTATATCTTCCTTCTCTGTTTAAATCCAATTCTTTTCCATTTAGATAGTCAAGACTTGACAATTTTTAACCTCTTTTATTTCTTTTCTATTTGAAGATTAAATCCTCTTTTTTCTAACATTTGAAACATAGTTTCATTTGTTTTTTCATTATACATATAAGGCAAGAATATTTCTTCAATCTTGACCATTTGTAAAAAATATAATGCTAATTGTGCTTCTAACCAATCTTTTATTATTCTCCATCCAACTCTTCCTGCTTGTTCTTTATTTACCATACTTTTTGGCACTTTCCTTGTTTTACCATACCTATAAGTTTTGTATTCTCCAGATTGATTCTTCAATGTCTGCAATACTGCTTCAATATTCATTGGCAGTTTAAATGGTAGTTTACCTTTTTCTGTCATAAGTTCGAATGATATTGAAGATACATTTGTGTTTTCATCATATTCTTTAAGTATCCTTGTTGCTCCACTCTCTGCTAACATCTTTTCTATTTCTGCTATTGTTTTTTCAACTGGAATGCTTGTTGTATAGTTTAGTATTGTCATTTAACCTCTTTTAAGTTAAATCTTTTATTTTGTTTTTCTTAAATTTAATTAAAAAAAATGTTATTCCAAGACTAATTATTACTAATATTCCACCAATTCCTTTTATCCAAGACCAAATAGATTTTATTCTTTTTGCTCTTAAATCTCTTTCTTGCTGTTCTTTAAATTCTTGTGCAATTGAATCTAATGCACTTGTGCTGTTTTCTGCAAGATTTTTCATTTCTTTTAATTTTGCATCAACATTATCTCTAGTCTCCTGAGAATCTCCTTTAATGCTCTCTATGTCTTCTTTTACTTTGTCTGACTCTTGTTTGTATAAATTGTAAGTTCTGTCACCTTTTCCCTCTAAAGAAATTAATCTATCGTCCATATTTGATACTTCTTCTTGTGTGAAATTATAGTAAACTGGCTTGTCTCTGTAGATAATAGTAGTTGTGTTTTGTGTTTCATTTCCTGCTAATCTTAACATTTCTTCTAACATTTTTCTTACTTCATCCATTGTGTAAGTTCCTTGCGTTTCTGACTCATTTATTTTTTTATATTTTACAAAAATTGAAATATTTTTTTTAATGACCCCTATGTTTGTTCCAGAAAGTGTGAGTTCTTTAATGTAGGTCTTGTTTGTGTCAGAAGTCTTTGTGATCTCTGGAGAAATTGCGAAGTTTATTATCTTTGACTTTTCTTTTTCTAAGTTAAAAGAATTGTTTTCAAAAACAGCCCAAGGCATTGAAATAAAAAGATCTAAAGCAGTAAACTCTCCATTGTTTGTTATTCTTCCAACTCCTAATCCTGCTTCGTTGTACTCTAAATTAAACGAATCTATGAATATTTCAAGAGAAATGGTAGTAGGAGCGAATGTGCTGTTTAAATTGATTTTAAGTGTCTTATCGTAAGCTGAGTTGTGTATTTTGTCTTCTATCAGGTTTGATTCCACAAATATATCTGCACCATATGTTGTTCCAGAAATTTTGCATGAATAACTTATATTTTCTATATTATTAAAGGTTTTTTCAGAATGATTTAATGGCAGGACTGTTATACTCCATGTACTGCTTTCTCCTGTTACAGTCAAAGTTTGAGTTGGATTTGAGTTAAACCAAGAGATTGTATCTCCTTTTTTTATTGCGATAGAGTTAGGAGAGATTCCAGTGCTTGATAAGGTGATATTATGTGTTTTAGGTGTTGATGTTATGTTTTCCAAATACAGAAAACTCATTGTTGAATAATAAGTTTCACTAAATGAACTGTTGGTTTTTGTTTTAAATTCGTAATTTATTGTTGTGTTGCCTGGAATCTCTCTGGAGGTGAATGTAAAGCCTGGAATATTTGTGAATGAAACATTGTAAGCTATCTCGTTTGTTGGGTTTGAAATGTTAATATAATGTGTTTTTTCAACTCCTATGAAAGTGGTTAAGCTTATCTCTGGCTGAATGGTTAGGCTTGGAGCTGCTAAAGCTATTGAAGAAAATATTATCAAAGCTAAAAAGAGATTAAGAAGTTTTATCTTTATCACCTTCTTTGAAATTTTCTTGTAAAATTACTATTTTTCCCTCATCTATATATTTTATGAAAGGATAATCGTGTTTGTCATATGAGACTCGTTCTATTATTTTTGCTACTATTGCAGGGGATAAATTTAAGTCATTTGCTATTTCTTTGATTAGAACTGCTCCGCCTCCAGAATGTTCAGAAATCCATTGTTCAACAGATTTTTCTTCGTTTTTCCCTATCTTTATCACCTTTTTTATTAAATTAATTTCAAAGTTTATATACTTTTCTATTTTATTTTGTTGTTTTAAGAGAAATAAGGGTTTTATTTAAAAGGTTTTGTATTTAATTGAATATTTTTAATTGAAAAAAAGAAAAAAGAAGCTAAAATTAAAGCTTCAAAAAAATTTAGTTTGCACTCATACTATAAGTTCCTGTCATTCCTCCAACTCATTTTTAATGAATTTAAGTGATTCTGCTATCTTTTTTCCTTTTTCTGTGAGAAAGAGACCATGTGTTCTTCCGTTTAATTCTTCTTTTTTAATTAAGCCTGCTTTAATCATTAACTTAACTGTTTCGGTAATGTGAGAATAAGTTATACCTGTTTTTTTATAAATAGAAGTTGCGTATTGATGTTGATTGTTTTCAAATAAGAATAAAATAATTTCTCTTCCGCATCGGTGCATTACAACATTTTCTACTTTCATAAATAGGTATAGATTAACATACATATTTAAACACTTCTAAAGTGGGGTATATATTCTATAATTTATGTTCTGTAATGTGTATTTTAGAAAGTTAATCTTACAAAGCCAAAACCAAGAAAAATAGGATAAGTGTTTCCTGGTCTTTCGTTTCGAGAAACCCAAGGATACCAGTCTATTCTCTCTCCTGAGCTTGAATTGAAAGTCATATAAGGGTAATCTCCTGTTCCACACTGAGATAGCCAAACTCTTTCAAAGCCTTCCTCTTTTAGGTCATTTAAAAGGTTTATTGTTGGAATTCCTTTTGAATTGTTTAAAAAAGTGTAATGCTTGTTTGTGATATAAGAGCAGTTTTTTCTGGAAGGATAACAAAATGTGCCGTAGTTTCCATGTGCGAATATCATTGCGTACTTAATTGGCTTAATTTTAATTAGGATCATCTTTTCTTTTGAATCGCTGAAAGGCTTTATTCCCTGAAAGAAAACTAAGTACATTATTGAATTTATTAAAAGAATTGAAACTAGGTAAATTATTATTATTTTTTTGAAATTAAGTTTTAATGACATTTTTTTTCTTTTTTTGAAGTTAAAAATACTTTGTTTTAATGACCTTAAAGTTCCTCATTAGGCACTTCTTTTCCGAACAGTATCTTGTTCTGCTCTCTTTTGCTTAAAAGCTTGAATTTAGCGAGTTTTAAAGGGTTTTGGAACAAGTGGTCTATTATCTCGTTAGGTGTAGGCTTCTGCTCTCTGAGAGGCTTCAGCTCGCTCCTAATGGCACTCATGGTCTTGTTTATGTTGTTCATTACATTAAGATGTAACTGCATCTGCTCTGTTAAAGAATTTACTGAAATGTTATAAGTGTCTATGCTTGAATTGAAGATCTCCTGCTTTTGATTTAATTTATTGATTTCAAAGGCTATTTCTGGGTAAATCTTCTCTACTGCTCGATTTGAAACATAATTTTTAATTGCAGCAGTTGACTTGAATTCTGATTTTTCTAAATAAGGTTTTTTAATGTAAGTGTCATGAATAATTAGCTCTGAAGGGATTTTGTCTAAATAGTCATCTCCGTGAATTCCATGTTCGCAGCGTTCGTTTAGGATCTTAAACTTTGATTTTCCTCCATGAAGTTGAATAAAATATTTTAAAGCTTTAATGGAATGTTCTTTTAGGTCATTCATTACTGCATCTATTCTTTGGTCTACTTCTTCGACTGACTCTGCTGTGATTTTTCTCCATTGCTTTAAATGAGAATGATTTGTAACTTCTATCTGGCTCTTTTTTACTCGAATAGTGCAAAACATGAATTTTTCATATTTATGTTCTGAGTCATAGTTTAGTGAAGTGTAGTTGTAAGCTGTGTTAAAGATGGCAACCATACTTTTGAATTTTTGGAGAGTATGGTTCGAGGGTTTTTTTGGGTTGAAATTTTCTTTTGAAAAGTCAAAGTACAGACGATAGTTGTGTGGTTGCCAAAGGAATGTTACAGTAGGTTTTGGGGTTGAATTACCAACCATCCTATGGTTCAACTTTGCTTCCTGTAGAACTTTCTCAAAAATAGGGGTTACTATACGATATATATACTCTTTAGCCTTATTTTTTGCTTCTTCCTCTTTTTTTGGTTTAATCTCCATGAGAAACGATGGGGTGTGTGTGTACCTCTTTTACCTCTTCTTTTTTAAAAAATTGTTAAAGTTTATATAAACTTATGAATTGTGAAATATTGTTTTGAGTTTTAAATTGTTTTAAATTTGAAACAAAGTATGGTTTAGCATGGTTTGAGGTTACATATTTTGAGGTGTTTGCAACGAAACCTTTTTTTCTTTTCTTTTGGTTGAAATTGAAAGGAAGGGCAGGAACAGGTCTTTTTTGCTAGATCTACATCATACTTTTTTGTTTCTCCATTGGTTTTTGTTACTTCAAAATAATCCTTTGTTATTTCAGTTAGTTGGTACATCGTAGCGTTTGAGATGTTTTATTAAAATTGTATACAAAAATTTTCCCTCATTATTAGTTGCTCTGCGTTCTGCAAATTTCATAAAATCCAAAATTTCAATAAAATAGATTTTACCATCAGGATATACCCAGAAAAGTCGCTTTACATTGTGTTGGAAGCACTGTTTCAAGCCTGATTCGACATTAATACTTTCACGATATCCGCCAGATCCTGACAAATAAAATTCTCTTGAAAACTTGATAAATATGTTATTAAATCCAAAATCTTCCAGTACGATGTAATATCTCGGATTTCCCCTTTCGTCTTTGTTAATTCCTATAACATCCTTCCAGGAGAACTTTTCTTTGTCCCTTAAAGTTTTGAGAACGAATTGGTATCCATTTAGTGCATTGACTAAATTCACTTTAATTCCTCTTTTTTGCATACTTGACAAATATTTGATTTGTTTCGTTTAGGGTACTTGAAACCACAAATCTTACAGGTCATTGGATTTACTATTATTGGAATTACACCATTTTCTCTGTATTCTTTAATTTCAAAATCTGTTTCATGCTTATTAATTATCTCAACCTCGTCTCCTGTAATTAAATTAATTATATCAACTCTTTTTTCTTTTTTTCTCTTATCTTTTGTATTTCTTGCAGCTTCTGTGATAAAACTTATTCCACTAGATAAGAATTCATAGCAAATTTTAAACTTCATTTCCTCATGAGAAAAATTGTTTGAAGAATTTAAAAAAATCGCATTCTTAGGTCTTCTTGTAAATTCATTATTTCCTGGAATATGATAACTGTTATAAGTTTCTTTTTCTTTCATTATTCTTTGTCGTTTATTCATTTAAACCTCACAATTTTTTTCCTATTTTATAAGTTCCGTCTTTTCTCTGTATTTTGTTGTATAGTTGGTTGCAACCCCTGCAAATAAAGTGACGATATTTGTTAGTATTCAGAGTTTTTCCGCACTCCTGACATTTTGGATTGAGTCTTCTTCTCCACTTCTTTGTTTTTATATTATTATATGTTCGCATGTCAATCATTCTTCTTCACCATATCTTTCTTCTAGTTCTTCTCTGATTTCTCTATTTTTTCTTTCTATCTGTTGGTCAAACTCACTGCTTTCTTCACTCATTTTTAACCCCATTAATTCTTTTCTTAAATAATACTCCATCAAGTTTATTTATATGTTCATGTAATTGTTCTTCAAACCAGTCAACAAAAGCATTATCCTCAAATACATTTTTTTCAATCTTAAACTTTACAAGTTTGTCATAAAAATTGATGTATATTAAATCTCCAACTTTAAGTTCATTATTAATGTATCTCCAAGCAGTATATATCTTTATTGGATAAAATCCTTCTTCGTCAGGTTCAACTTCAATAAGCCACATAATATCTTTTTCAATCTGTGCTACTGCAAAATATACACTCCATTCATAAGTTGGAAATGTTCCTTTTATCCACCAGTCATCTAATCTTTTTAATATATTATCCATTTTACCCCTCAATTTTCCAGAGTTTTCCTATAATATTTTGATAAGGCACAACAAAGTTATCAGTATAAATATTATTGTCGCCTCGTGTCAGATATCCTTTATCTGTAATTTCAATCACTCGATGAATAGTGTAAAATGTGTCATAGTCTTCATTCTCATATTCTGGGCTTAAAAATGCTATAATATCTCCTTTTTTAATTTCATTCTTGCTTGCAGAACAAAAATAAAGATTGTTTTCGCAGGAAAAAGTCGGTCTCATAGATCCTGTGCATTTAAGATTCCAGTTACAACCCTTGCAGAACTTTATAACAGTCCTACTATCTTTGCAGCCTGTCCATGTAAAATTGTTGTATGACCAGTATTCTTCATATAGAGAGTTATATTCTTTTTCCTTTTCTTTTAAAAGCATTTCAGAACTTTCTTTCTGATCTTCTAATTTTTTGTCCTTTGATTTAGACAAATTGTAGCATTTAAACGAATAATTTTTGTAATAATCCCTGCTTTTTTCAAGAGTTGCTATTTCTCCTTTTAAACTTTTAACCTCATATGTATTGTCGTAATACTTTCCTAATAATTGGTTGTGGTCTTCCACTAAGTCATTGTAATCTCTAGATAAATGAAAAAAACCAAAAGTAAGTAAAATCATTATTATAACTGTTATTATTTGTTCTTTTTCCATCTTATTTTAACAAATCTTTCATCCCAGTGAAGCACCCTCTGCTTATAAAAAGTGGAATGAAACCTTTTCTCACCCTGAATATTTTTGGTATTTTTAACCAGATTGATTTCTTTCCGTATTCTTTAACTTCTAGTTCTTGCATTTTTGCACCTCTTTCAATGATATTTTCAAGTCTCTCAAAGCTCTTAAATAACCGTTTGTGTACAGTTTACTGCTTCTGCTTGTTAGACAAACTCCTCTTAATCTCTCTATTTCTTGCAAAACTTTTTCTATTTTAATCACCTCAAAGTTCTCTTTCTTTAATCAAATTAACTTCCAAAGTAGAGCCTGTCAAAGCTATTTTCCTTAATAGATCATTGTGCTGTTCTTTTGTTACTTCTTTGAATACTTGCTTTCCTGTTGTATAGTCTTTTACTTTTATTTGTCGAATTAACATTTTATTTCACCTCTTTAATTATAACTTCTTTTCCTTTTAACTCAATTTCAAGTTGAGTGTTTACTTTCCATCCAAGATCTGCTATGATTTCTGGTGGCAGTGCTATTCTGTTCAATATTTGCAATCCTCTTCTGAATTTAACCATTTTTAACCTCACTATTTTGAATTAATTGAAATACTTTACCAAAACCTAATCCATCTTTTCCACGCATTTCAGTATATCTTCTTCTGTTGGTTTTGCTTGCTATACAAATCATATTATCCCAATCAAAAAAGTTTAATCCAAATGCCTCTCCAAAACTTATTTCTTTAATTTCTCTTCTAAAAAAATCTATTCCAAAATACCTGTTTCTATGGCAGATTACCATATCTATATTAGCATCTACTCTTACACTTTCAGTTGCTTCTTTTATTTTTGGTATTTCCATTTTTTACACCTCACAATTTATATTTAAAAGATTACCATCTAAGTGCACCTATTGAATTATGCCTAAACTTGCTAAACTTAACTATTGCAAAGTTAGGAGTTCTATATAGTATTTCTCCTTTAACATACATTTTCATACTTGGTAATTTAAGATTATCTTTTATACCTTTCTGAATTTCTTTTTTTGATTTTCCATAAATTTTGAGTTCCATTTATTCCACTTTGAATACTTATAATAGTATTAGAATAGTATTGATACTTAAATACTTTTCGTAATTGCAGAACATATTTAACAGAATACATACCCCAGAATATAGATTACAGAACACTTATAACAGAATATAATCAAAAAAAAAGAATTAAAGAGAGGCTTTCGCCCCTCATGTCTCCAACATTGGGGGTGGTTGAAGAATATTATCTCTTTTTGCCTTTTCTCTTTTTTGCTATTAAATCACCTGTTTTTCCTGGTTATTCACTTGAACAAATCCATAACTGCAAAAAGTATATGGAGTATTCCAAGCACAAGCAAAGTCCATCCGACTCCCACTACTAATGCTCCTGTCCACTCTGGAAGATTCTTTCCTATCATCATCATCGCAATGAAGATGACAACTATTGGGCTTACAAAAGCAAAGATCTTGTTGAAAATCCTTACTATGCTTTTCATTCCTTTTTTCATCTTTGATCACCTCATTTATTTTTTAGATGAATTTATTTTTAATGACCTTAATCGAATAAAGTTCTTATTGCTTTAATTCGAAGCTTTCGGAGGTGGTATTTTGACCTTTACTCCGACCTATTTGTGTGGATTAAGGGGTCGGCTAACCTCTTGGATGCTTTTTCATCCATTTCTTTGCGAAATTTCTTGCTTTTATTTCTGTACTAAAATAATAATACTTTTCACTTTTTAATGATTTAAAGTAGTAATGGACTTTTCCTCCATCATAAGTTTCATTACCTACAAAAACTTCATTGTTTGGATTAACCCATTTTACAGTTAATCTCTTACCTAAATATGGATTATTGGAAAGTTCCATCCTATCAATTACTTTTCTCCAGTTTGATTTCTGATTTTTCGTAGCTTCAAAAGCTTGTTTTCTTGTTAGTTCCTGATCTGCTTCGTATCTATATCCCATTTTTTACCCCCTGCTAGCCTTTGCAAAGACTTTTATTGCATAAGCCATTATCAATCCTAGCAAAAGACTTTCTGAAACCTGACTTAATATGTATATCCAGACTGGCGTAGAGTACCAACTGTCTATTCCACCAATTGTTCTTATATAATATGTTATACCCATAGTTATTAATGAAACTGCCATCATTGAAAACAGTATTATGTCCCACTTATCAAATCCTTTTTTCTTTTTCATTTAATCACCTTTTGTTTTTTTAATGACAGGTATTCTTGAGTGCGGTTATATTCATTAGTGCTTTTTCATGTAAGCTTTTGCTTTTTTTAGAGCATTACTTTTCTTTTTGAAAGTCCAACCTTTTGGAGATTTGTTACCTATAAATACACTATGTCCTTTTTTTGTTTTTAGAATTTCTATTTCCCTATATTCCCCTCTAGATTCACTAAACCATCTATCCCCTTTAGATTTTTTCCAATCTTTTAATGCCATTTGTATCACCTTTTAGTGCTTTTTCATGTAAGCTTTTGCGTATTTGAGAGCTTGAAGTCTAGTTTTAAAAGATTTATTTACTATCCTTTTATTATCTTTAAAGATATTTAATATGTATTTCTCTTTATATTGAAATATGCCTTTACCAAAATCAATTATTGAATTATTTTTTTCATTTATCCAAACATTTCCTTTTGCTTTTTTCCAATCTTTTAATGCCATTTATATCACCTTTTTAGTGCTTTTTCATGTAAGCTTTTGCGTATTTGAGAGCTTCTTTTTCTGTATTGAATTTTTTAGGCATATAAATATTACCTGATGTTCTAAAAAAATATAAATATCCTTTTGCTTGTGGTATCTTATCAAGTCTGATCACACCTGAACCATATTGACTTGGCTTATGTTGTTTTTTCACCCAACTTCTTTTTGATAGATGTTTCCAATCTTTTAATGCCATTTTAGTGCGACCTCATGTACTGCATAGCCTTGCTACGAGCTTCTGATTTAGTTTTGAATCGTGTTTCTTTAAAATATCCCTTTCTATTTACTCCACCAAATCTCCAACTTTTTCCTTCTTCTGGATAATTTGATTTTGAAATAAAAACCATTCCGCCTTTCTTTTCATTACCCCACATCATTCCATCTTTAGATAAGGAGTTATTCCATTCCAGTTTTTTCCAGTCTTTTAATGCCATTTTTAATCACCTTTTTCTTTTGAAGTTAAAAATACTTTGTTTTAAAAAAATAAAAAAAATTAATCAATTTCTTGATTCTTTTTCCACATGAATTCGTGCCAAGCTCTTACTCTCTCGACATTTCCTTCGCTGTCTATATTGTATCTTAATCTCCTTTGAACTTTTAAAAAGCCAAATAATCTTCCTTCTCTTTTTCCTGTTGCAGTTACTTCATCATCATCATCCTCTGTGATTTCAAGATTAGTTAGATTGTTTAGCATTGCTCTTCTATGAGTCTGAATCTTAATCATCACTTGGTTTAAATGCTGAACTCTTTCCTGAGTTCTTACTCTCAGCATTGCGTTTTCCAAGCCCTGCACTTGAGACATTTGCTGAACTCTTTCTGTCTGTCCTGCCTGGCATGCTGTACCTTGACAAACTGGGGCTTGGTTTCCTTGCTGGTTTCCTGCGTTTTCATTACTTGCAATTGCTAGACTACAGCATAAAATTACAAGCACTAAAATGTTTAATATTTTTTTCACTTTTTATCACCTTTTTTTTATTTTTAATGATAGGTATTCTGGTCGTGCAAATCTAATTCTTTTGTTTCAGATGTTTTTTTTAGTGTTTTTTCATGTAAGCTTTTGCGTATTTGATAGCTTGTGCTTTGGTTTTTGAAAAATGTTTATCAAAATTCCAATTATTAGTTACTATATAGGATTTATGGTGTTCTTCCCAATATAATGAACCTTTTTCTATTTTATTAATACCTAAAATTTTAAGGTTTTTCCTATAATATGTAGATTCTTTTCCTTTTATTTTTTCCCAATCTTTTAATGCCATTATTAATCACCTTTTTTTAATTATTAAATGTTAATCCTAGTTTTTTATATTTAAGTATTCCACCACCACCTGCAAATGGTTCAAATGTTATTATTCTTCCTTTTTTCATCCAAGAGGGTAATTTTTTATCAAATCTAATAACTCCTTTTTCTTTTGTTCTTAAATTAGTCACTATTAAATCTCTTTTAATTACCTCATTTATTTTTAATTTGTCTTTATCTCTCATTATTACCATTTAAATCACCTTTTATTTTTTTAACTTTAAAATCCTGCTTTTCTTGTCGAACTTGTTGAGTATTACAATTATTATTGCTAAGACTAAAGTGAATCCTGCGACACAAAAACCCCAGAATACAAGCCTTTCAAACAGTTCTGCAAAGTTGTATCCTTTAGATAAAAGATAGATCCCTGCTGCTATAAAGACTATTGCTGATGCTGCTATGCTGATGCTTAGAGTTAATGATCTTGTTCTTTTTTTCATTTGATTACCTTTTTTTAATCCTTCTAGCAATGAATATCCAATAAATCAAAGACCATAAAACTATTAATCCGATTGTTCCTATAAATATAAAAAATACAACAATTCCTAGACCTGAAGCATCTGTAATATCAGACTGTATTAGCATTACAATAGCAGTTATAAAGGCTATTATTGGTGATAATACAACACCTATCATATAGTAAAACCACTTTTTGTTTGTTCTTTTAAGGTTAGTTAATAAAGATATGATAAATACTATTCCACTTATCCAAGCCAAAAAATGTGATTGACCCAATATATTTGTTCCAGGAAATATACTCCATAATATTGTGAATAAAATAGCTAAACCTAAACTAATGTAAGTTAAGTTCCAATTTATTTTCTTTCTTTTCATCTTTTATGACCCCATTTTTTATCTATATACCAACCCATCCACATTGCTAAAATTGTTATTATATAAAAATACTTTTCTATTTTTCCGAATAATAGATATAAGATATAAAGTATTACAATTGATACAATCAAACCAATTAAGACTCCTTTTTTAAATGGATTGAATCTTTTTTGTTTTTTTGCCATTTAAATCACCTTTTTAATTATTTTTATAGTTAAAAAAACTATTGCTATTAGAGAGATTAAAGCTATGAAAAAGCTGATGTTGATATACTTAATTGATCCTACTGTTCCAAATCCTGATGCTTGGATTACAGGGTACTGAATAGTAGTTTTTAAAGTGAAAACAAATGCTATTAGAGAGATTACTATACCTATAAAGCTAAAACTCTGTCTTGCTATTTCTTTCTTTAGTTTTTTGAAAAATTTTGATTTCATCGCATATATTTTTTGTAGTTGTAAAGCCTTTTGACGCCACCACCCTTAGCTCGCACAAGTACATAAGTTCTGCCACTTTTTGCCTTGTGAATTGTGGGTTTTCCAGTTCTCCCATGATAAACCATTGTTCTTTTGCTTCTTCTTGGATATCCCATTTATATCACTTTATTAATTTTCTTATTGTTGCCTTAGGAATACTTCTTATTGGCTGTGCTTCACTGTCTCCAATGAATAGACTTATGTAATTATTCCCTTGAAATCTTGTTGTCTCAATACCATAAGTTCTTATGCTTGTTAATTCACCACAATGCTTTAGTTTACTTTTTAAATTACTGATCTTTTTTGTTTTATTGTAATCATCGCTATCGCCTATTCTATACCAATAATATTCTCCTTCTTTTAATTTTACCATATCATATCACCCTCTTAATATATTCTGGACGGAAACTTGAAAGTTCTGTTCCACATTTAGGGCATTTTGCACTTACCCTTAATCTGTCGTTTGCTGTCCTTACCACTGTTGGATTCATTGCAATTCTGTTTTTTCTGCATTTTAAACAAAATATTTTCATTGGTTTTTGTTTCATTTTTTCACCTTTTTTCTTTAAATTATTTTTAATGACCTGACTGGAAAAGAGCTGTTATATTCATCTGTAATATTTATAACCGCACTTGTTCTGACCTGCAATTAAAACTTATTTTCTTCTCTTTTTCTTTTTTCCTGTTAAGAGTATTAAAGCAATTCCACCCACAAATACAACTCCTATAATTGTTGGTATTAGCCAGGATGGGATTCCTCCATTTACTTCTTCGCATTTGTTTCCAGTCTTTTTGTACTCTCCATTAATGCAATTATGGGTTGTTATTGTTGAATCATCTGGACATTGTTTCTTTAAAGTATTTCCTGTTGAGCAAGATTCACATATCTCACTATCAATACAATCTTCATCCTCACAGTCTGTTAATCCATCATTGTCATCATCTTCCTCATTGTCACAGACTTCTGACCTTATAATACAGGTGTGGTCAAAGCAGAAGTCATTTGGATTACAAATTACATCCTCTGGACAGGTTTCACAGCTTTCATCAGGATCTGGAATTTCATTTCCACAGTCTGAACTTTCACAAGCACTTGAATCCCAGAAACATTCTGGGTAGTCTATCCATTGTGCTTCTGCACAAGGAGATTCTGGAATTTCTGAACATGAAGGGATCAAGCAATCTCCCTCTTCGCAGCCTTCATCGCACTGGTTTGCTTCACCCCATTCTAAACATTTATCTTCATCGTAATTTCCACAAACCCTAAATCCTATTTCATAGCATTCCCTGTAATTGTCTTCCTGGCATTCATCTGTGCAAGATACACATTCAGGGTCATTATTTACTATATAAAAAGTTCCATCTATTGTGCAAATATAATAATCATCTCCGAAGCAAGCACCTTTTCCAACTTCAAATGTTCTTCCATCTTTTGTGCAAGTTTTCATTTCAACACATTTATCTCCGCCTCCAAGACATAAAGTGTTGTCAGGGCAGGTTTTTATGTAATAAGCACATTTGTTAAGGCTTGCACTCCAATGAATATCATACCTTAACTTTCCATCAGTTCCGCAGTAATCTGGATATTTTGACTCTGAACATGATGGGTTTGAGCATAATACTGTGTAATCTGTAGATGGTATTGATGTCTTACAGCCACTTGGACAGTCTAAGCTTGAAACAGAAATCCATTGGTTGTTTGAAGCACATTTAAACATTTTTCCATCTTTACAATAATAATCATTTACTTTTGCTGTTGGGCTTGAACAGCCTGTTTCTAATTTTATGCAATTTCCATTCTCACATGAATAACCTGAAGCACAGGTATAGGAATATGTAGTAGTTGTACAGTCTAATTCTTGGTACATTCTGTTTCTTTTATTTGGAGACAAAGCACTGCAATAATACTTGTCTGAATTGCAGGTATATCCTGAAGGACATACATATCCTTCTGTACATTTTCCTTCTTTTATGCATTCTCCATCACTGCATATTTCATCTGAACCACAAGCGTATTTGTAAGTGGTTGTTAAACAACTTGAATCAGTGACTATTTTTAGCCTTGCGTTGCTTAAAGTTGAACACTCATATTTTGTGCTTGCAGTACACTTTTTTACACAAGATGCTGTTGTTCCATCCATCTTACATACTTCATCTGAAGCACAAGCGTATTTGTAAGTTGTTGATGTGCAGCTTGAATCTGTAACTGTTTTCATCTTTGCGTTGCTTAAAGTCGAGCATTCCCATGTTGTTCCTGCAACACATAGCTTTTTGCATACTCCACTTACGCAATTGTATCCTGTATCACAGTATTTTAGATAGCAAGAACAAGCTCCATCTGCTTTTCTATAGCAAGAATAATAATAAGCATTTAGTCCAGAAGTGCTGCATTTATTGTTCCAATCTGAACAGTCTGTTACCCCCAAAGCTGTATACTGAACTTTGTATATGTCCACTGACTGCTTTGAATCTACTGCACTTTCTTCCAATGCCAAAGCTATTGGAACTAAAAGCAAACACATTAAAATTGTTAATATTTTTTTCATCTTATCCTCCCAATAAAATTAAATTATTTATGATTGCCCTGCTGAAATTGAGGGTTATGAGCATTGTTGGGATTGTGTAAATTGTTCCTATTCTAACTGATTCGTTGAATCTTTCTAATGAATCTTCGCAGTAATGCTTTGTTATCTTGTACATTATGATTGAAAACAATGGGATTATGATGAGTTTTAATACTGTTGAAGGCATCATTCCTATACTTTGAAATAAATAGGCATAAAGATTGTTTTGCTCTATAAATCCTCTGAACCCTATTCCGATGTAAGTTGTTACTGCATCGATTATGTTTATTATGTTCAAGACTATTAAAGTGTACAATAAGATTTTTAAATTAAATCTTTTCTGTTTTTTTTCTATTTCTATTTTTGCCATTTTGGTCTGAAGTTAAAAATACTTTGTTTTAAAAAAATAAAAAAAAAGTTTATACAAATGCCTGAATTCCGATTACTAATCCTGCTAGTATTCCTATTGTTCCTGCCATAGCTGTTAGAGTTGGAATCTGTATTGGCACAAATGGTAGAGCAAGCAAAGCTGATACTAATACTATGAAGCTTACAATTAAAGTAACCCACTCCATTGCTCCAGCTTTTTTCATTCCACTCATGCTTGTAAATTGCTTTAGTCCAACTTCTGTAAATCCTATTATTGCTATTGCCATAAAAGTTATTACAGGTACATAAGTCAGTATCTTTTCGTCAATGAAAGTTGCACTGGATATTATTATTGTCAAAGCTAACAGTAAAAAAGCTATTTTCGCTGATGTTGGTTTTATTGGATTCATATTTTCACCTCCTTTAGTTTTTTTTCAAAGTATCTTTTCACTTTATTTTTTTCTTGTGTATCCTTTTATTCTCTTTCTCTTTACTCCTCTGCCAGGTTTCACATCCTTTACATGTGACTTAACCCTTATTTTTTTTACCATTTATTTCACCTCCTTGGTTTTTTAAAAATCTTTTAATGAAAGGTATTCTCAAGTGCTGTTATATTCATTAGAGTTTTCCTTTGAAACTTCTTCTTATTCTTTTTGATTTTGGTATTCTGTTTTCTTTTTCAAATTTAACTATTTCAAGTGGAAGGTCAAATTTCCTTTTATATTTTTTTCTTGCTCTTATCAAGTATCTTGTGTTTGCCAGCATATAATCGTGGAAAGTTTTCTTTTTCATAACTTTTCTCCTCTTTTTGATTTTAAGTAACCTTTCATAATGTAATTAATGTAATGCTGCATATTTCCATTTTGGAAATCAATTCTAATCATCATTGCTCTAATTTTCTTTTTATCTCTTTTTGAAAATGATTGGAATATCTTAACTAAATCTCTATTAGTAAAATTATAATCATAAACATGGAGTCTTCCTTGCTTATCTTCTTTGGTTACTGTATCTTGGTATCCATCTACTTTGCTTGTTTCTGAAAAATAATATTTGAAATATTGGTTATCATTCACTTTTTATCACCTTTTTTTATTAACATTTAATTCTTTTTATCCTGAATTTCTTGTAAATTCCATCTTTTTTTCTCTGTGTAATAAATTTCTGTGCATTTCTTTTTGTGCCAAAACTTATTCCCCCTCTAAATCCAGAGTATTTATTATTTATTAAGTTCTGTGCTTCTGGTTTATATCTATATACCATTTAAATCACCTTTTTTAAATTTTAAAACCAATTTCACTCATTGTGTTTTTGTATTCAGTAAATTCTTCTTCTGTTAATTTTCTCTCTAAAGATAAGTTGCTGTATGCTTTCGCTTTTGATAATAAAAGTGTTTTTTCAAATTCTTGAGCAAATTGCTTTTTATCTATAATTTCCAAGTTTTTCCACCTGCTTGTTTGTATTCATTATATTGCCTTTCAGATTCGTCAGAACCATATTTTCCTTTGAATTTATTCATTTCTTCTAATGCTTGGTTTAAAGTGTGGTAGTTTGCATCTTCAAAGATGTAATAATAGAGCATAGGCAATTTGCCTTTTACTTTTTTACCCAATTCTTTTTTATAAATTTCAATATCTACTTGACCACCACTTTTCCAACCATACTTATTCCAAATATTGCTGTCAGTAATCATTAACTTTCTTGCTTTTGTTTCAATTGGTTTTATTTTCATTGTTTCACCTTTTTTATTTTATTTTTAATGAAAGGTATTCTCGAGTGCGGTTATATTCATCAGTGTTTTTTCATGTAATCTTTTGCGAATTTGAGAGCTTGTGCTTTGGTTTTGAATCTTTCTAAAACCTTAGATGGTGCATCTACTCCTTTAAAAAGGACTACTGAATAGTCTTTTTCTTGTGGTACATAAGCATATTGGTATATAATCTCTAGGTATAAGTGTTTTACTTTCATATTTTTCCAAGTAGCAACTCTTTTTGTATCATCTATTTTTTTCCAATCTTTTAATGCCATTTAAATCACCTTTTAAATTTATTTTTAATGATAGGTATTCTGATTGTTTTACTTCACTGATGAATATAACCGCACTTGTTCTGACCTGCAATTAAAACATTTGCATTATTGTTGGAGCTAAAAACCAAATTATTATTAAAATCAATATAAGCAGTATGTCTGGGAACAAGACTCCCATGAAGTAATTACCGAATGGTTTTTTTGACCTGCTTTTTGCTGCTTTTACGATCAAGTAAATATTAGTGAAGAGTATTTTTATTATAACTGCTATGAAAACTATTATCAATAAAGGCTTAATTACATTAAATACTGCTTCTGCTATCTCTGGGTTTGTTGCTGTTGTTGTTATGTTTAATAGTGTTTGATTAATCACTTTTTCACCTTTTTTTTAAATTAAAATATTTTTAACTTCACTTCAAAACAATTCTGTAAATTGCATAAAGCACTATTAAGATTACCACAGCCAGGATATAATAATAAAACAAGAATCCTAGTCCGATTCCGAAGAGTAATCCTACTAATTTATTTGTTTTTTTGTTACCTAGTTTTCTCTCTGTCAATTCTTTATGAGTGAACATTCCGCCGATTATTGCTACAAAGATGCTTAAAACAATTATTAAAACTGAAAAGTAGTTTCCTAGTCCTTTAAACAAGTTTTTCATATGGCATGATAAATCCCACCATTTGCAAAGGTCTGGTGGAGTTCCTTTTAACTTACATGATGGTGGAGATGAAGTTGCATCGCAGTACTCGTTTGCAGTGCATTCTTTAAAAACGGTTACTGTAACTCCTCCAGAATCACATTTTTTGATTACATCTAAATTATTTACTGTGTCACAAAACATCTGGTTTGGAGTGCATGTCTGATGAGGATCAACGCAAGTGTTTACTTTTATTGTTTTCTTTCCTGCTGCACTTTCAAAGGTTACTATGCAAGATCCTAGTGTTTTTTTAGTTGCAGTTGCAGATAAAGGTAAATAAACTGTTTTAGTCTGACCTGCATCTAGACTTACATCTATTCTTCTTGTTATATCAAAAGGATCTGTGCAAGTTGCATATGCATTCCAGTTTCCATATTCATTTCCTGTGTTTTTGACTGTAACTGCTATTGTTCCATCTTCTCCTGTTTTAAAGCATCCTGAAGTCCCTGCTATTATTTGAATTTGTGGTGTTGGAGTATAGATACCTAAAGTATCTGCTTTTATATACATTGTAATGACTGGATACTGAAGAGAATCCTGTATTTCATCTCTTACTACTGCACTTGTTAAAGAGCTTTTTGAGTCTATTGAACCAAAAGTCTTTGAAACAATGGTTTTACTTGACTGTGCATTAAAAGCTGTAATTAAAGAACTCATATCTGTTTTTTTGTTGTAATATTTTACTCCATTCCAATAAACATAATCTGTTCCTGATGTAAATATTGTCATAGCATCATAATCTTTTTTGTATTCTTCGTAAAGTGCTTTGCTTGTTGTTCTCCAGTATCCTCCAACATAAATTGGTTTGAAAGGCATATCTGTTGTGTATTTGCAACTTTTTCCAGTATCTAAATTTCCCTGCCAGATTGCATAAGCAAAATTACCTACTTTTCCCTGAGTACTTCCTTCTGAATCTAAATTAATTGAACTAGTTTCTTCTCCTGCCTTTATGTCTATTCTCATCTGAGTTCTTAGGTCTGTATTTCCGAAATAACCAACTGTGCTTTCTTCACTTATATAAGTAGAATAACAAGTTGTTGACCAAGGATATTGACCATAGATTCCAAATGCTTTATTAGAAGGAACATTGCATTTTTCTTTTAATTTTTCTAAGAAATAACTTTGGGGTGTAAAAGGTGTTGTAACTCCAGTCCATTCACAAATAGATAATTTGTAAACTTTTGGTTCATCATAGTTTACAGAAATAGGGTAAACACACTCTTGGTTTTCATAATAAACATCTATTCTAAAGTTATTTATTGGCTTTTCATCGTGAGTTATACTTTCTACATTAGAAGGAGTTACTGTTCCGTATGCATGCTGTGCTAATCCTCCTTGTCTAAATGTATATACCCAAGCCTGCCCTGATAAGTAAGGATTGCTTGAATCTAAATTTGCTTGTGTCAAGCTTAATAATGATGTTCCAAAGCCTGTGGTCTGTGTTCTTACTACAAAGAAAGTCGATATTGCGATTATTAGAACTAAGATTGTTAAAGGTATTATCACTTTGTTCTTTTTTTTAGCCATTTAATCACCTTTTTTATTATTTTATTTTTGAAGTTTATATACTTTTCTAATTTTTAACTCAATTTGTTGAATTTGTTTCGTTAATTGTCTGATTTATTTCAAAACTTTGGTTAATATAAGATGTTTCATTAAAATCAGGAGTTGTTGAATCTTCTGGAGCAACTATTTTGAACTTTGTCAGGGCTTCCCAAATTCTTTTTAAGAAGTTTAAAATCT
>Ga0180732_1000829_pt1 | contig 22443 bp, 19 predicted proteins | sample KR11_01MetaG_FD_148674 | JGI IMG/M metagenome (GOLD analysis project Ga0180732, IMG submission 148674) | Groundwater microbial communities from the Olkiluoto Island deep subsurface site, Finland - KR11_0.1 MetaG | ecosystem: Environmental > Aquatic > Deep subsurface > Groundwater | place... | reverse complement strand
ATCTGTTTTAACAAGGTTCTTCGCTTTCGCTCAGAGTTAAATTTCTGATGAATAATTCGCTGGAAATTTAAGTGGCTTGGCTTGATTCGAGCAGCATCTAGAAAATTCGATGCGGGTGAGGGTTGACCCGCTAAAGAAATATCGGTCAGAGCGAGTATAAACTCCAAGCGAGCCCATTCGCTTCGCTCAGGGCTCGTCCTGAGCTTGCCGAAGCGAAGGACGAGAAATTCCACGCTGGGGAATTTCGAGCGGTGCTGCGAGAAGCAAGACAAGACACGCGCTAAGATTGAAATATCCCGACGGGTATCCGACGAGAAATTCCTTGACTAAGCAGTTTTTTTATCTTAATATGAACTGTGTAAAATAAGGAGCGCAAAGATGATAAATGTAGGTATTGTAGGTGCAACAGGTTATGCGGGCGAAGAATTAATTGATATCCTCTTAAGGCATCCGGATGCGAAAATTGTAAGCCTTTCTGCCAAGATCGATAAGCCACAGAATATATCAGAGATATTCCCTAAGCTTAAGGGTAGAATCGCACTTGTTTGTACGCAGCCGGATATAAAAGAGATAATTAGTAAATGTCATTTAGTATTTTTGGCATTGCCCCATACTGTATCAATGGAGATGGCCCCAAAGTTATTAAGTGCGGGCAAGAAGGTGATTGACCTGAGCGCTGATTATAGGTTAAAGGATACTAAAATCTATACGCAATTTTATAAAACTAAACATAAAGATAAAATCAATCTTGGGAGGGCAGTATATGGTTTGCCTGAGTTATATCGAGTGAAGATTAAAGTTGCACCGTTGATTGCCAATCCCGGCTGTTATCCTACGGCAGGTATATTAGCTTTAGCCCCGCTTGTGGCTTTTAATCTGGTTGATTTGGGCTCAATAATTATTGATGGCAAGTCCGGAGTAACTGGTGCAGGTAAAAAAGTAGTGGAGAATTTTCTTTTTTCTGAAATCAACGAGGATTTCAAGGCTTACAAGGTAGATATCCATCAGCATATGCCTGAGATTAATCAAGAGTTATCAAAATTAGCAGATAAAAGAATAAACGTAACCTTTGTGCCGCATTTATTGCCTTTAAACAGAGGAATTTTAGAGACGGTATATCTTAAGAAAACACAGAAATTAAAAAGCAAAAATCAAAATTTAATAAATTTGTATAAGAAGTTTTATAAAAAAGAGCCGTTTGTAAGAATAAGGGACGAGGGAGATTTTCCTAAAATTAAGGATGTAGTGCACACAAATTTCTGCGATATAGGAATTAAGGATAGCGGCGATACTATAATTATCATTGCAGCAATAGATAATTTACTAAAAGGGGCGTCTGGTCAGGCAGTACAGAATATGAATATTATGTATAAGTTCCCGGAATATACAGCGTTGCTATGACCCATTCGACTACGCTCAGGGTCATCCTGAGCGAGCAAAGCGAGCCGAAGGATGAAGATATATAAAAAAGCGATTCTACCCTTGGAATTTCAAGCCAACGGTATAGCCTCGGGTATTAAAAGATCGGGTAAGTTAGATTTAGCATTGTTTTATTCTGACATTCCTGCAAAGGCTGCCTGTCAATTCACCTCCAATAAAATTCAGGCTGCGCCTATCAGGATAAATAAAAAATATCTGAAGGAAAATAAAGATTATCAGGCAATAATTGTCAATAGCGGTAATGCAAATTGTTTTACCGGTAATCGTGGTTTAAGGGATGCTGAAGAGACGACCCGCATGTTATCCAAGGCCGCAGGCATTAAGAAAGATTCCGTATTAGTGGCTTCTACGGGTATTATCGCAAAGCCGCTACCTTTACTTAAGCTTAAAAAATCAATACCCAAATTAGTTATGGGATTATCCAGATACGGTATAGATAAAGCAAAAATAGCAATTCTTACCACTGATACGTTCACCAAAGAGGTTACCGTAAAATTTAATATCGGCAGTCAGATAATTACGATTTGCGGTATTGCCAAAGGTGCAGGTATGATTGCGCCAAATATGGCGACAATGCTTTGTTTTATTTTGACTGATGCCCGGATTACACAGAGGGCCTTAAGTAAAGCGCTTAAAAGTTGCGTTGATAATTCTTTTAACTGCATAACCGTTGATGGTTGTCAGAGCACAAATGACACGATAATAACGTTGGCAAACGGTGCAAGTAGAAATAATTTAATTGATACAGGTAATAAGCATCATAATTTATTTCTTAAGGCGTTAAATATAGTGTGTCTTGAATTGGCAAAATTGATTATTAAAGATGCTGAAGGCGCAACCAAGTTTATCCAGGTTAAGGTAGAGAAAGCAAAGAATTTCGCGCAGGCAAGAGGAGTAGCTTTAAATATTGCTAATTCTAATCTTTTTAAGACTGCCATGTATGGAGAAAACCCTAATTTTGGAAGGATTATTGCTGCTATAGGCGCAAGCGGAGCAGATGTAGAAGAGAAAGACATCAAGATAAAAGTCTCACCCTTAAATAAAAAAGAAATAAATGTAGGCGTTTCTATTGAACAGGGCAATGGTTGCGCAACAGTTTATACATCGGATTTGACACCCGAGTATATCAAAATAAATGCCGAATATAATTAAGAAAGGATAAAATGGAAGAGGCAATTAAGAAAGCAGAGGTCTTAATTGAAGCATTGCCTTATATTAAGAGGTTTCATAAGAAAATTATCATAATAAAATACGGCGGTAGCATATTGGCAGAAGAAAAAATCAGAAAGAGCGTTTTAGAAGATATTGTTTTCTTAAGTTTTATGGGTCTAAGGCCAGTGCTCGTGCACGGCGGAGGCCCTAATATAAGCGGGCGTATACGCGCCGAAGGAAAAAAGACTGAGTTTTTAGACGGTATACGCGTAACCGATGAAGAGACCCTTGTTGTAGTCGAAGAAGAATTAGAAAAAATAAACGACCTTATTGTCAATGAGATATTTGAATTAGGCGCAAATGCTGTTGGGCTGAATGGAGAAAAGAAGAAGATAATTCAGGTTGAGAAAAAAGAGGCGAAGATAGATTTGGGCCTCGTGGGCCATATTACCCAGATAAACACTGAACCGATATTGGAGGAGTTGAAGTCTGATACGGTTGTAGTAATTTTACCTATGGGCAGGGGCCAGGATAAAAAGGCCTACAATGTAAATGCTGATGAGGCAGCTTCCAGTATCTCTTCTGCTTTGAAGGCGGAAAAATTAGTTTTACTTACTAATGTAAAAGGTATTATACGTAACCCCGAAGACCCAAATTCTTTTTTATCAACCTTGACTACGCAGGAAGCAAAAGGGCTGATTGAGAGTAACATTATCCAGCAGGGTATGATTCCCAAAGTAAAGGCTTGTATTGATGCATTAGAAAACGGCGTAAAAAAGACACATATTATTGATGCGCGTACGCCGCACGGATTACTTTTAGAGATATTCACAGACACTGGAATAGGAACAGAGATAATAAAGTAAATGTAAAATTTAAAATTTTTGAATTTTTAATTATGGTTTTGAATTTTGCATTTTAAGTTTTAAATTAAATATGAAAACCGAAGAGATATTTCAAGCATACAAAGATTATATCATGCCGACTTATACTAAAATTCCTTTAATTTTTGTGAAAGGAAAAGGCAGCCGGCTCTGGGATATCCATAATAAGGCGTATCTGGATTTCTTTCCGGGTTGGGGCGTGGGCAATCTCGGCCATTGTCATCCTAAAGTTATGGCAGCGGTGCGGGATCAAATTTCTAAATTAATATTCATACCCAATAATTATTATCATATTCCACAAGCAAAGTTAGCCAAGGAGATCGTTTTCTGGACATATCCGGCTAAGGTTTTTTTGTGTAACTCCGGTGCAGAGGCGAATGAAGCAGCCATAAAGTTTAGCCGAAAATTCGGTGCTTCGACTCAGCCCGCGGCTTCGCTCAGCACCGATGGTGAGCGTAGTCGAACCATCGGTACAGGCAGTAGATACGAAATTATTACTTTTGAAAATTCATTTCACGGAAGGACCTTAGGCGCACTTGCTGCCACTGGTCAAAAAAAATATCAGGAGGGATTCGCGCCTTTACCCGAGGGATTTAAGATAGTTAAATTTAATAATATAGAAGAAGTCAAAAGGGCTATTGACCCCAAGAAGACCGTTGCTGTGATGCTGGAGTTAATTCAGGGTGAAGGCGGGATCAATGTAGCAGATAGAGATTTTGTTTTAGAGTTAAGAAAGATATGCAATGAAAAGAAATTACTTTTGATTATAGACGAAGTGCAAACCGGCATGGGTAGGACAGGCAAATTATTTTGCTATCAACACTATGGCATAACCCCTGATATTATGACACTGGCGAAGGCATTAGGCGGGGGTTTGCCGATTGGCACAATGGTAGTAAAGAAGGAGATTGCCGATACTTTGGGTCCGGGTATGCACGCTTCTACTTTTGGAGGCGGACCGGTGATTTGTAAAGCGGCATTAGCAGTCTTAAGGGCAATACAAAAAGAAAAGCTCCTTACTAATGCAGGAAAGATGGGCGAATATTTATTTGTAAAACTCGATGAATTAAAGAATAAATATTCGATTATAAAAGAAGTAAGGGGCATAGGATTGATGGTGGGGATAGAGTTAAATATTGAAGGCAAGACTATAGTCGAAAAATGTATTGAAAAAACACTTTTGATTAATTGCACTCACGATAAAGTCTTAAGACTTATGCCCGCATTAAGCATTACTAAAAAAGAGATTGATAAGGCCATAGATATATTGAATAGCGTATTGTCCCGAATGTAGTTTTTTGTTTTTGTGTTTCTTCGGGATCCCCCGCCGAAGGCGGGGGAGGGAGTCAAAGGATGAAAAAAGATTTGATTTCGGTTAAAGATTTAACGGCTGGTGAAATCGAAGAGATTTTTAATCTTACGGATAAAATCAAGAGAGATAAAGCCAGATTCACTAAGGCATTAGCGGGTAAAACATTAGCTTTAATCTTTCAGAAACCTTCCAACCGCACGCGGGTTTCTTTTGAGGTAGGGATGTTCGAGCTCGGCGGATATTCTATATATTTAGGCCCTGATGAAATAAGCTTGGGCGTCAGAGAATCCATAAAAGATGTGGCTAAGACTCTTTCCAGATACGTCGATGGAATAGTTTTGCGGACTTTTGAGCATAAAAATCTAATAGATTTGGCTCAATTTGCAACCGTCCCCGTAATAAACGGGCTCTCTGATTTATTGCATCCCTGCCAGGCCTTGGCAGACGTTTATACCATAAGAGAAAAGTTAAAAAATATAGAAGGAATAACCATTACCTATATTGGTGATGGTAATAATGTTTGTAATTCCCTGTTGCATGCGTGTTCCAAGGTAGGGATAAATATGAATATTGCTACACCCAAAGCTTATGAGCCCGATAAATTAGTTTTAAAAGAAGCCAAGGTAATTGCTAAAGCAAAGAATGCAGCTATAAATATATTTGCTAAACCGCAAAGTGCAGTCAAAGATGTTGATGTTATCTATACTGATGTCTGGACAAGCATGGGCCAGGAAAAAGAAGCGAAAATCAGAAAAAGAATATTTAAGGAATTTCAGGTGAATAAAAATTTAGTCAAATTAGCCAAGAAGAACGTACTTATTATGCATTGTTTACCTGCGCATAGAGGAGAAGAAATAACCGATGAAATTATGGAGAGTAAGAACTCTGTTATTTTTGACCAGGCAGAGAATAGAATGCATGTGCAGAAAGCAATATTGATTAAGCTCCTCGGAAATAAGTGATAAAAACTTACTTTATTTTAAAAAAAAGAATTACCCATACGTTAACATAATAAATAAGGAGATAACATGATAAATAAAGAAGGATTTACAATATTGGAGTTATTAATTGTTGTTGCAATTATTGGTATTTTGGCGAGTTTAGCCATTGTAAATTATGTTAAAACAAAGGAATACGCTTTGGATAAAGAAGCGATTTCCAATTTAAAGATAATTCAGGTTGCAGAGAAATCGTATTATATGGATTCGGTTCCTAATACTTATTATGCCTCTTCGGTTATCGCTGACATTAATTCAAATCTTAAACTTTCTTTACCTTCCAGCTCTCAACGTAGCTGGAACTATCAGGTTTGGGATACGGGTTGTGGTCGGGCAACCCGAAACGGAGACGATGGTCGAAGTTGGTATTTGACTATTGATGATGTTGATAGCAAACCTGATTCTGGAGCTGGCTGTCCATAAGCCATATTAATAAAATTGTTAAAAGGCTAAGGTTGAGGTTGAGATAAAAATATGACTAAACCTTAATCTAAACCTTAGCCTTAACCTGCTAATTATAGATATGAAAAAAATAATTTTAGCATATTCTGGTGGTTTAGATACCTCCTGCGCGGTGAGATGGTTAAAAGAGCGAGGGTTTGAAGTAGTTTGTTTTGTTGCTGATTTGGGGCAGGGTTTAGGAGAGGGAGAAGATTTTCAAGCGATAGAGGCGAGAGCTCTTGCTGCCGGAGCATCAAAAGTATATATCAAAGACCTTCAAGATGAATTTGTCCAAGATTTTGTTATGCCTGCCTTAAAAGCAAATGCTATCTATGAGGGGAAATATCTGTTGGCTACCGCTTTAGGTAGACCCCTGATTGCCAAATATCTGGTTGAGATAGCCCATAAAGAAAAAGCCCTTGCTATTGCCCATGGTTGTACAGGCAAGGGCAATGACCAGGTGAGATTTGAGGTTACAGTAGGAATATTAGACCCAAAATTAGAGATTATTGCCCCGGTCAGAGATTGGGAGTTTAAATCGCGGGAAGAAGAAATAGAATATGCGCATATGTATAATATCCCTATTGATGTAAGCAAGAAAAAGCCGTATAGTATTGATAGAAATATCTGGGGAATAAGTATTGAGGCGGGTGTGTTAGAAAATCTGGAGCAAGAACCGCCTGAGGATGCTTATTTGATAACCAAGAATCCGACTCAGATATCTACCTATCCTAAATATATTGAAGTTTATTTTGAAAAAGGCGTGCCTAAAAAGATAGGCGGGAAAATTTATAAATTAAAAAGCTTGATAAACCATTTAAATGAGGTCGGCGGAGTATATGGCGTAGGTAGAATGGACCTTGTGGAAAATAGACTGGTAGGTATAAAATCAAGGGAGATTTATGAAGCACCTGCTGCAACCATATTATATACGGCACATAAGGAATTAGAAAGTTTAGTGCTGGATAGAGAATTAGCGCACTTTAAGGAGATTATTGCGCTTAAATATTCAGAGTTAGTGTATTACGGCCTCTGGTATTCTCCTTTAAAAGAGGCGCTGGATAGCTTTGTGAATTCTACGCAAAAGCAAGTTAGCGGTTCCATAAAACTGAAACTATTCAAAGGAAACTGTATTCCGGTGGGAAGAAAGTCCCCCTATTCATTATATAAAAAAGAATTAAGTACCTATGGCAAAGAAGACAAATTCAACCAGAAGTCAGCGGAAGGTTTTATCAAAATCTGGGGAATGCCGTATAAGAGATAAGCACAGCCAGCAGGGACTATCCCTAAGGCGAACGAGATAAGGGTTAACTAGGAGATAAAAATGGCAAAGAAATTGTGGGGGAGTAGATTTCCTAAAAAAATAACTGCGCTGACTGATAAGTTTACCTCAAGTATTTCATTTGATAAGAGGTTAGCCAAATATGACATCTTAGGCAGCATTGCCCACGCCAAGATGTTGGGTAGGCAAAGAATAATACCTCTAAAAGACGCATCTTTAATCGTAAAGGGCCTTAATTCTATTTTGAAAGATGTAGTAAATGGTAAATTCAAGTTTGACCCTAAAGCAGAGGATATACATTCCAGTATTCAGGATGCGCTAATAAAGCGAATCGGACAGGTAGCCCATAAATTACACACTGCCCGTTCCAGAAACGACCAGATAGTTCTGGATGTTAAAATGTACATGAAAGATGAAATGAAAGAACTGCTGCATTTAATTACCTTGTTTCAGAAATCAATATTAAAATTTGCCAAGAATAATTCAAAAGTGATTATTCCGGGCTATACGCATTTACAGATAGCGCAGTGTGTACTACTCGCGCATCATTTACTGGCTTATATTGAAAGTTTAGGGAGGGATAAAGAAAGAATTATTGATGCAGGTAAAAGAATAGACTTAATGCCTTTGGGTAGTTGTGCTTTTTCAGGTACCGGCTTACCTATTGATAGGGTTTATGTAAAGACTCAACTGGGTTTTAAAGAACTGACAGAAAACAGTATCGATAGCGTAAGCGACAGGGATTTTATCATTGAAGTATTGGCGGATTTGTCGATATTGTCCATGCATTTATCCAGAATCGCAGAAGATTTAATTTTATGGTCCACCAAAGAGTTCAATTTTATTGATATCGACTTTTCTTTCTGCACAGGTTCCAGCATTATGCCGCACAAGAAAAATCCGGATGTGTTAGAATTAATCAGGGGTTCTGTCGGTAAAATACACGGCGCTCTATCCAGCGTTCTTATTTTAATGAAGGGGCTCCCTTTATCGTATAATCGGGATCTGCAATTAGATAAACCTCCGCTTTTTGATGCCATAGATACGATGGAGAATATACTGGAGATATTTATAGAGTTATTTCAGGATATTGTAATAGAGAAAGAAGCAATAGCAGCAAAATTAACGGATGAATCTTTATTTTCCGTTGATATCGTAGAATATTTAATTAAAAAAGGAGTGTCTTATAGAGAAGCACATGATATTGTGGGCAGGATAGTGAAGGATTGTTTAGATAAGGGAAGAAAATTTTCCAGCTTAACTTTGACTGAATTGAAGAAATATTCAAAAAAGTTAGGTTCGGACGTAAAAAATATTTTGCATGCCTGGGATTCGGTAAATCTTAAGACCTCTTACGGCAGCACAAATCCGAAACTTGTAGCCAGGCAACTTAAAATTTGGACCGATAGATTAAATAAATAGAGGCTAAGAGAAAGATGCACGAATTTAAATATAAAGGAAGTTATCTATATTGTGAAGATATAAGAATCCGGGATTTAGCCAATCGCTTTGGCACGCCTCTTTATATCTACAGTTACCATACTTTAATCGACCACTTTGTTAAATTAAAAATTGCCTTCCGGGAGGTTGAGCCTTTAATCTGCTATTCAGTTAAAGCAAATTCCAATCTGGCTATTCTTAAAGCATTGGTAGATAAAGGGGCAGGGTTAGATATTGTATCTGGCGGAGAACTCTTCCGGGCGGTTAAAGCTGGTTGTCCACCAGAGAAAATTGTCTATGCCTCAGTTGGTAAAACAGACAGAGAAATAGAAGAGGCTATAAGAAGAAGGATTTTGTTTTTCAATGTCGAGTCATCATCTGAATTAGAGAATATCAACCGCATCGCTGGAAGGTTAAATAAAGTTGTCAATGTGGCGATAAGGATAAATCCTGATGTAGAACCCAAAACCCATAAATTTATTACTACCGGAAAGATTACTAATAAATTTGGCATAGATTTTAATAACGCCTATAAAATATTGTTAATTCGGAATAAACTTGTCAACCTGAATATCTGTGGTTTGCATATACACATAGGTTCTCAGATTACCGAGAGCGCGCCATACGTGGCAGCAATTACTAAGATGGCTAAGTTTATCGCAAAGCTCCAGAGAAGAGGCATAGATTTAGAATATCTGAATATTGGAGGCGGCCTAGGAATTATTTACGATAAAGAAACACCCCAGACTGCGCAGAAGTTTGCCGGGAGTGTTTTGCCCATATTGAGAAAGACAAAACTAAAAATAATTTTGGAACCGGGTAGGTTTATTGTTGGAAATGCCGGTATTTTAGTCGTAAAAGTTTTATACATTAAATCCACGCCTAAAAAGAAATTTGTTATTGTGGACGCAGGGATGAATGATTTAATCAGGCCATCCCTCTATGGAGCGCACCATAATATTTTACCTTTACGGGTTACGGATTGCGGATTACGGATTACGGAAAAGGTAGATGTAGTTGGCCCAATTTGTGAAAGTGCAGACTTCTTTGCCAAAGATAGAAGATTGCCTTGCGTTAAAGAGAGGGATTATTTAGCCATAATGGGTGCAGGCGCCTATGGATTTAGTATGTCTTCTAATTATAATTCTAGGCTAAGACCCGAAGAGGTCTTAATAATAAAGGATAAAGTATTTATAATTAGAAAAAGAGAGACTCACACAGATTTAATCCGTAATGAAATAATTCCGCCTTTTCTTTTAGGTCTCTGAGAAATTCTCAAAATGATATCAGAGACCTTTGATTACACAGATTTTAGAAAGATTGCACAGATTGTCTGTCGTACATTTAATCTGTGTAATCTGGTTTTTTAATCAGTGTAATCATAAAAATATGTTTTTTAGAGTTCTTCTTTTAGGTTTGTAATATGCCAAAGATTAATTTTACCAAAATGGTTGCTTCAGGAAATGATTTCGTGATTATTGAAAGGAGCCCACAGTCAATAATCAACAGCCCGCAGATTTTAGCGAGAAGAATCTGCGATAGGAAATTTGGCGTAGGTGCAGATGGGCTACTCCTTTTAGGAAAATCTAAAATTGCTGATGTAAAAATGCGTATCTTTAACCCCGATGGTTCAGAGGCAGAAATGTGCGGAAATGGGGCGCGCTGCAGTGCTTTATATGTAGGCCGAAGAAATACTGGAATAGAAACGAAAGCAGGGATAATACAATCTCAACTAGAAAGGAATAATGTAAAAATAAAATTAACTAATCCGCTAAATTTGAAATTAGATATCCCTATTAAAATAAATAAGCGTAACCTTAAGGCAAATTTTATCGACATCGGCGTTCCGCATGCAGTAATATTTGTAGAAGGACTTAATGATATCCATGTGAGCGATATAGGCCGGGCAATACGAAATCATAAAAGATTTGCGCCCCGCGGCACTAATGTAGATTTTGTAGAAGTCTTGGGTAAGGATTTAATCGGAATACGTACGTACGAGAGAGGCGTAGAGGATGAGACCCTTGCCTGCGGTACGGGTTCGGTTGCATCATCGCTCATATTTGCCTTGAAAACCGAAACCGGCAATAAAATTAATGTACATACTAAAAGCCAGGAGATACTAAAAGTATATTTTGATAGAATAGATAATAAATTTACCCCGTTAGAGACTATAGGTAGACGACAGAAAGCCATAGTGTCTCTAACGGGGTTTACCGATGTCTGGTTAGAAGGTAAAGCAAAAATAGTTTACAAAGGGTGCTGGTGCGAAGAATCCCGAATGTAGTAACTCAAAGAAGCAATGCTTCGGGATGCCGAAGAGACACTTTCAAAAATTGCTACATTCGGCATAAGGAGCACCGCTTAGCACGCCGGCTTAAGATGTGAGGCCGGCCGGTAAAGGAGGCAGTATGTTTAGAGGCTCTATTGTAGCCGTAGTTACGCCATTTAAAGATGGTAAGGTTGACGAGAAGAGGTTAAGGAACCTAATAGAGTTCCATATTAAAAATGGCACTTCGGGAATTGTGCCTTGTGGTACGACCGGTGAATCAGCGACTTTATCATTTGATGAGCACGATAGGGTAATTGAAATTACTATTGAACAGGTAAAAAAAAGAATACCCGTTATTGCTGGCACAGGCTCGAATTCTACAGAAGAAGCAATTATGTTAACCAAACATGCCGCCAAAGCAGGCGCAGATGCGTCCTTGCAGGTTTCTCCTTATTATAATCGCCCCACACAAAAAGGCCTGTATGAACATTTTAAAGGAGTCGCTGAATCCGTAAATATTCCGATCATTCTCTACAATATTGCCTCACGGACAGGCGTGAATATTGAGCCTGAAACCATGGCTAAATTAGCGCATGATTGTAAGAACATTGTCGGAGTTAAAGAGGCCTCAGCAAATTTGGATCAGATGTCGCGCATTAAGCAATTCTGCGGACAAAATTTTGATTTAATTTCCGGAGACGATAGCCTGACCTTACCTATATTAAGTATTGGCGGAACAGGCATAATATCAGTAGTAGCTAATATTGTGCCTGGAGATGTCGCAAGTCTTGTGGCTGAATTTGAAAAAGGTAATCTTAAAAAAGCCCAGGAGATTCATTATAAGTTATTGCCTTTGATTAAGGCAGTATTTCTTGAAACTAATCCCATACCAGTTAAGACCGCGATGGGATTATTGGGTTTGTGTGAGCCGGACTTAAGGCTTCCAATGTCTACGATACTGCCTGAGAATTTAGAGAAGCTAAAGAAAGCATTGAAAGATTATGGATTATTATAGAAATCTTCTTGCTTTCGGATATTGTTCGCGTGCTGAAGTTTTTCACCGTCCCGCCGATGGCGGGACTTTTGCCGAAAAACTTCTAATGCACGCTCACAAATCCTTACGCAAGAATTTTTCAAGGAGTAATTAATATGATTAAACTTGGTATTGCGGGTGTCTGCGGAAAGATGGGCAGGCGCATATTTGAGTTAGCCTGTAATGATAAAGATTTTGAGATTACTTTAGCTTTAGAGAAGAAAGGCACGCCTTTAATCGGAAAGGAATTGGGTAAATTAAAGATATCTTCCGGCCAGGACGGCTTATTTCTGGTGGATGTATTTGTTGATTTTACAACTCCCGAAGCAACTCAAGGCAACTTAGATTATGTAGCAAGATATAAGAAGGCCTTGGTTTTAGGCACAACCGGACTCAATGATACGCAATTGAAAAAATTAGAAGAAGTTTCTCGTATCGTTCCTGTAGTATTTTCTCCGAACATGTCTGTGGGAGTAAATGTTTTATTTGCCATGTTGCCGGAAATCGCAAAAAGGTTGGGTCCGGATTATAGTATCGAGATTGCGGAAGCGCATCACAAAACCAAAAAGGATGCCCCTTCAGGCACAGCTAAAAAATTCGCTCAGGTTTTAACGGATACAACAGGCAAAGAAATTCCTATCCATGCCATAAGATTAGGCGATATTGTTGGCGACCATACCATTATCTTTTGCGGTAATTCTGAACGTATCGAGATAAAACATCAGGCGCATTCGCGCGATTTATTTGCTTTGGGCGCATTGAAGGCAGCTAAGTGGGTTATGGGTAAGCCCCAAGGCCTATATTCAATGCAGGATGTATTAAAAACTGGTTAATAAGAGTAAAATTAATAAAAGTCGATGTTTAAACTTTCTAAAAAAATAAAATTACTTCCACCCTATCTTTTCTTGGAAATAGATAAGGCAAAGAGAAAAGCACGACAGGAAGGCAGGGACGTCATTGATTTAGGAGTAGGCGATCCGGATCAGCCTACCCCTATGCATCTTATTGAGAAATTGTATCAGGCAGCACGCGATCCTGTAACGCATCGTTATGCCTTGGATCAGGGGATGCTAAGATTGCGCCAGGCTATTGCCGAATGGTATGAACGGCGTTTTAATATTAAACTTGACCCTGAAACTGAAATCCTACCTTTAATCGGGTCCAAAGAAGGTATTGCCCATTTTCCTTTGGCATTTTTAAATGAGGGTGATTACTCTTTAGTGCCAGACCCCTGTTACCCACCTTATAAAGGCGGAACAATCCTTGCCGGCGGAAAACCATATCTTATGCCGCTAGAAGAAGGAAATGCGTTTTTACCTGATTTTAAAAAGACACCTCTTAATATACGCAGGAAAGCAAAATTAATGTATATCAATTATCCTAATAATCCCACTGGAGCAATCGCAGAGAGAGATTTTTATGAAGACGCCGTTAATTTTGCTAGCCAAAATAAAATTATTGTTATTTCGGATTTAGCCTATTCTGAAATTGCCTATGACGGGTATAAGCCATCTAGTTTTCTGGAAGTTGAAGGCGCCAAAGCTGTAGGTATAGAATTCCATTCTTTGTCTAAAACATATAATATGGCAGGTTGGCGGATAGGCTGGGCCTGTGGCAATGCCAAATTAATTCAAGCTTTAGCAAAAGTTAAATCGAACATTGACTCCGGGATATTCTCGGCCATCCAATTAGCGGGTATTGCTGCTTTAGAAGGGCCCAAGCAACATATTCAAGATATGTGCAAGTTTTATCAAGAGCGGCGCGATATTTTAATCAAAGGCTTAAATTCTTCAGGTTGGCACACCAAGGCACCCAAAGCTACTTTTTATGTCTGGTTGAATATTCCCAAAAAAATCAACGCTTCGACTTCGCCTAGGCGTCACGGTGCGCGTAGTCGGACTACCAATTCTATAAAATTTTCTACATTATTATTAGAGAAAGCAAATATTGTAGTTACTCCTGGCGTAGGTTTCGGTAAATACGGCGAAGGTTATATTCGTATGGCCTTGACTGTTTCTGTTGAGAGGATTCGAGAGGCCGTGGAACGCTTAAAAAGAATTCTCTAATGGTAGTTTGTTATTTGGCAGTGGGTTCTAATTTAGGAAACAGAAAAAAGAATATTAAAAAGGCATTGGATTATTTAGCCAAAACCAAAGGTATAAAAATAGAGAAGGCTTCACGGGTTTACGAAACCGAACCAGTAGGTGGTGTGCCCCAAGGTAAATTCTTGAATGCTGCCATAAAAATCAAAACTTCACTTACTGCACAATTACTCCTTAAGACTGTAAAAAATATAGAGAAAGATTTAGGCCGTAGGAAAACTGTTCATTGGGGCCCTCGCGAAATAGATTTAGATATCCTGCTCTACGGAAATAAGGTTATAAAAAGAAAGAATCTGGTAATTCCTCATCCTAGGATGTTTGTGCGGGAATTTGTTTTAAAGCCATTAAGAGAGATTATATGACCCATTCGATGGTTCGACTGCGCTCACCATCGACACTGAGTGAAATCGAAGTGTCGACTTTCGCTCGAGGGTCTATCCTTGAGCGACCGAAGGGAGTCGAAGGATGAAAATTATCCGTAATATAAAAGAAATGAGCGGTTTTTCCAAGAAGCAGCAGATCAAAGGCAAAACCATTGGTTTCGTGCCGACAATGGGCGCATTGCACGAAGGGCACTTAAGTCTTATTCGCCAGGCTCATAAAGAGAACGATATTGTTGTGGTAAGCATATTCATTAATCCTATTCAGTTTGGCCCAAAGGAAGATTATAGGCGTTATCCCAGAAACTTAAGGCTTGATACTCAATTATGTAGAAGAGAAGGCGCGGATCTTATATTTTTTCCTCACGCACAACAGATGTACCCCGGTAATTATAAAACATATGTTAATGTTTCCGATTTAAGCGATGTATTATGTGGTAAGTTTCGTCCGGGCCATTTTAAAGGCGTAGCTACAGTAGTAACTAAATTTTTTAATATAGTCCGCCCTGATATGGCCTATTTTGGAAGAAAGGATGCCCAGCAGGCAATAATTATAAAAAAATTGGCTTACGATTTAAATATCCCGATAAGAATAAAGGTGATGCCGACAGTGTGCGAAAGAGGCGGATTAGCAATGAGTTCGCGTAATGCCTATTTAAATAAAGAAGAAAGGCTGGATGCCGCAGTTTTATGTCAGGCGTTGACTCTGGCTAAAAATTTAATCAAGCGGGGTAATACTGACTCCGCGGACATCATAAGAAAAATGAGACGGTTAATAAATAAGAAAAAGAGCGCCTGCATACAATATATCTCAATTGTCAAACATAAGGATTTAGAGCCTTTAGATAAGATAAGGGGTAAGGCGTTAATTGCCCTGAGCGTCTGGATAGGCAAAACCAGGTTAATTGATAATATTGTAGTAAGCTCCTAATCATTATATGTCAGAAAAAGGTAAAAAATTAAAGATTGGTATCGTAGGTTGCGGCGCAATAGGTTCTTCTTTAGCAAAGGCAATTGTATCTGATTTCTCTCAAAAAGCAGAGCTGGTCAGCCTATATGATATTGATATAGAGAAGGCTTACAATCTATCCGTTAAGTTTAATAAAAAGTTAGCAGCTTTGAATTTAGAGGATTTAATAAATAAGGTTGATTTAGTTATTGAAGCCACAAAAGCCGATACTGCTTTTGATATTGTCAAAAAAGTACTTTCTTTGTCAAAAGATATTATGATTATGAGTGTCGGCGGCATAATACAGCATTATCAAGAATTAAAAGTATTAACAGAAGAAAAAAGGGCCCATATTTTTATACCTTCGGGAGCTATATGCGGCATAGATGGACTGAAGGCCGCTAGCTGTGGTGCGATAAATAAAGTTATTTTAACTACAAAAAAGCCTCCCAAGGCATTTTTAGGCGCTCCTTATTTATTAAAGAAGAAAATACGCCTGGATAATATAGATAAAGATACGGTTCTTTTTGAAGGCAATGCCTCGCAGGCAACAAGGGCTTTTCCGCAAAACATCAATGTTGCAGCAACTCTGAGTATGGCTGGTATTGGGCCGGAGGCTACTATAGTGCGTATTGTGGCATCGCCAACTATAAACAGAAATATACATGAGATAGAGATAGAGTCCGACGCAGGTAAAATAATTACTCGTACAGAAAATGTAGTGCATCCTGATAATCCTAAGACAAGTTATTTGGCAGTTCTATCAGCAATAGCAACTTTGAAACAAATTTTAGAGCCGATTAAAATCGGCACATAATTTAAAAGACACGAGAGGAGGTGAATAGGACATGGCAGAGAAATTAGTAAAGTTGGGGATTAAGAGGGAGAAAGGTTACCTCTATTTCATTGACAAAAAAGGTGATGTCTCTTGCGCCAAGATGGCTAGAGGTAAGAAAAAGGGAGGTAGCCCTAAGAAGGTAGCAAAATGCGGTATCACGAAAAAAAAGGGATACCTCTATTTCGTTGACAAAAAAGGTGATGTCTCTTGCGCCAAGATGAAAAGAGGCGGCACGAAAAAGAAAAGAAGATAAGTATCTAAAAAGGGGCCCCTGTAAAATGTTAATGAGCACATAACTTACGGTTTTATTTAATAGACGGACGTAAGTTATATGTGCGAATTAACCCTCGACATTTTTTGAAATGTGGGTTGATTTCGGAGATTGCCCTCGACTCAAAAAATGTCAAGGGTAAGTTCGTGCATACAATTTACGTTCACTTTGTTCCGTAAATTGTGCACTTACTTAATTTACAGGGGCTTTCTTTTTTGGTATAATTTTTACACTATGGAGAATACAATTATTATAAGGGGCGCTAAAGAACACAACTTAAAAAATATAAGTTTAAAGCTGCCTCGCAATAAACTCATCTGTTTTACCGGGCTTTCTGGCTCGGGTAAATCCAGTCTTGCCTTTGATACTATCTATGCCGAGGGTCAAAGGCGCTATGTAGAAAGTCTATCCAGCTATGCCCGCCAGTTTTTAGAGCAGTTACAGAAACCTGATGTAGAATATATTGAAGGCTTATCTGTGGCTATAGCTATTGAACAGAGAACAGCCGGAGGAAACCCCCGCTCAACAGTAGGAACGCAAACCGAGATTTATGACTATTTAAGAATCATCTTTGCGCGTATAGGGAAAGTATTATGTTATCAATGCGGTGAGCCTATAGAGAAACAGAGCACTCAGGAGATTGTCCAGGGAGTCATGACTTTGCCGCTCAATACGGATATCCAGATATTAGCACCGCTGGTGCGGGGCAAAAAAGGGGAATATAAATATATATTTAGCTCAATCCAAAAAGCAGGATTTATACGCGTGCGTGTTGACGGTGAGATTTACGAATTACCTGCAAAGATAAAACTTAAGAAGTACGTTATCCACAATATTGAAGTGGTAGTAGATAGACTCAAGATAAAGCCGGAAATAAAAAATAGGCTCACAGATTCTATAGAGACAGCACTTAAAGTGGGCAAGGGAATAGTTATAATCAACAGACCACAATTAATAAACCGCAGTCAGGTTAAATCTATGGACGATGGACTGTCGAATGCAGACCAAATATTCAGTGAGCAATACGCCTGTACAAAATGCGGTATAAGTTATTCTGAAGTTGAACCGCGTATGTTCTCTTTTAATTCTCCTTATGGAGCCTGCCCTGATTGCAACGGCCTGGGCACTAAGCTTGAATTTGACCCTGATTTAGTTATTCCTGATAAAAGCAAATCTATAAATGAAGGAGCAATCGAGGCCTGGAAGAGAGGCGGAAGAGGTTACATTATTTATTATCGCGCACTCATCCGCGAACTGGCTTGCGAGATGCAGTTTGATTTAAACACACCATTTAACAAATTAACCAAAGAGGTACAGAGAGCCATACTCTATGGGACTGACGAGTATATCCGGGGTAAGCGTTTTGAAGGTGTTATTCCGCATCTGGAAAGGTTGTTTCGAGAAACACAAAGCGACTATTTAAAAGAAGAAATCTCCCGGTTTATGTCCAGCCTCTCCTGTCCGGCCTGCCTCGGAGCAAGGCTTAAAAAAGAAAGTCTGGCAGTGAAAATTAACCATAAAAATATCTGGGAAGTAACACAGATGACCATAAGAGAGGCCCGCAATTTTTTTGCCGGCTTAGCTTTAAACGAGCGGAAAAAAATAATTGCCCAGCAGGCGTTGAAAGAGATAGTCCAGAAATTGCAATTCTGTATTGATGTTGGTTTAGAGTATCTGGCCTTGGACAGAAAGAGCTCAACCCTTTCAGGCGGAGAAGCACAGCGGATTAGATTAGCCACGCAGGTCGGCTCAGGGTTAGTAGGAGTATTATATATATTAGATGAACCCAGCATTGGTTTGCATCAGAGGGATAATGCCAAGTTAATTTCTACATTAAAGGCTTTAAGAGACTTGGGAAATACCTTAATTGTTGTAGAGCATGATGAATCTACAATCCTCGCAGCTGATTATATTGTCGATTTGGGCCCGGGTGCGGGCAGGCACGGCGGAGAAGTGGTTTTCTCAGGGCAAAAAGAAGACTTATTAAAACACCCTAATTCTCTTACTGCAGGATATCTAAGAAAAGAATTGAAGATAGAGATACCTATAAACAGGAGAACCTGGGGAGACAGGGAATTCTTAGAAATAAAAGGGGCCAGAGAGCATAATTTGAAAAATATAAATGTAAAATTTCCTTTAGGCCTCTTTATCTGTATCACTGGCGTATCCGGCTCGGGTAAATCTACCCTGATTGATGAAATACTTTATCGCAGTCTGGCCCAGAAATTATATAAATCCCGAGAAAAACCCGGGCTGCATCAAAAGATTACGGGCATAGAATATATTGATAAGGTTATTGTGGTAGACCAGTCTCCTATAGGCAGGACGCCGCGCTCAAATTCCGCTACCTATACCGGCGTATTCAGTCACATCAGGGATATATTCAGTAGGCTTCCTGAGGCACGTATTCGCGGGTATACGCCAGGCAGATTCTCTTTTAATGTCAAGGGCGGCCGCTGTGAAGCATGCTCGGGTGACGGTATAAAAAAGATTGAGATGCATTTTCTCCCCGATGTCTATGTAAAATGCGATGTATGTAAGGCTAGGCGTTTTAATGAGGCAACCTTAGAAATAAAATATAAAGGTAAATCCATTGCCGATTGTTTAGATATGACTGTGGAGGAGGCGCTGGATTTATTTGCCAATATACCCAAGATAAAGAACATCCTGCTTACGCTTTATGATGTGGGGTTAGGTTATATACAACTGGGTCAGTCCGCAACTACATTATCAGGCGGTGAGGCACAGCGTGTAAAACTTTCATCGCAGTTAAGTAAGCGCTCAACCGGTAAAACCTTTTATCTATTGGATGAGCCTACGACGGGTTTGCATTTTGCGGATGTGGGAAAACTCCTTTCAGTTCTTCAGAGGCTAGCGGATAAGGGTAATACTGTTTGTGTAATTGAACATAACTTAGAAGTAATAAAATGTGCTGATTATATTATTGATCTTGGTCCGGAAGGAGGAGAAAACGGAGGAGAAATTGTAGGCTTCGGCAGCCCCGAAGAGTTAATCAGTAATAAAGAATCGTATACAGCACAATCTTTAAGAAAGGTATTGAAGAGTGGATAAAGAAGTGGTATAGTTGTGACAAGATGACTATTTTTAAATTAAAATTTCTAAAAATCCTTTTATTATTCGTATTGATTACGAGTTACGAGTTAGGAGTTAGGAGCTGCGAGTTATATAGCCAGGAGGCATCTAAAGAGGAAGAGGCGCTCTTTGTAGCCAAAAAGGCGTTCGAGGATGGTTTCTATGACGTAGCATTAGGTTTATTCGAACGTTTCTTAAAGAACTACCCGAATTCGTCAAAGATGCCAGAAGTAAATCTATTAATTGGGCAGTGTTACTATCGTCAAAATAGATTTCTGGATGCTTTAGCAAAGTTTGAGGAACTCCAAGGTCCGGCTGCTCCCCAGAATATTAAAGATGCGGTTCTTTATTGGATTGCAGAAGTGCATTTTAAGGGTAATAATTTTACCAAGGCAAACCAGTATTATAAGGCAATAATTGATGAATTCCCTAAATCTTCCTACGCTGTATATGCCTATTATTCATTGGGGTGGTGTTTATTCCAGGAGGCGAAGTATGATGAAGCCATCAAATATTTTAAAATTGTAGAAGAGACGTTTCCCAAAGAACCCCAGGCCCAAGACTCGTCATTTAAGATCATTGAGTGCCTTTACAATTCAAAGGATTACTCCGGGCTAAAAGACAGTCTCAAATCTTACCTTAAATTATATTCTAAGGATACTGCGCGCGTGCCTTATTTATATTTCTATGTGGCTGAGGCAGATTATTATTTGACCAATTACCAAGAAGCGATTGATGAATATTCCAAAGTTCTCGCAAGTACTAATGATGAAAAAATACAGGGATTATCCAAATTAGGCATCGGTTGGGCTTATCTTAAATTAAAGCGGTATAAGGAAGCCGGCGATACATTCCTTGAAATAAAAACTGATAATTTGGATAAAAAGAACCGGGATATTATATTATTAGGTAAGGCAACCTTGAGTTTAGAGACAAAGAGTTTTGCTGAGGCAGGAAATCTGTACAGCGAATTAATAAATACAACCCCTGATTCGGTTATTTTAATACAAGCTTATCTGGGTAAGGCGGATGCATACTATAATATCGCTGACTACAAAGAAGCAATAAGTGTATATGAAGAAGCGCTGGAGAAGACTTCGGAATCTGTTTTACAGGAAAGCATCGATAAGTTACATTACGGCCTGGCCTGGGCTTTTTTAAAAGAGGGCGAATTTAAAAAAGCAATAGATGAGTTTCAAAAGATTGCTAAACAAACTGAGGATAAAATAGTCAAAATTGCTGCGCTTTGTCAAATAGGAGATGCCTATCAAGACTCAGGTGATTATAATAAGGCTATGGAGACATACGATAGCGTATTGAAAAATTATCCTGATAGTTTGTATAGCGATTATATCCAATATCAGTTAGGCATTACATTACTGAAAACCTCTAATTACGACGGTGCCATTATGGCATTCCAGAGTCTCAAAAATAATTTTCCCAACTCAAAACTATTAGACGATGCAACTTACGCTTTGGGGCTAACCTATTTTCAGAGACAAGACTACAAATCCAGTAAAGAAATCTTTGAGAAGTTTCAGGATGAATTTAAAGATAGCAACTTAAAGCCTGAAAGCCTGTATCTCTTAGGAACGAGTCTGTATAATTTGGGTAATTTTGCGCAATCTATAGAGGTATTTAAAAATATTATAAGGATGTATAATCAAAATACAGAACTCGTCCAGAAAGCTGAATACGAGATAGCTGATTGTTATTATCAGATGGGCAATGAAAAAGAGGCGATGGAGAGATTCAAAATATTGCGCTCTAAATACCCGGATTCTAAACTTACGCCCGAAGTTATGTGGTGGTTAGGTGAATACTATTACAGGCACAATGAGTTAAGCTTGGCGCGCAGGTACTTTTCTTCGCTTATACAAGATTTTCCTAAGAATAATTTGATCCCTGATGCTTATTATGCCCTGGGTTCAACTTATGCAGAGGAATACAAATATGAAGAGGCCATAAACAATTTTAAAAAGGTAATTGAATTAGGCAGGTCCGATCTTGCAGGGACGGCAAATATTGCAGTAGCAGATATATATACTCAACAGGACAAAATTGATTTGGCACTAGGGATTTATACAGATGTGGTTAGCGGGTATCCTAATCTGGCAAGCCTAATTTATCCTAAAATTGCGGACCTGTATCGCAAAATAAATAATTATGGCGAGGCAATAAGTTTCTATCGTAAGAGTTTGAATATAGTACCGGCAAGAGAAATGGCGGATATTCAATTTAAGATAGCTGAAACCTTACAAGCACAGGGCAGCTATCTAGATGCTATTGAAGAATACTTAAAGGTTACTTATCTTTATTCGGAAAATAACGATTTAGCAGTAAAAGCGCTTTTGAGAATAGCCGCAATTTATGAAGATAAGGAGAACTTTGAAGAAGCGGTCAATATTTATAAAAGAATTAACTCTATGAATGTCCAAGAAGCAAAATATGCAAAAGAGCGGATAGACTGGATAAGAATGCATGTAAAATAATAGTAAAGGTTATAGGCGTTAGGTAGTAGGCGATAGGTAACCTACAACCTATGACCTATTACCT